>TARA_R110002003_G_scaffold351_17_pt1 | contig 37498 bp, 37 predicted proteins | sample TARA_R110002003 | Tara Oceans TARA_R110002003 (sample SAMEA4396441) | marine metagenome | biome: Westerlies Biome; feature: [SRF] surface water layer (ENVO:00010504); material: water (ENVO:00002006), including particulate matter (ENVO:01000060) such as... | depth 5 m | reverse complement strand
TTGTTGTATTTTAGACGTACAGATACTACTTAGAAGCTCACCAAGTATGATTGAGCTACAGCTCACTAGGCCCGAAGGCGTTGCGGTTTTAAGCATCTTAGTTCCACGTCGCGGTGAGTTGTTGCAACCAAGACTTTCACCGCGTGACGGAGTGGCCCAATCCTACGCATAAGATAGATGCCATGAGGAGTATCTGCACCACTATGAGCTTCATTACGCACTACCTGCGGATATCCGGACCCCGCACAGCATTTCTTGGCTGTAAGCACTCTCGGTCAATCGTACCCACTATCTGCCATTGGCCGCAGTTGATGCAACTTGAACCATAGATATCCCTAAGCTTCATTCTCATGGCATGCATTTGAAAACTACTCTCCTCCAATTTTAGTAGGCAAAATGGTTTATAAAACAATTGACGCAAGTGTCTCCCTACGTGTCTTCGTCCTAATACTGATCAATCTCCAGCATCAATTCGCCAATCCCGGTTTCGAGTGGGACGTGAAAGAAAACTATCAGCGTACGTTGCCTTTGACCCCAATCCTTTCAACTCCACGAGACATGCTAAGTAACTGTCTCAGCATGCATCAAGCTCTCCTTTTTTTTCAAGAAGCTCCCCGATGTGACCGATGAGTTCTTCCAGAAACATTACAACCACGTGCACTCCGACTTGACCGTCGCGTGTAAGAAGTTTCACGCAGTTCAAATTCAACGATACGTTCAGGTCTATCAGTCCCCTGAGATGAAGAAGAAGGTACAGGAGTCGGGTATGGAGCTCTTGGACTACGATGCGTGCAGTCAGATCTGGGTCAAGAGCTGGGATGATTGGGTGGAGTTTGCAAGTAGTCCGGAGTACGCGGCAGCTTTGATGCCGGATGCAGATCACTTCATGGACTACAAGACAAGTGGCATCAAGGTTATGGCCGGGTGAGTGGATTGTCGTGTGATTGGAGGATTGAAGCCTGAACATGAATTCTAGACATGACCTTATCTGCTTTGGAAAAGCGATTCCTGGTTGCGATGCTACGGATGGCATTTTGCGGGACTGAAAGTCCTGGGGTAAGCGGTTGAGCCAGGTTTGAGTTTCAAGGGTAGTCGCGCATAGACAACATGAGTGGACAGAATTGTGCGCCACTATCGAATCGAAGTAGTTTTTACTCAACCCGAGGGTGCGGAACTGTACTTCCAGCCAAAGTGACTGTCGCCCCTTTATTGCACACTCCCTTGAGTGGCACACGCAGAAGGAGAAATAAAGCCGACTCACAAACGTCAGATCCTCACCAGAATACTCGAGTCTCTATAGAATATGGTCAAACACTTCTATGCCTACAGGGCTCAGCGCTCTTTCTCTACATCAATACTGGCAAATATAATTCTAAAGTTCTTAAAAGAATGTAGAAGTAATTCTCTATAAGTTTTGATGATACAGTCTCTCTAATTACGCTGTGTCGTGCTGCAAAAGGTTTTGGGATACGGTAGTTTTGGAGTCTGCTTTATTTTTCCATTCCGCGTGAGTGGTAACGGCGACGATCGGCCCCTCACCTGACCCCGGATACCCACATCCACGGTCCTACCCCAGACCTTTGGCGAAGTGATCCCAGTCACTTGCTTCCTGCCACAAGGGCTGATCGTCTCGTACCCAGAAAGCGGGGAAAGTACATCTATCTTATTGGCGCGACTTGTAGATCGTATAATAAGCTGTCGACGGACGCGTTAGGAGCGGACCCAGATTTCCCAAGTGTAAAGGTATGGCAGTGACTGAAGTTCACAATAGTGACATGGCTCATCGATCGTCTTTCGAGAAGGCCGGGACGGATGTCGAGCGCATCGACCAAGTCTCCGATGCGCCAACGCCTGTACGACAGCCGCTTCAGAACGCAGAAGGCGAGACGGTTACCATCACCTGGAAGACATGGTTCGTCATATTTATCCTCAGTTCAACATTTGGGTTGTCCTTTTGGCCAGTTCCAACAACTGCGGCCATGATGGGCAGGCTGGCGATTCAGTTTGGCGCTCCGACATCAAGTACGTCAAGCCCGTGCTCAGACCGCGTTTTCAGAACAGATCGGGACTGACCTCGAAAACCAGGTGCGTGGTACGTGCCAGCTTATACAACAGCGAATAGCATCGGCTTTTTGCTAGCTGGAGCAAACTCAGATCTATTTGGCCGACGACTCTTCTTACTATTTGGCAATGTCTGCTGCTGTGTTGGCTTCATTGTGACTGCCACAGCCAAGGGTGCGGATCAATTCACAGCTGGCCTCGCAATCACTGGATTTGGTGGAGGGTTCGCACAGATGGCCATGTGCAGCATTCCAGAACTGCTGCCCAACAAATTCCGGCACATCGGAATCTGTCTCTCGGACGGCTTCGTGTTCCTCATCGTGATCATCGGGCCCATCGTCGGCAGGGTAAGTTCCTGTCCGAGCTCGAGATTTCAAGATATCCTCAGGCTAATATGAAACAAGTACGCCATCGATGTCGGTGCCTGGGAGTATGTATACTGGGCTGGTCTCATCGCTCAATTTTTCTCCCTGGCCGGAATCTGGGCATTCTACAAGCCTCCCAAGCATCCAAAGGGAATTCCATGGCACGAAGCGGTAAAAGGCCTGGATTATGTGGGCACTGCACTTATCGTTCCTGGCATCTGTTTGGCCCTAGTCGGCATCATAAACACGACTTACAAGCGCAGCTCCGATGTCACGGTCATTGCGCCAATGGTCGTCGGTTTTGTACTCATAGCCGCTTTTGGTGCCTGGGAGACAGTAAGCAATGTTCCGCACAAGCTCTGCCCGCCTCATCTTTTCAGGAGCCACAAGGGACGTGAGTTCACTGCTCCCTTCGTTGTGGCGTTCATCGTCACAATGTTTTACTACTCTGTCAACATCATCTGGCCTACCATGGTAAACGTCTTCTATATTGGTCCGACTACCTCACGGAGCACTGAATTGCTGCTCACGTTACCTCCCAACGTCGGTCTCGTGTTTGGAGCGCTCTGCCTCATGGCTTTCGGTAACACGCTGGGACACTGGAAATGGACGTTGGGCGGGACATGGTTTTTTATGGTGCTATTCGGTGCGCTCATGGGACTCGTTACGCCATTCAACCAGCCTATGATGATCGCGTTCTGTTGTGTCAATGCCTGTAAGTCGCCTTCTGGTGTGGTCATTGCCTTCTCTGAGTACTCGGACTGACACGAGAACAGCTTTCTTTGGCTGGGCGCAATATGAATCAGTTGCTTTCACGCAGCTCGGAGTCCCACAACAGGATCTAGGCTTTTCTGGTGGCCTAGCAGGTATGGCTCGCTATGCCGGCGGGTCTCTTGCGCAAGCAATCTATACGACCATCCTGGCTAATACCCAGTCCACACGCGCCGCCATTACCGTTCCTGCTGCTGCAATCGCTGCTGGTATGTCATCAGAAAATGCTCAGGCGCTACTTGCGGCTTTCCCACTCGGTGCTGCTGCCATTGCAAAGGTACCAGGCACATCTGCAGAGGCGATTGGTGCTGCTTCGTTGGCCTTCCAGTGGAGCTACGCGCATGGCTTGAAGATCGTCGCATTAAGTAGCTTGAGCTTTGGTATCGTTGGGCTACTTTGCATCTTTTACTGCAACGATATTACCCCGAAGATGACTAATAAGGTTGAAGTGTTCCTGGAGAACGACATCTACGCGGAGAAGAACGAGTTCCATTGAGTATGGTTGTATCATTAGTCGGAACAGCTGCGATGTAGATGCCAATCTTAGTGTATGTTTAGTCAATCCGAGCATTGTTTGAGACCATGATGGCAGCTTCTCATTCGACTGTTGACTCATGCATTTTGGAAGCGCACAAAGTTCGCAATACCAAGCATCTTTTTCAATGATCTCTAACCTGAGTCACTATCATCAAAGTAAGCTCAGTTACCGGACGTGTGTCTTTGAAGCTGTGTTGTTATCTGTGTGCGAGGAGGTACGAAAATGTCGTGGGGTACTTCGTGTTCCGCAAGCGCATGTGACGTCACGGCGACAGCACGCTCCCAGAGCTATGGTGCATATAGGTATGAAGCGCTGCTATGCCCACTTGGCCATAAAGATACTCTCCTTCCACTCTCGCACAATGTTACGTGTTGCGCCATCTCCTACCAAGTCACCTTGAATCATGCTCACAAGCAAGGCAGGTCTTTTCGAGTCAATATGCGGGGAAGGGTTTCCTCCCGAGGTCGGGTAAAGTTCTCCACGAGGCGACCAAAGTGTATGCCATGCAATTCGGCCGGATATGATATGCACCTTGCATTAGCGCATTGGAGCTGTGTCCGCATAATCCGTGCAAGGACAGTGAACCCTGGATGATGTGGGTGCGGGAGAAAGTTAAGCTCTCGATGCGGGGTGAACCTGCCGGGAGACTAGGTCATGAAGTACGAGGACATTCGACGTTGTCGTGTGGCTTCTAGGACGCTGCGAAAACCGCCGGTACAGCAGTATCTTGACCTCTTGACCTTAGCATCTACTCACGATGTCTAAATCAGCTCTTGTCTTTGGTGCTTCGGGAGTCACAGGATGGTCCTTCATCAATGAGATCCTCAATGACTACCCCGAGAAGAACATTTGGAAGCGCGCTCATGCTCTCACCAACCGCCCATTGTCCCAAGAGCAATCACGATGGCCAAACGACCCAAGACTGAACATCGTGTCAGGCATCGACCTACTCGCTGGCTCCCAAGAAGATCTCGAAAATGAGCTCAAGACAAAGATACCGGACCTCCGCGAAGTCACACACATGTACTACCTAGCATACAAAGCAGGTACCGACGTGCAAAAGGAACTTGAAGAGGCGGTGGAGATGTGGAAGAAGACACTCATTGCCGTCGACAAGCTGTGTCCTGATCTCGAATTTGTAGTCTTGCAAACTGGCGCAAAGATGTGTAAGTTCGCAACTCTTCAGCGACCAGACCCTGAAATCTGACGCTACGCAGATGGATGCCACCTCCTTGCAACGGTTCCAGACTACTCGCAACCCTACCTCAAAACTCCACACGCCGAATCGCAACCGCGTCTCAAAGGTCAATGGGGCGATATGCTCTTCTACCACCCGCAGCTCGACTTCATCGCCGATCTTGCGAAGGACAAAAAGTGGAGTTGGTGTGACACACGGCCTGACATCATCATTGGATTCGTGCCTAACCAGAACTTCTATTCGCTCGGATCTTCGATGGGGATTTACCTTTCTTTATGGCGGGAAGTGAATGGCGAAGGGAGTGACTGCCCGTTTCCCGGCACGGAAAAGAGTTGGAAAGCGCTGAGTAACGATTCAAGCAGCGATATGATCGCACGACAAACGATCCACCTGTCACTGAGCGAAAAGACTGAGAAGGGCGGTGGGTACAATGTCGCCGACGAGAAATCGCCCTCTTCCTGGTCTGCAAAGTGGCCCATATTGTGCTCGCTTTTCGGACTAAACGGCACAGGGCCGTCTTCCAATCCTCCTGAGATCAGAAAGTTCATCAAGGAGAATATCGAGGTGTGGCACAAGTTGGAGAGGCAACACGGACTGCAAACTGGACATGCGGATAGCGAGCGAGTATTTCCGGGATTCGAATACTTTCTCGTGACACAATTCGACTTTGATCGACAGTATGATATGACGAAGATGTATGAGACTGGATTCAGTGAGGAGAGGGGGACGAAAGAAGCGTGGGGTGGTGTATTTGATAGGATGAAGAAGGCGAAGATCATACCGTAGAGAATGCATCACATCAGTCTGGGAAATGAATCACACGTCTCAAAAGGCTTATCCTTTTGCTCCTTGATGATCTTGGTTGTGACTCAACGCCGACAACCGAGCATCAGGGTCTAAGTACTAGTGCTAACGAAGCAAACGAATGATGTCGTTGAAGGAAGGCTCGCACGTGTGGATACATGCTTGTAACGTCTGTTCTCGATGCTACCATAATATTGCTGAGAGTCTACATCATTCCTAATAGTTCATGTTGATCATGATCGTCTTCGGCTCCGTGAATGCCCTCAACGCGTGAATACCACACTCGCGTCCCAACCCGCTTTCCTTGCTTCCACCAAACGGCGTTACCGTAAACATCAAGCTTACGCAGTTGATACCCACCATCCCCGAATCGAAATCACTCGCCACTCGGAGAGCCTTGTTGATATCTTGTGTGAAGACACCAGCCATGAGGCCGAAATTGGTGTTATTTGACAGCTCCATGATCTCCTCTTCGGTCTTGAACGACTTGACAACCGAGACAGGTCCGAAAATCTCTTCGCAGTGAATCTCGGACTTGGGGTCGACGTCTGTAAAGACGGTAGGCTCGATGTAGAAGCCCTTGTCGCCGACACGGTTGCCGCCAACGGCAAGAGTTCCTTGTCCTTGCTGGCCGCGCTCGATGAAGCCTTGCACGCGCTTGAACTGTGCTTCGTCCACAAGCGGACCCATGTTTGTGCCCTCGGCGTCGGGGTCGCCAATCTCTTTTGCCTTGTTCTTCATGGCTTCCTTGTACTTCTCGATGAACTTGTCGTAGATGCCTTCTTGTACGTAGACGCGTGATGCTGCAAAGCAAACCTGCCCGGTGTTGGCGGTGATGGCATTTGCAGTCCAAGTGACCGCGTTCTCGAGGTTGCAGTCATCGAAGACTACGGCGGGTGATTTGCCGCCAAGCTCAAGTGTGACACGCTTGAGATTAGATTTCGCGGCCATCTCTTGAATCTTCTTTCCAGTCGCGATGGAGCCAGTGAAGGATACCTTTCGAACGCGCATGTGGCTTGCAAGCAGCGCGCCAGTGCTACCGTCACCAGACAGAACCTGGAATACACCAGGTGGGAAGCCAGCTTCTTTGATGAGCGTACCGAGAGCCAGCGAAGAGAAAGGTGTCTTCTCGGAAGGCTTAAGGATGAAGCAGTTACCCGTTGCCAGGGCCGGACCAGCTTTCAGACCGATCGTACCAATTGGGCCATTCCATGGGACAATACCTGCGGTCACACCCAAGGGTTCGTTTCGTACAATTTTGAGGAAGCCGTCATCTTGTGGCCATGACTCGCCGCCAAACTTGTCAATGAAGCCAGCGTTGTATCGGAAAGTCTACGTGAGTCTGTCAGCATACACTCTTGCGTCGGGGCACTTTGACTACACAAACCTCGGCGCATAGTCCCCCTTCGAATGCTCCAAACGCAGCCGGTGCACCTAACGAGATTCTTGACAGCTGTGCAATCTCATTGGCGTTCTTCTCTACTAAGTCTGCGAACTTCAACAGAATATTCCGGCGCTGATTCGCGCCCATCTTCTTCCAGCCGACGAAGGCCTTCTCTGCTGCCTCGACTGCGGCGTCAACATCCTGCTCACCAGCCAACGGCACGTCGTCTGCGATTAACGAGCCATCTTTGGGGTTGTAAAGACTGAGCTTCTTTGGGTTCTTCGAGTCGACGTATTCGTTGTTGATGAATATCTGCTTTGGCAGATTCTTGATGGAGTATTGGAGTGCCATGATGAAGTGCACAACAAAAAAAGTCTAGGAGAATGATGAGAGCCTGAATCAGAGCGGGGATTAAGAGGGGTATATTGACAGCTTCCCAGCTCTTTTGGGTCTGCGCTCATAGGCTGTGCTATGCAGTCTCACCTCTTAACGAATGCAGAAGTCTTAACTCCGAAGTCAATCAAGCCTTCCGATCCAGATTGGCCGATGCAAAACCAGCTGACGGTATAACCTCGCATGTTGCTCAGCGCCATGGAAGGCATGCAAGACGAGAACCGTGTTCCGGATAACAAACCGCGAGCGCGTTTTCGGCTTGCCTACCATGTTGCCGATCGCCCCTACATGCGGGCTGATGCAAGTTGGAGCTAGTCGAGTCGACATATGCGGGGTAATTGCTGAGCATGAGTCGTGCGGTCGGAGCCATTCCGAAGATTCGCAACAGTTCCGAAGAACCACCAACATTGCGAGAGGTTCACTGCACGCTTGCGGTCCGAGAAGAGTGTTGTGCTGGATGAAGACAGCAAGCAGTCGGTGTCAGCATTGTGGAACTCGAAGGATGCGATTTCGGCTTGTGATAATGGAGGAGGTGTGATGAACGCAGCGCACCCCACGAATATTGTCACTCGGAAGAAGCTATCCTCAGATTGAGGGCGGGACAGCCAGAGCGGATACTCTCTCCACGCGCTCAAACTCGTCATGTCTAGTCAGCCTTCAGTGCACGTCAATTACAAGGCCGGAGACTGCAATTGACTGGACACAGCGAACTTTATTTCTGCTTGATACAAACTTGCCCACAATTTGACCATGACGAAAAAGGCAGCCTTCATCACCGGCGGCGCAAGCGGAATGGGCCTTGCCGTAGCCCAAGCCCTCTCCTCGCGCACCCACGAGGAATGGGACCTCCACATCATCGACTTGAACGCAGAAGCTGGCGAGAAAGCTGCGACGTCGCTGAAGAATGCGCACTTCCACCAAACGAACGTGACTGACTATGCTTCGCTGGTCTCTGCCTTTGAGAGAACATGGTCCACGTCAGGCCGGCTGGACTTTGTCTATGCAAATGCTGGCATAGTGGAGAGGGATAACTTTTACGAAGAGCATGCGCTGGACACTCCGCCGCCGCCGCCGAACCAGCTGTCTATCGACATCAACTACAAGGCTGTGGTCAACACCTCTTGGCTTGCGCTGCATTACTTCCGGAAAACGCTGGCGAAGCACGGTCGTGAGGCTGTTGATGCTGTGCTCGTCATGACTGCGAGCTGTGGCGGCCTCTATGCATCCGAATTTTGCCCCATGTACTCTGGCAGCAAAGCGGCAGTCGTCCAGTTCAACCGCGCCATCACGGTTGCCTATCACCACGCGGGCATCCGGACATTTGCGACATGTCCGGGGACCATTCGCACCGGGCTGTTGAACCAAGATGAATGGAAGTCGTTTCCTGACGAGTACTTTACGCCAGTGGAAACATTGGTCGATGCGGTGGTAAAGCTGGTAGATGGTGGAGATATCGAAGATGCAAAGGGTAGAAAGGTAGATGGAAAGAACAATTGGGGACTCACCGTGGAAGTGAACGGGAAGAATTTCTACTTCAGGGACGGCGTGGAGTTTTGCGACGAGTATATGGAGAAGATGATGAAGAACACGAGCATGGCGGTGCAGCTCGAGAGAATTGAGAAGACGAAGAGGCAGAACACGGCGAGCACGAATGGGGCCTAACCTTGATGATGCTGGTTGTATATATGCACAAGTTTCAAGTAATGCATGAGTGTGTACCATTGCTTACAGCTTCGACTGCCTGCCTGCTGCATACCTCACTCCGCCATCAACGGCGATGTCCTCGCCGTTCACGTATGCCCCTGCCGGACTCGCCAGATAGACCATGACACCTGCAATGTCCTCGGGCTCGCCCAGCCTCTTCCGCGGGTTCCAGTCCTCGAGCTCTTGCTGACCTCCGAGGATCTCTATCAGACCATTGGCGAGCTTCGACGGGAAGAAGCCCGGGGCCACCGTGTTGGTGGTGATGTTGCGCGGGCCGAGCTCGACGGCGAGCTGGCGCGACAAATGGTGAGCGGCGGCCTTGGAGACGCTGTACATGATGGTGCCGTGGTCGCCCACGTGCGGGACCGTGGTGCCGGCGGTGGAGGAGACGATGATGATGCGGGAGGGGTCTTGTCGCGTGCCTGCCGTCTCGAGGAGCGGGGCGAACATTCAGGTCCAGCACCTTCTTGCTCGCCGAGTCGGGCGTGGGATCGAAAGGCCCGCCCCAGGTTGCGCCCGCATTGCACACGAGTATGTCTAGCTTTCCCTCTGTCTCCTGCACCCTCTTGACGAGGCGCGCAATGTCGTCGGTGTCGGCTACATTCGCGGCCATGCCCACTGCTTCGCCCGACACAGGCAGCTTGTTCAGCTTCTCGACGGCCTGGTCGATGCCCTGCTCGCCGGCGTTCTTGCGCGCCGAGATGATGACCTTGCGCGCGCCAGCCAGCAGGAAGGCCGTCGCTGTGTGCAGTCCGAGCCCTCTGGATCCTAGGTGATGCGTCAGAACGAGGCCATGCATGTTGTCATGGACAGCTCACCTCCGGTTACAAGGGCAGTCTTGCCGTCCAGTCGGAACATGCGATCGAAGTTCTTCAGCTCAGACATGATGATTAGTCTCCTACAAACACTGGCCAACGACTCCAAGATGGAACGCAATCAAGCACGTCGCGCGCCATGTCGACGGCGTCCTGGGGTAGATAGCTGGAGCAGAAGCTCGGTCTGAGGTTACCGTCTTCCCTCGGGAGTCTGTGCGCCCCCGCGCATCCCAGGGTTGTGTCGGCTGTACGATGGCTGTCTGCTGCGAGCTAATTGCCAACCATCGTCATTCGCTATAAGACACCTATCGCAATGGTTTCACGCGTCTTCGTTGTGCAGCGCGTCTTGCCTGGTCGTCGTTGCCATTACCTTCATCCTGATTGAATGTACCTTCCCTAGCACAATATGCCCTTCTCCTCGCCCTTTCCCCCTTTGGACATCCCCAAGTGCAACCTGCTCGAGTATTTGTTCCCAAGAGGAAGCACACCGACGGACACGCCAATATGGATCGATTCTCAGAACGTTGAACACCATCTCACACCGCGCACTCTGCTGCAATGGACGAAGCGACTGGCCTTGGGCTTAGACCGCATTGGGAGCAAGCCTGGCGAAGTTGTCATGATCCTTACACCGAATCACATCTTCGTTCCCGTAGCATATCTGGGCATAGTGGGCTCCAAGCGCATCTTCAGTGGGGCCAATCCTGCATACACTGTATCTGGTATGTTCTGAACAATCGCACTCTGCGCGTCAAGACGCCTCCACAGGCTAACGGAGCAAAGAACTTGTGCATCAGATCTCGAACACACAAGCTCAATTTATTCTCGTCCATCCATCACTAGCCCAGACTGCGACAGCAGCCGCAAAAGGAGCCCGCCTTCCAGCTGCACGCGTCTTCCTCTTTTCAGATGAGCCCAATCCGCCCATCCAAGATTGCAAAGACTGGAGAAGCTTTCTACCATCAGCAGCCGAGGGCGATGCGTATAGCTTCCCAGTACTCTCAGAGCATGAAGCGACCACCACAACAGCGACAGTCAACTTTTCATCCGGGACGACTGGCCTGCCGAAAGGCGTGGAAGTCAGCCACCACAACATCATTGCAAACCTCGACCAAACCATCTTTATGCGCTATCTTCACAAGCCTTGGAACGCAGACACGCGACCACGAGAGACCTGGATTGGTTTCCTCCCTCTCTACCACGCATACGGGCAATTGTACGCAATCGCCATGGCACAAAAACTCCAGATACCAATCTACATTATGAAGAAGTTCGAGTACGAGCCGTTCTTACGCACGATTCAAGACCGAAAGGTCACTCATCTCCAAGTCGCACCACCTATCATGGTCATGCTGAGCAAGAGGCCAGAGACCGCAAAATATGATCTTAGCAGTGTAACCGACATTCTCTGCGGCGCGGCCCCGCTTTCCAAAGAACTGCAGAATGAAATCAGCAAGAAACTGGGTTGTGAGATTCTTCAAGGTTGGGGCATGACTGAAGTCACCTGTGGAGCCATCCATGTTCCTGGAGGTACTATAGACGAGTGAGTGCAGGTGCATAAGGCTTGGAGTACGGTTACTGACGCGTCATAGTTCTGGAAGCGTCGGCCAACTGGACCCAAATTGCGAATGTATGCTCTTAGATGACGACGGTAACGAAGTGGCTGAAGGGCAACCTGGCGAGTTGTACGTGCGAGGACCGAACATTTGTCTGGGTTATTGGCGAAATCCAGAAGCTACCAAGGAATCGATATCTCCCGACGGTTGGTTGAAGTCCGGTGATGTGGCAGTAGTCAGAAATGGCTGGTTTTGGATCAGTAAGTGTCAATGCACCAAGAACTTGCGAGACATACACTGACCTCAGACCTCGACAGTGGACCGGAAAAAGGAACTTATAAAAGTCAATGCCCTCCAGGTCGCCCCTGCAGAACTCGAAGCTGTCCTTCTGGAATTTGACCCCATTGCCGATGCAGCTGCTGTCGGCATAACACTTGACGGTCAGGAATGGCCGCGCGCCTATGTCACTCTGAAAGATGAACATAAAGGCAAAATCACTGCGGAGCACATTCACGAACATATGAAGATAAAGGTAGCAAAACACAAGCAGCTCGTCGGTGGCATCGAATTTGTTGACGAGGTGCCGAAGCTGCAGTCAGGCAAGATTATGCGCAAAGTGATCAAGGACTGGGCGAAGAGAGACGCAGAGAAAATGAATGGACAGGTCAAGGCGAAGCTGTAAGCTCGCAGAGGTTGCTCTTCAGATGTCCTAGTCTGCATGCGTTTGCTTGACGAGCAGACTTTCCTAGATGTACTTCATCATGACTCGTGTAGATATACCATCATCCACACCAGGTCATGGGACCGCGCGTTTGTGTCTAGAATCGAGAATTATTAGCCACTCCCGGCCCGACACCATCGGTGCAGCTGCCGGTCACCCTCGGATCGCGCCTGCATCATGAAGCAATCAGATCGTCCTGAGCATACCACAACTGTCGTCACAGGTGTTGCGACTCCTCGTGGAGTGTGCTGCCACGCAATCTCTGGTTGCATGTTCATTTTCTTTCGATATCTTTTGTAGGTTACGGTGCATAAATTTGGGACCGCCAGCCGTACAAAGTAGTTTTAGCGCGACATGCTGGAGGGGGTTCGCGTCTGCGCAAAGAACCCCGCATCACCTTTTCCGAGACGTTCTCGCCGCTGCGCAGCCTGGGGCAAAGGATATGCTCTCGGCCTACCCAAAGCTGCTCAGCTGCAGCTTGTGTCCGCCTGATTCGTGTCGGAAGCGTGACTATCGAGCGTAGGCTCTGGATCTTGTCATCCGCCATGCACCAACCGGAGAGGGAGGAGGTGTCTTGGAGGCACAGGCTGTTGGCTTGCCAGCAGGAGCTCCCGAGGAACGGTTAAAGACACCAGAAGTGTTCAATGGTCGCGTCGTAGTGGTGTGATAGCTTTTGTCTCAGTCTCCTTCACCATTTGTATTGTTGGCACAACACTCTTATAAGCTTTCAATTACCACCAAGCTCCATATTCCAAGGTTGCGAAGCTCCAGTCAACCTATCACCTCTTCTACGTCACGGGCCAATTGACCCATTACTAAGTTTGTATCACCTTGGTAGCGATCATAATCTTCGAGATGGCGCCGTCCGAGATGCCCAACGCCCTCAACGGCGTGAACGGATTCGGACACAACTATGACTACCCACCAGCACACGTCGAGGGCCCGTACAAGGTCCTCAACCAATACCATTCCAAGCCGACGAAGATGCGAGTAGCTTGCGCCGGTGCTGGTGCATCTGGCCTTTGCTTAGCTTACAAGATGGAAAAGATGCTAGAGCCTGGGTCCTGGGAACTCACATTGTTCGAAAAGAACCCACAATTCGGCGGAACATGGTACGAGAATACCTATCCAGGTGTCGCTTGCGATATCCCTTCACATGACTACAACTTCACGTGGGACCCGAAGCCAGATTGGTCTCAGTTTTTCGCGTCCGGCAAAGAGATTCAGGGATACTTTGAAAATTTTGCAGAGAGGCACGGTACGTCCCCTGAGACTTCTAGAGAGATGAAGTCGATTTGCTAATGCGCAACTAGGAAGCAAGAAGTACATGCAGCTAAATAGCAAGATTACCGAGGCTACCTGGGACAACGATGAGGGCATCTGGAATCTCACCATTGCGAATCCGAAAACAGGCGACACAAGGAAAGATTGGGCACACGTGTTTGTTAACGGCACCGGGATTTTGAACAATTGGAAATGGCCTGATATCGAAGGTCTCCATGACTTCAAAGGCCCTTTACTCCACTCGGCTTGCTGGAACCACGATGTCAAGTTCGATGGGATCACAGCCGGTGTTGTTGGTGTCGGCTCGACGAGTGTGCAGATTGTTCCCCAACTCCAAAAGATCTGTAAGGAAGTACAGGTGTACATGCGAAGCCCGACGTGGATATCGCCGCCATTCGGTGCTGGCGCACTCACCAACGATCTGCAGAAGGGCCAGGACGTCGACCCTGGCCAGCGCCAATACAACTTCAGCGACGCAGACATACAGAAGTTCAAAGACGACCCTGAATATCATCTGGTGTTCCGAAAGAAGATCGAAGCAGAAATCAACAGCTTATTTGGCATGTATCAGCAGAACTCTGAGCTTTCCAATCAGTTCAGGGACGTCATTACCAAGGAAATGCACCGCCGAATGGGTCCTGGACACGATGAACTAAAAAAATTCATTATCCCGAAGTGGTCTGTAGGCTGCAGGAGAATTTCGCCTGGTGACGGCTTCTTAGAGGCGCTGGTGCAAGACAACGTCACTCCTGTGTTCAGTGGAATTAAGCGCGTTGTTCCAGAGGGCATAGAGACGGTTGACGGGCAAATACACAAGATGGACGCTTTGGTCTGCGCCACTGGATTTCAGGTTGCCTTCCAGCCCGCCTTCACTGTGCGAAACGGCGAGGGCAAGTCCATCAAAGAAGATTGGACAGAAGGACCCAACCTCTACATGGGCGTGTCCGCACCTAGATTCCCCAACTACTATACGATCGTCGGTCCCGGCGCAACCTGGAGTAACGGCACTCTACTTCCGTCGATCGAGACCACGATAGAATATTCGATCAAGTGCATGAAGAAGATGCAGACGGAAGGCATCAAGGCCATGGCAGTCAAGCAAGACGCTCTGGACGCGATCTACGCACACTTTGACGAGTATCACAAGACTACTGTGTGGCAAGAAGAGTGCCGCAGTTGGTTCAAGAACGGCCAGATCAAAAACCGCATCTATCTATGGCCTGGAGCAGTAAGTCATCCCGTTCTCGGCGTGGGCGCCGAACCCCGCATTGAGGCCATCACTGAACTGACTCGTGACTGCCGCAGACTATCCACTTCCTCAAATCCATCAAAACACCTCGCTGGGAAGACTACGATTACACCTACCGCTACAAGAACCGGTTCGCATACCTGGGCAATGGTGATGTCAAGGCCACAGCAGCAAAGGATGTTTGGGGACTGAGCCCATATATCCGCAACTCGGACCACGAGTGGGACGTCGAATAGCTTGCAACCCGTAGTAGTGAAAGTGGAGGCTGCGTCCGGTCTATTGGTGGCAAGCTTCCCGACCCAATGCGAGTCATGTCCCTATCTTGCAGGATTCTCGTTTACATTTTGGATCATTTGCAAGCCTGCGCTCGCTGGCGCCGGTTGACTATTCTGACTACGTATAGCCCAATAGAACAATAATAGTCCAACATTGCAATGCCACCTGCATTCTCTCAATGCTTAAGCTGCTGGCGAACTGTCTCTGCATTGCACCACGCGAAGCGGGTTTCACGGCGGCCTACCTAGCTCTGCGTGGCTTACGGAAGCGTGTTTGCGATGGCTTGCTTGGCACAAGCGTCGTCAATCTTCGCCGTGCGAACGCGGAGTTTCGGCTACGCGTACAGCCAATCACGGTACGCGCAGCTCGCGAGCCCCTCCCCGTCACCTCGCGCACGATTCACTTCTGTCATGTCCAAGCCTTCTTTACTCCCCACACGAATCGCCGCAGCCCCAGAACCATGGCAAAGGAAGACGCCACAGCTAAGAAACGCCCTTGATTGGGACTCAGGGCTTGCCCCGGCTCTCCGGACTGCCCCAGATCTCCCATCCGAACTCCCTGTGACCACTCCACATGCCGCTAATGACCGGATGCTCGAAGCGATGCCATGCACAGCATAGCCAACCAAGTAACCAGAATTCCACATCGACGTCAGGTGGAGGATTGTCTGCTATGACTGCTCATGTTATCGTTGCATTGGCGAACAAAGCCTTGCACTGCTGGTACTAGCCCTCGTCAAGCTTACCATTGACGACCCAATTGCAGGTGCAGCAGCGTCTCCGATTGGTCTCTCATGGCCTTGTCGGCAACGACAAATTAGCACTACTCTCTTGACAGCTCCCTGAGCAAGATTCGCTGCAACGGACCATCCGAGCTGCGCACTTTAAGCCTTCGCGAGGGTTCCGAGAACCATTGAATTGCGGGGCCCCACCACGAGCATGCGCCCACGCCCACTCTTTCCCCAGCGACTAGTGGCTGTTGTACGCCTGAAGTCGGAGCTAGACCTGGCGCGACTCGGGCTCTGGAGCGAACCCTGAGATTTAGTTCGGATGTTTGCCGCCCGTTGCTGGGACTCTGTCTGTCCCCGCGTTTTCTTTGCTTGATCGATTACAGGAACACAATTCTTTTGAGGATAATCAGGAGACATTATGAGCACAGAATCACCGTCGAACATGCCCAGTACAAAAGACCAACAGAAAGATGCCCAAGACGCGAAGTCGCATCCAAACCAGGAGCAGAACGTCGCGGAGAAGCCAGCAAAGGAGAAGTCTTCGAAACCGCGACATAGAGCGTCGGTAGCATGTGCCTCATGTCGAGACCGTCGAATTCGAGTAAGTCGAGCCTGAATAAACCCAAGGCCTGTAGCAGCGCCGAGACGATGACGGAAATACCTGCATGATTACAGGCTCAATTTGGCTCTTTTGCTGACGTACGATAGTGTGTTGTTCCTCCAGGCGATAGGGAATGCACACAGTGCAAGCGATCAGGCGTGGAGTGCATAATCAAGAATGACGATGAGCGTCGAAGGTATGTACTAGTCTCGACGATCAGAGCCTTGTCTAGCGTTGCGAGCATATTCAAGCTGCAGAATGGACTTCTTGATCGACCATTGTGGTGCTTCGACAATCTACAAGATTCATGATCAAGGTCTCATCCAGGCCATTTCACGCCTTGAGCATCTCCGTGCAATCAGAAGCTGACGTTTTTGCAGGCCCATCTCGAGAGCCTATATGTGCTCGTTGACCGAGCGTGTGGCTCTCCTAGAGACGATGCTCAAGGATCGAGGTGAAGAACCACCGCCAGCAAATCATCCCTCAAAGACACGGCACGGTAGCCAACGAGATGAAGACACTTCACCGATGCGCAAATCCACGAACGATATGCAGAACATACATCAGGATCATTCAAGCCCGGGTAGTCAAACCTCTCCTCAGGACGACTACCCATACACAGAATTTGATGCCCCAGTGCAGAATGAAAGCCCACACGGAGACACTGATAGTGCAAGCTCACCATCGATGCTTCCACCTCCTAAAAAGGATGGCATGGTTAATAGGTTGCTTTCGACCCGAGGCCATCTAAGTTTTGACCAGCTCAGTGGCCGTCTGCGGTATTTTGGCCCTACCACAAATTGCCACGTCCATTCCGAAATTGGCAATCCCCTGGAATCTACACACGAACAATCTGAGCAAGCCCGACGCGCTGACAAGATCATTCGATCCTTGCCGCTAGAGACGTACGATTATCTGATGGACCTGTTCTGGCAATGCTACAATCCGGTCATTCACGTCCTACATCAAGAAGCATTCAATGAGGATCGCGAAATGGGACGAACGCAGTTCTATTCAGGATTCCTACATGTCTGTGTCTTAGCCATGGGCTTCAGGTTTGCGGACAAAGATCGATTGGATATAAGGAGGATCTCTTTACCGCAGATGGAGAGTACACTCCATCGTGAAGCCAAATATATGCTTGATCACGAGCTGGAGCGACCTGGCGGGATCCCCTCAGTCGTTGCCCTTCTGCTCTTAGGTGATCTTGAATGTGGTGTTGGTCGCGACAATCTGGGTTGGATGTATGGAGGAATGGCTGTGAGGCTGGCGTTTGACATTGGGTAAGTCCTATCACAGCATCCTGAAGGTATACAGCTAAATTCCCTGCAGACTCCATCTAGATACACGTCTCTCCGGACTACCAGAACGCGAAGTTGAGATTCGGCAAATGACACTTTGGGCATGCGTCATTTACGATAAGTACGTTTGTCATGGCCCTTGGCATGCACAACTCTGACTAGTTTTGTAGGTACTGGGCCCTCTTTCTCGGTCGACCGACGAGCATGAAATCCTCTGATCTGGAAATATACAATCTTTCCAAACAGTTCGAACGACTGGGCACATGTAAGCCTGCGGGTCCTGAAAAGAGCATGGAGACGATGATCTACGAAGCTCTTATTGACCTGATGGAGCTTGCTGGCAAGATCACAGAGAATATGGATCCACATTCCAAAAACCCTGATTCAGCAATTGATCGCAACCAATACATGCGAATGGCGGCCTTGGATCGGGAGTTCTCCAGCTGGTACGCTAGGTTACCGGAGCAGTTGCGCTGGACGCCAAATAATATTGCGAACGCCCCGTTCTCGTTCTTCTTGCTGCACCAGCAGTACCATGCTAGCTTGATATTGCTTCACAGGCCATTCGCGCTGTACGAGGACCAGAGTGCCAACGGTGACCAGGCTAATGGGCCTGATGATCACTTCTCGGCGCTAAGCAGAACTGTTTGCACGAAGCACGCAATCCGCGTCGCGAGGATCTACTGGCAACATCGTCAGAGATTCGATACCAAGCAGATATTCGTGACGGGTATGCAGCATGCGGGCACCGCGGCAACTGCCTTAGTTGCCGCACTTGCATTCATCAAAGACGCCGACGACCGCAACAACAACATGCAGTACCTCGAATGTCTCTCCGCCGCGCTTTCCGATATGGCTCACACCTACCAACCAGCAGAACGCATGTCCGTGGTCCTCCGCGCCGTCATGATTGAGCTACGCGGCGGTCCTGAAGCCAACCAATTCAGGCTGTACAAGCCCAAGTCTGCAGTTGTGCCTGCTCGCCGCGGCTCCACCATCGACATGGACGAATGCGAAGCTTCGAACCAGGTGTGGAAGAAGCGCCAGACAAGTCGTCCGCGTACAGGCACTGGTGCAAGTATGCGAAAGCCACGGACGAGCAGCATGAGTACCACGATGAGCATGCCAATGGACAATCATGGCTTGAGTATCAAACCGCCCCCGCCGCGATTTGACGAGTCAGAACGCACAGAAGGATACATCATGGTCACGCCGCGGTCGGAACTAAGCACGTGGCCAGGCTTGTCTGAAACCCCTGAACTTTCACATACGCTATCCACGCCCGCACCTCCCAGCACAACATCTTCACACCCACGGAACAGCGGTGCTTGGATGGGCGCTGAGTTCGACACAAGCGACCCGATAAGTCAACTCGCAAACGCACATTTTCCAGAGATAATGGCCTTTGACGGCGAAACTGGTGGCGTCGACGGCATGACCAACCTAGACTTCATGGCGCTGGGCGAAGCGGGTGACTGGGGCATGGGCAAGGAGTGGACGGAAGGCGGCATGGGCGGAGGAAGCGATTTGGACGGGTTCCCGCCACAGAGTGCATTCAGCGCGGGGTTAGGGTTGGAGAGTGGGGAAAAGTTTCAATTATAGTAGTAGTACCGCCTTTTGGCGTGGTTTAGGCGTAGCAACACGGGTACGGCGTTGGTGGCAGCACGTTGTGATCAAGGTTATATTTGCAAGTATCTTGCATCTCGTTTCGAAGTAAACAAAACTCCATAACTATGCGTACATGCTATGCTAGTAATCGATGAAATGCGACATGTAACTCCGATGCTGCATAGCCCCCACACTTCCATTCTCTTGCCCTTACCTCACTAGCCCCTCGCTGCCTCGAGCAATTTAGCATGCTGTTCCGGATGCGTCTTGTCTACATTTGTCTTTGCGACTTTCTTCATCATGAAATTCGCGTCAATCTCGACTTCTTCGCTCAACTGGCCGCCAGAGACACGCCACTTTCCCGAGATGGTGAGCACGCCGACGGGCGGCTTGGCGTTGACGAGAGAGTCGACGCCTTGAGCGACGTTGGTGAGAGTGAGCTTGTATGCTGTCTGAACATACATGTTAGCGATACGGCGGGTGGAATGTGTCTGTGTGGAAGTGTGAACTCACTTGGCCGACTGGTTTTCGGTCGGTGATTGAGTACGTTGCTTGGGTTCTCCTGTCGCCAGACTCGAAGTGGTAGCTGATAAGTGCCGGACAAAGCGTTCTGATCATCAGATCATGGTTGTGGAGGGCTGCGATGACGATGCGAGCATCGACGCCGCTGAGTGGAGTGGAGATGTGAGATGTGGGCATGTTGAAGTCGCAGCGAAGATTCTGAGGTCGAATGGTGTGGGTGAGACTTGCACTAGACTATTGATAGTGCAGGTAATATTGCCGGGTTCGACTGTACGAAGGAGTTGTAGAAATGCTAGTACGGTGCTGATGACTTTGAAGTCAACAATGCCCAAGTCTTACCTTATATACACCTCTTCTTACTCCTCTCAAGATGACACTCATGGCCCAAAAGGGCCGTTCAAACGTCAAGACATTACCTGTTACATGCATGCTACTGCACGTACCCCAGTCCAAACCATTGCCCTGGGTGCGACTCGGTACTACACCGACGATCACCCAGCGACGTGATATCGTAAATAGAAGCCATGGAAGCACAAGGCACAAATCCACGACAGGGAGCAAACGTGCGACATGGACCCTGAGAGACGCCGTTCGGTACTATCGGCATATATGACGCAGGCCGGTCGTGCTTAGCCGAAATACGATATAGGGGAAAGATGCTTGCGTTTTCTGGCAAGGCACGCAAATACTGCACGCTCTGACAACCATGCAGATCATTCGAGTGAAGGTTTAGATTTTGAGAACGCCTATCGCAGGGCAGTTGCGTGTGCGCAGCGCGATCTTCGTCCACCGCTACCCTTCCAGCTTTCCCACTTCAGCCCTTGATCTCATCATGGCTCCACCGTTCTTGTGTACCGTCGATCCTGCACAAAGCTGACTGGATCTTATCATGAAATCCGGTTCTGCGCGGGTCTCCAGATGCATGGTATCAGCCATTGGCTCGTGTCGTCAATGTTTGACGCATGGCCGGAGTGTCTCGCTGGGTGGACCGGATGTTTCGAGGGGCGCCGCAGAGTGGAGAGCCGAACGGCACTAACCTACGGAGAACTTTAAATTTGTAGCCTCACCCTTTCACTCTTATCTCCCTGGTTAGATGCTTCATCAATTTTCAACTCACGGGTGAGAAGGTAGTGGGTTTGCAGAGATATTTGGTAGTCTCTGAGCTTATTTGAAATTGTTAAGCAAATGCTCAAGTGCAGACGACTCACACTACGCGTGCAACTCGCTCGCCAAATGTTTTGTGAATGAATACTGCGCAAAATGTAATCGATGTGAACGTCGAGCGACGCTGTTGGATGCTACGAAGGCGCTACCGCTACCTATAGGAAGCTAAAATTACGAAATTGCTAATCTGACCCAACAATCTGTAGCTGTTTCGCATGTGGTAACAAACGCTACTTTCCCCTTATGCTTACAGCTTAGCTTGTCCTGACGTCTCATTATCTTCGAGACTTCTTCCAGTGAAACTGACGCCAACTGTCGGCACGATGGTTCCACTTTTGTTGAGGAGTTGCAGCTTCTTCAGCCTCGAAATCGGCTCATCGTCATCGCGCTCTCGAATGTAGAACGCCCAGTCTGCCGTGGGGTCAATCTCCGTTTGGCTGTAACCATTTCCTAACCAAGCAAAACGGTTGCCGGAATACTTGACTTCCCAATCTTCGAGTCTTAGCTCCATAAGCGCTTCGATGTAGTGCAAGGTCGAGCCAGGCCACAGTGCTGTCACAGGTCCATCCGGTCCAAGACTCTTGTACCACGAGCGACACGGATCATGCCACACAGTGCGCTTCATATAGTCGTCCTTGAAGGCCAGGAAGTCATCTACTGCCTCGGTCTTAGGTGCGAATGTTGAGATGTTGTGCGTCTGGAAACGGTCGATGAGCTTGCACATGTAGTCCGCCTGGCACTCGATGGCGCTTAGCACCGGACCATTACCAATGGGGCAGTTAGGGCCAAGGAAGATGAGGTAGTTGGGGAAGTCTGCTGCTGCAAGACCAAAATATGAGCGAGGCTCTTTGCCCCAGATGTCCTGTAAGTTGTCCCCTTGAGCGTTGACAACAGGGAAGCGCGGCTTGAACGATGTGTTGAATCCTGTGGCACAAATGAGTACATCCACAGGGTACTCCTGTCCGTTATCGCAAAGACAGCCGCGCTCAGTGATCTCGTTGATTTCACCATAGACAGTCTCGACGTTCTCTTTGCCCAGCGCTTCTAGGTAGCCAACGCCTGGGGTGAGACGTCGGCAGCCTACGTGCCAATTGGGGATGAGACGTTCTTCGAGATATGGGTTGTGCAGCTTCTCAGTCATTTGTTGGCGGAAGTAGGCTTCGGTGTCGCTGTTGATGTTGCTTTCCTTGAGGAAGATGCCAAATTGGCCGTTCAGGCCGCGCTCTACATTTCTCCGGTATTCTGTCAAGACGCCTGGCTTGCTGGCAAATTCGTACTTTTCGTGCTCCGAGAAGACGTGCTGTTCGAGGCCCTGCACGGGCGAGACCCACGTTGGCTCGCGAATGAAGGTGGTAACTTTCTTGACATGGGGCTGAATTGTGGGAAGAACTTGGATTCCAGAGGAGCTGTACAAACTTTAGCATAGCACATCAAAATGCAGGATCACCTTACCCGTTTCCAATCAAGCCAACATGGCGGCCTGTCAAGTCAACATTGTCGTCCCAGTTAGCTGTGTGCAGCAGAGTGCCCTTGTACTTGTCGATGCCCGGAATCGCAGGCCATTGCCAGTTGTTGAGGATACCCGAAGCATTCACAAGAATGTCGCAGTGGTCGTTCACAATCTGCCCGCTCTCGAGGTCCTTGATCTGCACATCGTAGCCGCCCTTTGCTTTATTCCAAGCCGCGCCGGCAACCTGGTGCCGTGTCTTGACGAACTTGTGCAATCCGTACTTGCGGGCGAAGTCGTTGAAGTAAGCGAAGATCTCTTTGGAGCTAGCATAGACTGCAGACCAATCAAGCTTGGGCTCGAAGGACCAGGTGTAATTGTGTGAAGGGACATCGCACGCGCATCTGGAAGGCACAGTGAGCGGTCGCGTCTTTGCCGAATCGAGTTGCGGCAGCTGGCTCGGTCGGCGCGCGCAGGCGCAAACCCCGCAGCCAGCACCTGAGCATCACTCACCCAGGATACCGATTTTCAAACCATGTGCCCGAGACTTCAGCATTCTTCTCATAAACTTGCAGGCTGTAATTTGAGAAGTGCTTCTGCAGCTTGTATGCCATCAAGAGGCCTGAAGCACCAGCTCCGATACAGATAACACGAACATGGCGCTGGGCGTGGATTGGGCCTTTCAGCCGATGTTGAGCGTCCGTCTCTGGACGAGCCGTTGAGGGAACAATAAAATCTGCCATTGCGTACGGAACAGCAACGATGGCAAGAGAGCGGAACGATGGAATGGAAAAGACGATGTGTTGCAACGCAAGTGCAAATCACATAGCCACGCGTGCTGGCACGTCTTAAAGTATTTCTCTTCACTGTGCAACCATGATCAGTCGGCCCACGGGAGTCATTCTGGAGCTCCTGTTCTCCATTTTTCGAGTCAGTATTATGGGTCGTTTGGAATCCGGGGCTCCGCTTTGTCGCTGTTAGTGCAGCTGGGGTGTCGGTGTGGCTTTCACGAATCGTAGCACACACGGAACAGGGTATCCGCCATCATGGACGCTGGTCCCGCATGCTAGCTTGTGATGGGTAACAATCAAAACGGTTACAGCTGATTCTCGGGCCATGCTTGATTCCGTATCCGAGTCGAGAACGACCCAGCCCAGGCGAGGGTGTAGGTGGGTGTACAAGGTCGTTGGACTTCTGTTCACGGTTGCTTGAGTGCGGGGCATGCAGCCGAGGCACTACTGTTAACGTAGATGGGGGCTCGAGTAGAACTGAGGGACTGTTCGCCTCTCCAATGCAAGCGCCAATACAAGGGGTCAGTCGCATCGCATCGGAGAACGTATACGTGTATGAGCGTTATTTACACTATCGTGTATCCTCCATCCGCGACCAGCGTCGCACCAACCATGTAGCTTGCGGCGTCCGAATGCAAGAATGCTATGCAGTCACCAATCTCCTCCATCTCCGAATATCTGTGGACAGGCACTTTCTTCCGTTCTGTCTCCATCATGTCGCCTTTGCCCATAGTCTCCTGTACTAGGGGCGTCATAACGTACCCGGGAGCAATGGCATTGATCTTGATGCCCTGGTGTGCGAAAGCTAATGCGTCAGACCTGGTCAGGCCGATAACAGCATGTTTGCTAGTGGCATACGCTGTAGCAGGGACATTGAGGGGCGGTGCTACCAGCCCGTACATGGAGGCGACATTCACGATTGAACCGCGGTACGATCTGTATGAATTGGAGAGCTTTTCTTGCTTGAGCATTTGCCGTATCTGCGCGCGCTGGCACTGCCAGACGGCAGTTGTATTGACAGCGATGACCTTTTCGAAGTTCTCCTTGGGAATCTGGTCTGAAGTGTTGATGATACCGCCAATGCCAGCGTTGTTGACGGCATAGTCCAGCCTGCCGAACTCCTTGACCGTCTTCTCTATACTGTCGTCGATGGCCTTCTCATTGGTAACGTCGAGCTCAAATTCTTTGACTGAGACATCTGGAGCAATGTTCCTCAGCTCGTTGATTGTTGCAGTGACGGGATTGCGGTCCAGGAGCGCAAAGGACCGCACACCCTGCCGAGCCAAAGCGTACGCCGTGTACTGGCCGATGCCTGGTGACTGTCAGTGTGTGGTGCACGTGTTGGTCGGACACCGCTCGTTAGAACCCACCTGAGCCTGCTCCAGTTATGTAGGCGACGCCTTTCAATGCAAACGACATTGTTCGAGCCTGTATGATTTTGCTACGACAGCGATAGACGACTCCAGCGTTCGGAGCTAGAACACAATTGGCGTCCGAGTTGTTGCGTCAAGGTCCCGGCAACACTGTTGGAGGTTGACCATGGCGAGTAGTTGAAGGACTCCCGACGTGTACAAGCTCTCGCCGGTGACATTAGTGCTGCCAGCGACTCGCGTCGAGGTACTGGTATCCCATGTGAGCTTCCGGGCACCTCGGGGATGCTCGGAGATGTGTCCGCATCTCAGCTCGGGGCGGGTCCTGGAACATGCGTGACTGGCGGGGTAGCACGGCGTCGTCCCCGCTCGAGTGATAATTGATGGAAGCGAGCACTTCGAGTCATGCGCTGGCCGCGAGAGCGCGAGAGCAGTGTCAGGCACGGGCGGGGTGGTGGAAAGAGAGAAATAAGCCATCGCACGTGATAGCGTGTCGAGTTGGCGCTACACGTGTTTTCGCTTCCGCACACCGTTGGACCCGCCGTCATCGCCATCACCTTCGCCAACGACTGCCCCCGCTATGCGCCACCCACCATGGCCCCAACTCCCCTCCGAATCGCGCAGACGTCCAGCGAAGCGAAGCAGCAGCACAAGAAGAACGGCCCGCGCCTGCCAGAGCGCCAGCTGAAGCAGCTCGAGCGCGCACACGAGCTGGACGTGCGCGCCGCCCGCCTACGAGAGGCCGAAGACCGCCGCAGGGCCGCCAGGAAGAAGCGCGACGAGCGCGAGGCGAGGGAGAGAGCCGCCCGCCAGCAGACGGGCGTCGGCCTGGCGACACAGCTCATCGGATACAGCCACACGCAGGCGCAGTTGAAGAGCGGCATGGAAACCTTCTTGGGCGTGAGGAAGCGCAACGAGGAAGCGCAGCGTAAGCGTGACACGGCGCTCGCCAGACAGCTCGAGGCCATAGCACAAAAGGTCGACAGGGAGCCGTGGGACGACGACGATGCTGACGCCGACGACATTGCGCTGGACTTGCCGCAGATGAACATCTCCTTCGGCGAGCAGTATGCCGACGACGATCTGGACGACGACTCACTGCTGCAGGCGCACGACGTGGCCGTGTCTGACCCTGCAGAGCCTCCTCGAGCCCGTGTACAGCCACCACCGCCCACACCTGTCGGTACAGCTTCGCCCAAGCTGGCCCCGACGAGAGAAGACGGCGACTTCATTCGCCTCCATGGGCCTGTAAACAAAGCAGCAGAGGCATTATTGGATAAGCTGCCGGAGCCGCTCATAGAACTGCTGTCACAAGACGTCTCTCTGAAGCTGCCAGACTGGGACCCTGCGTCTGGCCTGCTCCACAAACTGAATCCTCTTGGTCTCCCGCCACATCGCTTGCGGGTCAAGGTTGGCGCTATTGTCACTCTCCTACGTCATCTCAACACGAGCAGCCAGCTGTCCAAGAGCCAACATCTCAAGATCTTGCGGGTTGAGCACGACCGTCTAGAGTGTTTGGTCCTCGATGGCCAGCTGGAGGGCACCAAGACATTTCTCACACGAATCGTCTTTCCTGCCAAGTATAGAAACGACGATGCATACCCGTTCCGGAGAGTGCAGTTCCCCATACGTGTTGCAACAGACTACACAACTCCATCCGCCCTGCGAGAGACATCGCAGTCAGGATTCCGGCTGCCCATCGCGTGTAGTCACGCACAACTGTCGAGGGTACCAAGACAATCCTGTCCATCACTGTCGCATCCAGAAACGCATGTGTATCGGAACCCTGCTTTTAGACTCCCAGGGTTACCTGCCTCCAAATCTGCACCGGCGGGCATGTTGGAGGCTCCCAGGATGATTGCGAGCACGGACGGCTGGGACGACTTTCTCGAGAGTGGAACACAGATAGCGCGAGAGCTGTCATCCGACGTGGTACCATCCACCATTCCATCGCCTTCTGTCGCTAAAGTCTCACATTCGATATCGGCAAGCCTACCACCGCTTTCGACCCAAGACCTTGACTTTTCGATTGATGATCTAGAAGAAGCTGTCCCGCCAAAAGTATCGATGTCGACAACAACGATGGCAGACAGTATGGCCGTCAAACCGAGGCCTTTACCTGCTCCAACCGGGCTGGCGAGGAACTCTGCGCCATTAGTTCCAGTCACTCACAGCCTCTCCAAACCACGTCCTTCACCTCGACCTACAGGCTTGGGTAAATTGCAGGCAATGTCATCCACGTCGTTGCCACAATCGCCGAAGCGCATTATTTTACCTATTAGTCTGGACGCAATAACGCCGTCTCAAAGGCCCTCTTCAGTCTCTGACCGGCCAGGCTTGAAAAGAAAGGCAAATCCACCGTTGTCCAGCGCTCATCCGCCTCCGGCCAAGCGCAATCGTGTGCAACTATCAGGCTCGAAATTTGAGCGCATGGATTTAGAGGCGGGTACGGCGCATAGAGCGTGCGGAACGTCCGGGGGTTTTGGTATGTCGACTCAAGAGGCTGCTTCATTCTTTGCGGACGAGGAAGACATGACTTTTGGATCGCCTCCGATTGCGGTATGACTGATTCAGACATGATATCATAGTCTGCGTACAGGATTGCTGCGTTGGCCACCGTTTGAATCCCGTACAACGTTTTGGATATACTGTGATAGGCAATGTCAGACTTCGGCCAGCTGCATTTTCTTTGTGGTTCAAGGATAGATTTGATGCTAATCTATCCATTGTTCCTGTCTGACCGTATTCTCACCGTTCTCTCGACAGCTCTTCCAGGTTTCTTTGGTATGCACTGCCTTCCACTGCCTCCCTCAGCACAGCTTCGTCCATTTCAAGACGAGATCACGAGTAACTTACCCAGGACTTCAACGAACAAACATTAGACACTCCACAGAAACTACTTGGTGAAGATGACCACGACGTTCACCACTTTGCAAAAGCAATGGTCTTTGTGGTAGAGAAACTATCCTACCCCATAAATTGCACGCGTCCGCATGTTCTTCTGGACGACGACCGCTGCAAATGCATCGTTCAGGAAGGAACCGCAAGGTCCATTTCGACTGCTTGCGCACCGGTAGCGCACTTTGCAGTATCCGAGATCAGCTGAAATCTGGTCACACTACCGTTCCAGCCGGCAAACTTCCTTCGAAAGCCAAGGTGCGACTATCCACGATTCGCGGATATGTTTGCTCCACCTCGAAATGACAGGAGGAACCAGGAAGCTTGGTTGCGCTTGGCAGTGGAACTATGCACTCAACTCCCGGCGGGAATATATATGCCGAGTCACTTGCGGGGCCTCTTGACCCGAGAAAGTTGCATCTACTCCTTGATAATCCGGGGCATGCGATCCCATTTTGCGGGGTATGACAAGGAAGCAATGTGTTCGCGTGCATCGCTCTTCTAATTGCATTTACCGACATATTGTCGGTAATCTTGTCAGCGCAAGTAGTATACTCAAAGAGAACTGGGGCATAGTGTTCCGCACTTTGTAACCACTGGAGCTCGGACAAAGTGAAACGTAATCCGGGAAACGCTCGCACCATTAAGGTCGATCGAGGACACACATGGGTGCAGTTCAGCCAGGATTGAGGCGATGAAACCTTAGTCCCGCAGTGTAATGTACGGCTTATTGGAATACCAGTACCAAACGCTGTCGCATCGCTGGTAATTATTGCATATCGAGTTCAACTATTCGCTGCATCACGACGGGCATGGACCATTTCGCCCTATCGTCAGCTTCCATTTGCACATTTCAGAAACATGCGTGGGCATACTTGATAGTGCGCGTGCTCGATGCAGTAGACACCCATCACCCGCCCTTATTCATCTCTACTTCTTGGAAGAATGCTTGGAAGGAGGAGTATATTCCCGAGCGCCGTCGACTCCTCCTATGTGCTCTGATATAAGTATTACGACCTGGGTCCCCCTTTTAGCGCACTACAGCGCTCATATTCGCTCTCTAGCAGACAGTCCGAGCAACTGTCCTTTTAAAATGGTGCAGCTGCTTAGCATCGCAGCGACGGTGGCGCTTGTTTCTTCCGTTTCTGCACAGTGTGGTTCAGGAACGCCTGATGCAACTGTCACGGTGAGCAATTCGCATGCAACACAGACAGCGTGTATACTGACTGATTGCTAGGGCTCTGGTAGTTCTTTCGTCGCAAAGAAGGGCAGCAGCACTGTCTACACTGGCGACTACCTTACAGCCATCCAGCGTGCAGTCGACTCCATTGGCAATGGGCAACGTGTTTCTGTGCTATCCTCCGGCTCCATCGGTGCAGGTACCATCACCATCCAGGCTGGAAAGACTTTCGAGGGCTGTGGCACTATCAATGCGGCACTCAGGAGCGGACGTGGTGCCATTGAGGTCACAGATGCTGCCAACGTTAAGATACCGTATCTTACCATGACTGGGGACGTTTATTTCGGGATGCGATTCTCTGGAACTTCGGGTCTCACTCTAGGCGATATCACCTTCGACCTCGCTAGCGGAATGGGCATTCGCTTCGACCGCGATCGTGCCGCTAATACAAACGTCAAGATGGGCACCATCAACTGCAAGAGGACCTCCTCTCATTGTGTCGAGACATGGAACATCAACCAGCTCGAGATCGGTTCCGTCATCGCTAGAAATGTTGGCGAATGTGGCCTACTACTCCAAGCAGTGACCAACGCAAAGGTCGACCTCGTTGACGGGGACAACGTCGCGACCGGCAATGGATACGCCACGCTGCGATTTGCCAACCGGGCGGGCAGACTCAATGACGCGTACAACACCAACATCTACGTCAACAAAGTCAAGTCTCGGGGCGGCGGGCGTGGCATCTTCTGCGTGTCTGAATCGGGCGGTGCAGAGATCGGAAGCATCGATCTCGCCAACAACGGGAACAATGCGATTCTCCTTGAAAACTGCTACAATGTCAATATAAAGGGAGGTACGGTCAACGGAGGTGGCGAGGTCAGGCTGGCTGCTCGCACCGAGTTCGAAAACAGTAGGGATATCGCTATCACGGCGCAGGTTGATGGGACTACGGTTCGGGAATCTCCTTGCACGGCCAACAAGACGAAGTGGAATCTCACTGGCAATGCGTCCAAGAATATTTGCACCTAGAGAGAAACTTTACATGGCTGCTGCGGCGGAATGTGGCCAAACGCTTCCCGACAGAATGTGTGAAGTTCTCGTTCAGCCTTCTTGTCAATATTACTACAAGACAACAGTGTCGACATGTATATACCTCAAAATCATCGCCGCGAATGTTTATTATCTGAACACACAGGACAAGTCTTGCACTGGGCTTCATTACTCAACACTGCATGCACACTTCGCATTAAATCATGTGATTTTGTTGAGGTGGGCGTAGTTCACCCGGGCTGGTTTTCGTAATGACTTCGCCCCTGGGGCGTATGCTGACATTGTCCGTGTACTCTAAGCGACCGCTCGACCCAATCACAAGCTCAAGCCCGGTGTCGGCCTTGTTGGTGAGGCTGACTTCTTGGGTAGATGATGGGAACTTAAGCGCTGCACTACTTCCTCTGCCTAGCTTTGTGGGGGCCGATGCATAGTATCGGGGCCGATGGCGAGACAGCTAAGCGCCGTCGGAGTGCATTCCGCGGGGATGTCAGACGTGCTGATATACTACACGGACAGTTGTTGCCATATAGTCACGTTGCGGTCCGTCGTGCGTCGTTGTACTTCACGCCATCTTCATCTCCAAAGACGCACGCCTTCCTGATGTCACATCTCTCATTCTGGCGGCTCTTCCTTTGGTTTGCGGGCTTTCTACGCATGGTCGAAGGCGCATGTTATTATCGCAACGGCACGCAGCAATCGTCTGACTTCTCACCATGCAGCTCCAATGCCAGCGACCCGCTGCATACGGTATGCTGCGCTTCATGGGACACATGTTTGCCTATTGGTCTCTGTCAGGCAAACAAGGGCGATTATAGCATATGGCGCGAAGGGTGCTCGAAGCAAAATTGGGATGAAGGCGGCTGTCAAGAGCTGTGCTCAAACGAGGTGATTTTCTGAGCACCCGTTAAACGCAAGTCTGGAGACTGACAGATGGCAGAGAGAGGCCCAGAGAAATGACAACATCCGCGTAAGACCTTGTTCCGGTCTCGCCACGTCCTTAGAGTGGTGTTGCGGAACCTCGACCGATTGTTGTTCGGAAGGAAGCGATCTTCCACGATACACCCTGGCGAGGAAGTTTGGAGACCCAATTCCGACACCAACACCGTCAGGTTCATCGTCTGCGTCGAGCAGCTCATCCGCGTCTGCGAACTCATCAGGGTCCATGTCAGTGGCACCTCCTCTTGCCAGCGAAACTGCAAGGTCGTCACAAGGCGGTTTATCGTCAGGAGCAAAGGCTGGTATCGGTGTCGGTGTCTCGATTGGATTTATTGCACTCATTGCATTGGGCTTCTTCGTCTGGAAGGCCCTCCAGTGGAGGAAGATGGCGTACGCCGCGACGCCAACGCCAACGTTTACAATGCCAGATGCTCATGAATCTGCGGGGGCGTATCAATATAATGGGGGCGCCAAGGAACGAGCGCAGCTTGCCAGTGTTGAGCATACAGTGCACGAGCTTCCTCAGGCTGCAGACTCTACGATGAATCATACCGTACGGCCTTGAGGGAATTCTGAGCTTGGTTGGAACAGCGGACGGAGTGAGGAGAAAATGCTGTAATGTGCGCCAGCCTCTTGAAGTACGCATACTGGCATGGGATGTTAGCTTCACATCGGGCGAGAAAGATGTACCTGTGATAGCGACCCTACATAATTAGCAGAGAGCTGCTCTAACTTATCGCACTGCCTACTTGACCAGGCTAGTGCCGGAAACTTTTGACAGATGATGCGGTATTCAAGAGCCTGCGGAGTTGTGACACGGGCGGAGTCTCACGGAACGGTGGAAGAGTGCGACACATCAGCTTGTCGCCTATTGGCTGGGTCGGAGAATCGAAGCAAGTGCTCCTTGACTTGCTTGGCATATACAGCGCTTGTGATTGGGTCTCTCGCTTGACTCGACAGCGGACAATGCCAGTGGCAAGGATACGCACAGCCCGCATTTTGCGCGCAACATGCGCCGGATTCGAGGTCATTACGCGACAGCTATATCCGGAAGGAACAATGCACACTGGCTGTGCACTTCGTGCGCAACATACTCATTTTCGCTCTCATGATCCGCACTCGCCATGCTTAAGTGGATGGACTCGGACAGAAAAGACCGGATCCGACATCCTATGCTTCCCGATTGGCCCATCGTCCAGCATGGGAGTCCTCACAGCCTCGTCCAGGGACCACCAAATCTGACAACGCTGAGCAAACGCGTGGCATCTCGTCCGAACGACCAAATCAGATGTTTGCGAAAGCGTAGTCATGATCAAACAGGCTCACATATATAGTAGACACGTTGACTGAGCAAGACGACAACATCACATCAGCACTTCTCAACTTTCATCGCATACCGTCACCACCTAGAATACAATACTAGATACAATGACCAACACGACGAACAGCATGACCTCGAACCAATTTTCAAATATATCACGAGTCCTTCCTGCGACAAACAGAGTCTGGACCGAAACCGAAACCGACCCAGCCTCAAAGAAGGAGCTAGTCTATCCTGCCATGGTGGACCGCAGCCACTCAAATACCAATGGAAACTTCAGAAATGGTCTAAACCGTCTAGTCAACATCCTGGAGCGACGAATCGATCGTCAGGTACTGGCTGCGCAGATTCGAGCATACGATGCTTCTTCAGAACCTGCAGCCAAGCCTCGTCAACTGTAGGGCGTGCTTGAGGATATGTCGCGCTGAAAGGATGCCCGGCACAATGATGCATTGAAGATCTTCGAATTGCCTCGAATCTTGCAATACGACGACGCATCTTTTCGAATTTCTCAAAATGCACCTTTACACCTCTACAATCCCATCCGGCAACGCCTACAAAGTCCAATTACTCTTATCGCACCTCAATCTTCCCTACACAACAACGGCACTCGACATCCTGTCCACACCACCTGAATCCCGTGCACCGTCTTTCCTCGCCTTGAATCCGAACGGGCGTATTCCCGTGCTTGTCCTTGACGATAGCACTGCACTCGCCGAATCCAATGCCATACTCTTCTACTTAGCCGAGGGCACACACTTCTTACCTAACGATAAATTGGAAAGGGCGAAAATACTACAATGGATGTTCTTCGAACAGTACAGCCACGAGCCGTACGTCGCAGTGTGGAAGTTCCGCACATACTGGGCACCGCATGGATTTAATGACTTGAGCGATTCTGATGTTACCAAGCTGAAAGCGCGTGGACAAGCGGCGATCGATATCATGGAAGAGCATCTGGCTGGACGCGCGTGGTTCGTCGGAGACGCGTATAGTGTGGCGGATATGTGTCTTTACGCTTATACAGCTGCGGCAGAGGCAATTGGGTTCAGCGTTGGCGCACATGTCAAAGCATGGTTGCAGAGGGTGCAGCGTCAGACGGGTTGGGTTCGGATTGGAAGGGACTTGACTGGAAGATGCCCGTTGTGAATCGACTTGAAAATAACATCACATATCAAACAGCAATTCTTCATCCTCAAGTGCTTTACTTTATCCTTGGAAATTGATTTTAATCGTACGCTCTCCTTGATGTTACACGAAGATCGGTCCAGACGCCGACTGTGAACCAGTGGATGGCAATGTTAAAACTCTGCAGTGCGCTAGCCTGCATGTCTACCCCACTCCAACTATGTCTTGCATCTTCACAAATTGTGATTTGTGATCCCATGAGCTTGATACGCAGTGTACTGCTGTAGGAGAAATAGTCTTGTATCATTATATACGAACCAAATCATCAATTTTCCATCAATTCAAGTCACCTTGATTCACTGCATCGGTGGTTTAGTGGTAAAATTAGCCGTTGCCATCCTCACAGATCAATTCGGCTAGCCCCGGGTTCGAGTATGTTGTCTTCCCAATCCCCGCAAGTATCTCAGCTAACAAATCCAAAGTTCCCGGCCGATGCAATATGATTTTCCTTTTTGCGTTCTCGAGGAGCCTAGATGTTGTGCCGTGTGCCGTTGTGTTACCAGCGTCTGATCAATGGGTTTTTCCACACGTGACCGAGCTCAGCGCGGACTTTTGAGCACGTGTGGGAAAATCCACTGATTACCTGTTAGTAGTAGCGTTTGTTTTTACAGGAATCGTGAATCACGTGGAGCGAACTCCTAGCACGCTAATTTCTGCAAACAACCTTGCCCTCTAAACCAACTCACTAATATTATAGTCTGCTTGAATCTGCGACGTGTGTTTTATTTCTCTTGCCAAGCCTACTAGAAGCGAGGGTCTCTGATTGGCTTGTAGAGGCTTCGATAACGCTGAAGCTCCGCCAGATAGGTTTCACCATGGAATAAGGTACAGTAGAATTAGAATCTCTTATATTTCCAATCCACGTGGCTGTGTAAGTTGTGCGATGGGCCTGCGCAATTCGACTTGCTAGAGCTCTGGCAAGGCTTGTTAAGACTGAGAAGGGATTGGCCGGCTTAGATGCCAAGAAAGTTAACGGCTGACCAAGCGGGAGAATCTTGTCAATGGAGGCTTGCGAGCCATTTCATTGGTCGCTGGGTTCCTGTCAGGACAGGTCGTCCGCAAAAAGGTACGTATAATCAACGATCGTAGGTTACCGTGTGCGGAACAGTATATATCGTCAGGCAGGCCCGACAGTTGCCGTAGTTGCTCATCGTCGTATCCGTAGCGGACGTCTTAAGCACCGATCTAATAAGGTACGAAATAGACGTTGTGTTCTGTCAATAGTAGGCTGAAGGCACCAGACCAAACAAGACGTGTACAGCTATGCACCGAAGGATTGAATTGACGCATTGCGCGTCGATGGCCTCGGGAAAGTCTCTTTCTTGCCAAACGTAACAGCAAGACGGCGAAATCAGCCAGAGCTCTTATTGTCGATATGCTCTCGTTCTCTTGCTCGTTAAAAGGCCCATACTCTTTCGTGACCTTGCGCAGGAGAAGACAGCGTGCTACCCACTCGTGATATTGACCTGAGGGATATGTGAAAGTCGACACAGCTGTGGAAGTATGAGTCCTTGCTGGAAGTATGAGTCGAGTCCTTGCCGCCTCTCACGGAGCAGAAAGAGACCACGTACGCTTGGTTGTTCTCGCATCAACACAAACGATTCTAGCAATAGTGGTAGTACTCACACGACAAGTAAGTGCACGTCGATGAGGACGGCGGGTAATGCATGCTCGGTCTACTTGCGCGTGGTGATGGTGAGATAACGCCATGATGGCGGTTAATACCCGAATGAGGTTATCGTTCTCTTTCTCGTAGCTGTAGAGCGCCTGTCTTGAAACACGTCGTCCAGATCGGCTCGGCGTGGGCTGACCTTTCTTTCGTCACTACATCTGTTCTATCGGTTTGAGTCGTTGAATCGAATGTCGTCCCCCTCCTGAGCAAGAGTGCCTCTCTGTTCAATATCTGCAATGGCGATCTCATGATCGCTCTCGAAAATTCCCGCCGTCAAGATTTAGAGCTATTCAGGCGAGGGTAACTCCCTACCTGGGCGCCAGTCATCAACCAGTGCATGAAGCTCACCTGACCTAAATGACCATTTTCTAGCCCGTTTGCTGCGGGAGTCAGGCTGCAGGACTTGTCTGTTCACAAGGAACATATGCCCCCTTTATCATTTGCTGTCTATCTTCAAGCTAGAACTCGGTGTTCAGTTGTAGTACCCCTACGACCACCGCATTTACGCTCCCATCGAATATGTTTGGTTGTAATTTGGTTGTGATAGGCAAGGAAATCACGATTGTGATTGCAAGGCTACGACATTTTTGGCGCAATATGTCCCTCAAAGACCATCACTGCTCGCTAGTGGAATGTTGACCAGGCCGTACGTAGGGGCGTTGTTCAAGATCTAATGAGGCCTGAGACGAGACAATCCCACCATCATACTATTGCGGTGCATCGCCTCAATTGGAGTCGTCTCGATGGATGTGTTGTCTCAAACCAGATAAGCTTTGATCAGAGCCTCGCCTCAGGCGAAAGCGCAACGTGGAGCAGTCTGATCCGACCGAATGCCCCCTCTCTGTAGAATAGATGTTTTGTATCGGTGGTTTTTGCGGAAAGTTAGCCGCTGGCCTACTCGCGCCAAGACGCTAGTCACAGGTGGGCCTAGCCACCTTTGCGACTCTAAGCGAATTTCGACACCCACGACCGATCTTTGACGACGACGACGACATCCCAACGCAGCCACACCAAAGTACACCCGTCCTTCTACCGACACATCAATCATCATGGAGAACGAACGCGGAGAGCTCGTTGACCGTAAGACCTAGCCTCACTCTCCCCTTCACTGAAATGCGACACATTGCATGACCCCACCAAATTCGCGAAATGACTATTGTGGCCTAGAAGCTGACACCTGAATAGTTTACGTCCCTCGCAAATGCGTGAGTGATTGCGAAACTCCCGACCGACCTCGAGCGTATCACTAACAGCTGGCAGTCGGCCACCGGACGCATCATCAAGGCCAAGGACCACGCTTCCGTTCAGATCAGCGTCGGCAAAGTCGATGAGAACGGCCGCTACACCGGCGACAACCAGGTCTACGCCCTCAGCGGCTTCGTCCGCGCCATGGGCGAGAGCGACGACAGCCTGAACAGGCTCACACAGAAGGACGGCTTCCTCAAGAGCGTCTGGAGCGCATCTCGGTAAACAGCGGGAACATGGAGTTGAGGTACGGCATAATCACGAGGCTTACAATTTGGGGGCAAATGCTAACGGATTCAGGATTTCGGATTCTGAGCTGTTTTTCGAAGCCATGGGCATGCATCATATGGCGATATAGGCCTTGATTTCCCTTCACGAGGATCACTACGGTGTCATGAGCAATGGAATATGGCTGAGCTTACACTACGGTCAATCTACGAACGTTCAATATTCGTTTCATCGTGCTCCGTGTCGCCAGAGTCGCAACATAACAAAATTATCGCTGATCAGGCACACGATCGCCAATGGCGGAAGCAATAATGTTGATATGACATACAGACAGATCGCCAATTGCAACCGAAGCGCATACATTCCGAATCTGAAACCACTTTCCTGCGAGGCTACCGGCCATGACGGCGCGCACACCGGAGCACCTATCAGTACCCTTGACGCTGTCGTGTAACAACTGACGAAGATAATCGGCAAGCCACTGTACACGTCGGTGCGGGTCATACATCTTGATATTCACTCGTGACGCGATTTCCAGTGTGACAACGAAGTTTGTGAACCTGTAGCCACGATACTGGGACATGCAAGATATAAACACTGTCCAACCATGTATCCCTCGGTGACGTCTGACGTACAGATCCGGAACGTGTGTTGGGTACCGTACACTTCGAGACCGGTCCACTTACACATAACGAAATCACTCGTTCACCGATTAGCATTCCATACGTCGTGCAAGAACGACGACCACGTCATCTGTCAAGGAACACATCTCTGCGTGGCTGCCCGATCGCCTCAGCGAGCGTGCCATGTGTCAATGCGTGTCCGACTATTGTGAGGATCGCGGGGATCGAGGGCAAGCGCAGCGGTCCGCAAAGGAAATGCCCGTATGGCACACCGATGAGCAGTCCGAGTTTGCGCGGACTGCACGCGATTAGTGTGGTGTAACGAGGTTCGGATGGTAATTGTGAGCAGGTATCATCGATCGCGACTACGATACCAATGTGCAGCGGGAGAAGGAACCTCTGATGGAGCCCGCCGGCGACCTGTGCATATACTGCAATCTTTGATACCGTGGCCTAGATGAGGCAAAATTGCAAAGCAGCGCATGCGTGTATCACAGAGACACC
>TARA_R110002003_G_scaffold702_14_pt1 | contig 37511 bp, 32 predicted proteins | sample TARA_R110002003 | Tara Oceans TARA_R110002003 (sample SAMEA4396441) | marine metagenome | biome: Westerlies Biome; feature: [SRF] surface water layer (ENVO:00010504); material: water (ENVO:00002006), including particulate matter (ENVO:01000060) such as... | depth 5 m | reverse complement strand
CTCAACTTGTGAGTATCATGCCAAAATATGCACATGTACCGCAGACTGACCTTTCTAGTGCCCTTACAGCTGAGCATCTCGAGTCAGCATACTACCAGCAAGGTTTCGCCAAATTCTCAATGGCCGACTTCATGGCATTAGGTCTGACCGAGACTCAAGTCAAGTCCCTGATGAACATTGGCCAGACCGAGGCAACCCATGTCACGACACTCCAGTCCGCCATCGCTGGAGCAGGTGCTAAGCCTGTCGAGCCCTGTCAATACAACTTCGATGCTGCTCTCGCAAGCGCAGATGCCATGGTCAAGACTGCCCGTGTTCTCGAGGCTGTCGGTATCTCTGCCTACCTTGGTGCAGCACCCCTCATCAATTCATCCGATGTTTTGGCAGCCGCTGGCTCAATCGTCACGGTTGAGGCTCGTCATCAAGCCTTCATTCGTGTTGCGTCAGGCGCCGAGCCCGTCCCTGCTGCCTTCGACACTGCGCTCCAGCCTCGCGCTGTTTTCACCCTGGCCGCCCAGTTCATCAAGTCCTGCCCTGAAGGCTCCAACCTCAATATCCAAGCTTTCCCGGCTATCGCCCTCCAGAACCCCGAGCAAGCGACCGTCGGCCAGAACCTCAAGCTTGCGGATCCCGCTCAGCCAGCTGGTGCTTCCTTCTGCGCCTTCGTTGCCCCGTAAGTCGACACATCTCGTTATATGGAAACAGCTCACTAACATAACACAGTGGCGGCAACCAGTTCACTCCAATCACCGACGGCAACTGCATGGTCCCCCAAAATCTTCAGGGTGAAGTCTACATGATGATCACCAAGTCGCAAGCCGTTACCGACGCCGAAGTGCTCGCTGGTCCCTCCGTCATCCAGCCCTCATAGACAACGTATGAGCGCGACACAGACGCCAGCATCATATATGTCTTTCCTAATTCATCTCCGCAAGACATGAGCATGACCAAAAAGGCTGCAGCGTAGCATTATCGGAGCGTAGAAACGACCTCGGGAGGCGGTACGTGTAACGAGAAAAAAGAGATTTGCCCTTCTTCTACAGTCGTTGAATACAAGCGTTGATCTCAAGAACTTTTTATTTCTCTTCCTGTCTTTCTTATTCTCGTTGGTAGCGCAGCATGTGGAGGAGACCGAGGCAGGCCCACAGATACCCCAGCATGATGAGGCCCCATTGGAGATTCCGGAATCCCGACGTAGGCATGGTAATTGTAGGAAAAGGTATAGCATGAAAGGATATGAATATCATAATGATTTCAAACATGCCCTGGGACAGTGACATGTGGAAATGTGTGATGGACCATGATGTGATGCGCCTTTGGTGGGCCTGCAATATTGGTTTTCGTGCCAGATGCGTTTCAGAGCGCCTCGCACTTTGTGGCTCGATTGGGTATAGCTTGCGACACTGCTGGTACAAGCACCAATATGGGATAGTGGAGCAGCAACTTCCACGCACGACATGTCTAAACCTGAGAGTATGCACAACTAACAGTCAACAGCAAATCATCTGATCTTCACAATACATAGTCTTCCCCATTGTAAGCAGCTCGATGTCGGACCGACAAGTTAGCAAGGAGCAGCGGCCCGCCCTGCCCTACGTTGGCCGAGGATCAACCGCTGCCGAACCCCAGTTTCTCGCACTTTGGTACGGCGACGTCACTGATTGGCGCAAATAGCACGGGTGTGGGGATCGCGAACGATAACGTAAAGCTGTGGATGAACGACATGTGGCGGCTTAAGGTTAGGTAGTTCGCATTTTTGACTCGTAGTCGAATTCTGTTCTAAATGAGTCAAGGCTGTGGGGAAAGAGCTTGGGACACTTGGTATAAAGACAGTGGGTTGTGACTGCCATACACGACGAGCATCAGGTATTTCGTCATACTTCGACGGCGCCATCTAAAGAAGTTCGCGCTCGACTTCTTCACCTTGATAAGCCCACCCCGCCCTCTGATCGGGACAAAGAATACACCGTGCTACCCACGATCTCCCAATCACCTCTTTCATCTTTCCTCCATCGCGATCACGCAACCCGCCACACCACCATGTCTCTCCACCAAAACGGCGGGTCATCGACCTGCGTCGTAGAACCAATCGAGCTCCAATCCATCTCCCACCACCTCGCCAAGCCTCAAGATGCCAAAACCACCGGCTTGCGCCTTTCTGACACCAGAGGTTCTATCGAAGATGACGACAGCCCAACTGACCTGCCGTCGCCGATAACACATCCCGCGGTCCAGGCCGAGCAATGGAATCATCCCCGCTCGAACCTTTTCAAATGCATGGCAGCGTTCTGGAGCTTTGTTGTTATGGGAAGTAACGATGCGGCATATGGTGCTTTGATACCTTATGTAAGTCTCGTACCAACTCGGAGTCGAGATTGATGTACGCTAATGATTCCGCAGTTGCAAGAATACTACCACCTTACATTCCTGGTCATCTCACTGGTGTTTTTGTCGCCGTTGGTTGGGTACACGGCATCTGCGCTTCTCAATAATAGCATTCATCTCAAGTTTGGACAGCGAGGTGTTGCGATTATAGCGCCGATATGTCATTTGGTCGCGTACGTCGTTATTGCGGTACATCCTCCCTATCCGGTCTTGGTTGTCATTTTCATGCTGGCCGGGTTCGGGAACGGGTTGGCTGATGCTGCGTGGTAAGACAAACGCTGTGAGAAGTGCCTATAACTACAGACTGACCTCGCATAGGAATGCATGGATCGGCAACATGGCGAACCCAAACGAAGTCCTCGGCTTCTTGCATGCTTTCTATGGTCTTGGAGCTGTTCTGGCACCATTAATTGCTACGACGATGATTACAAAGGGTCAAAGACTGCCGTGGTATTACTTCTACTATGTTATGGTACGTCCTTGCCCCCTCCCATTCTCAGTTTCAGACCCTAACATCTCCCAGATCGGCATGGCTATAATCGAACTCGCCACCTCAACGACCTGTTTCTGGCGCTCCACTGCCGCCGTCTTCCGCGCCGCCAACCCACGCACATCCGGCTCCAAAGGTGACAACCGCATGAAAGAAGCCCTCGTACGTCTCCCACACGCACGTGTAACCTGGCTTTGCGCAATCTTCCTGCTCGGCTATGTTGGCATCGAAGTCGCGCTCGGTGGCTGGATCGTCAAGTTCATGCTCGAAGTCAGGGACGGAGGAGACTTTGCGAGCGGGATGACCGCGACGGGTTTTTGGATGGGGATCACAGTGGGGAGGATTGTTTTGGGATTTGTGACGCCGAGGTTGGGGGAGAAGATGGCCATTGCTGTAAGTGGTTCTTTTTGCATATCACACTACTTCTTGACTTTGGCGGGGAAGGACTGCGCGCTGACAGTTTTTTGCAGATCTATCTCCCCATTACAATGGCTCTGGAACTCGTTTTCTGGCTTGTTCCACAGTTCTACGTCTCCGCCGTGGCTGTCTCTCTGCAAGGATTCTTCCTAGGACCATTGTTCCCTGCAGCGGTGGTTGCAGCTACGAAGCTTCTACCGAGGCACTTACACGTCAGCGCAATTGGATTTGCGGCGGCGTTTGGTGGATCTGGAGCTGCGATTTTCCCCTTTGCCGTCGGAGCGATTGCCCAGGCCAAGGGTGTTCAGGTCCTCCAGCCGATCATTCTGGCGTTACTGGGTGTGATATTGGGATTATGGCTGTGTCTGCCGAGGATTCATAAGAAGAGCGAGTAGTGGTATGGCTGTAGTGTGCTTCACATAGAATTACTTGTAAAAGTTGGTTTGAGTTGCAACATGTGCGACTACAAAAGTAGGGCCTGATGCAGTGCTAACTCAAACGAGATAATAAATCGAGTGCCGGCACGCTGCATTGTGAGTCATCCCGTCCGTTATTATGGGGTACATGGAAGCCCGAGTATTCTCATCCCCGTCCAGCCCTACCCTCGATTACCCTCTCTTCGAAACTCATGGGGCGAGCTCCATGTACCATCCTATGCGGCAGAAAGCAAAGAGTCGTTCGACTCCACCTTCTCAACATTCTCGCCATCCCCATCACCCCTCGCCACCTTATCACCAACTTTGAGTCCACCTACAATTCCTATCAGCTCGCCGTCCCCTCTACTCAATCTCCTCTCCACTCACCAATCGCCTTCCCCGCCCTCACCAGCACCGCACCCCACAACGCCTCTACCGCATCCCCTAGATCCTCGCAGTCCTCACCCCTCTCCAGCACCGTCCACTCCGCGCCATCCGTCGTAGCGCCCACTAGCGCCGCAGTATGCACCGCCGCGCCGCAGAAACTCTGCGGAGCCGCGGGACTCGACTTGCTCGTGCGCGTCATGACGATCTTGAACGCTTTGAATTGGGGATACACAAGTGGTGCTTCGTCTGAGTCTTCACATCAGCCTAACGCACCGTCTTCGGTGAACGGAATGCGCGTGGGAAATGTACCGAGGATGGCCGTCTTCAGGAGCGCGACGAATTGCAGTTGCTGCAGTTTGTTCAGGCCCGTTGCGCGCTCGGAGTTGAAGGCGCTGCTGTGCTTGACGAGAACATTGGTGACGCGCGGATTAGGGCTGGGGGGCTGTGTGTTGGTCTCCTCGGGCGTGGCGTCGAAAAGCGTGGTTTCGACGCGCGCGGAGTCTTTGGGTGTTGGGTGGGAGGACGGGGTGGTTACAGCGAGGGCGCTGAGTGCGGCTTTGAGGGCTGGGAGGGGCATTGTGGGTGTAGGTAGTGGGTGGAATTTGATGGGAGTTGGAGGATAAGAGAGGATTGGGGAAGGTTAGAGAGGCATTTGTTTTGGGAAGAGCAAGTAGGTACAAACGCTTAGATTGGGGTGGGTGCCGGTGAGGTGAAGGCAAGAACCTGCCTCTGACGACTTTCCTAAATCGGGATTTGGGACCAGCGATATGCCAATTTTCACAATGACTCTGGTTTGAAAGTGTTCGAGGATGGAGTCTACCTACAACGAGACTGCATGATCCTTTGCCTTCTCCACCTCACTCCTCGCTTCAAATCCCTTCACTATCCTCTCGCTCGTCTCCTGCCCTAATTGCATGCCCGCCCCCGCCGCAGCTTTGAGGCCTTCAGCCATGGCGATGGCAACCTGCTTCATCATGACCATGGTATCGCCGGCGGCAAAGACGCCGCGGACCGAAGTCTCGTTGAACATGGGGTTTGTGATCTTGACATGGCCGCCCATTGCGGGCTCGACGGTCTCAACACCGAGCTGGTCGATGAGATGTTGTGCACGATTCACGGTCGCGGGTCTGTGAACAATGAAGCCTAAGGTGACGGGGTCGCCGGATTCGAAGTGGATGGTCACGCCATCCGTGTGCGACGGTCCGTTGTTGACGAGGCGGACGACCTTGCGCTCATCAAGCTGGGCGCCAAATGCTTTGGCGACTGTGAGAGCCTTCTGGATCGGTGCATCCATTGACACTGGGCCGTTGCTGAAGATGGTAATGCGTTTGTCGAAGGCAGTGGCCATCTGCACGAGGTGTGCGGACATGGGGTGATCAAACGACAAGACGCCAATTGGCGTGCCACGCTGTTCGTAGCCATCGCACGCAAGGCATTGGTAGATGTGTTCGGGCCAGTTCTCCTTGTAGCCCTCGATGTCGGGCATTACATCCTTGGACCCGGTGGCGAGGATGAGCTTGCGACCTTCGTACGTCTTGCCCTCACTGTCCTTGACTTCGAAGCCATCGTATCGGCCTGACCCTAGAAGCTTTTTGGCCGCGTGCGTGATGGTAGCTTGTTGGAACCAGACTTTTTCGTAACGTGACTCGATCTGTTCGCGTGCGGTATTGCGGAAGAGGTACGGATCTGTATGGTCCCTCGATGCTACGGTGTGCATGTGTTTGATGCCCTCGTTGCGGTACTCGCAAGAGTCAAAGACAATCGCTGTAGCGCGAGTTCGTGCGAATGTGAGGGCCGCATTCAGGCCTGCTGGGCCGGCGCCTATAATCAGATCGTCGATGCTCTGAGGACGTAAGGTCATAGTGTTGGGTAGAGGTAGTTTTGAGAACAGACTTTTCGTCAGTCGCCCTTATAGCAGACGATATTTTGCAAACCTAGAAGGATTGAGGTAAGATTTAGGAAGTTGAGCTGTGAAATCAGGAAAATTCCACACAAGCCTCTGCTCGATCAACACGAGCTATATACTGCAAGCAGTAGCATAGGTCAGTTTAGTATATGACATCCAAAAATGTCCGAGTCGAAGTCCAAACTATTTAAATATGCAATGCAAAGTCGCCGATACTTACTTGACAGAGGCGCAATGCGAAGGCAAAGCATAATAGAAAGTGGTTGTGGGACAACAATGTCGCCGATAAAGTCTCCGCATGTGAATATCATAGCCAGCTCTTCTGTGAGTGCTTTCAGGAGCATGCAATGAACATACAGTGTAAACCTGCTCCCGTTTCTCCTTAGCAATCATTGTCACTTTTTTGCATTGCTCACTTTGAGTACCAGCTTAAAGTTTCTCCTGTGAGTCTGTTCACTGGTATCCTGATTTCCTGGACGACTGCCGCGCACTGCCTCGCAGCATTATCTCCAATGGCGACGGTGAGTCCGAACCACGCCGCATATCCTTCCGAGCGATGAAGATATCACGCATCGTGCACCTTGTCGATTGTTGGTGTTGGTGTTAACGTTAACGCTGATCTTGATTCTTACCAGCCTCGCCTGTAGATCCATGCCGTGGATTAAGCGCCGAAAATAGCGACGACCCGAGGCTGTGGATCTGGGGCGTGCCGCAAGGGTCATCTTATCCCGCCAGCACGTCTGCTCTCCTCAACACCAGAGATGTTGGTTTCAATCTCGCTTCTGCGACACACCGTTACATCATCACGCGCAAATGCACGCCGCAAATTGTGACTGACGCCGCAGACCCGCCGGAGGCCGCATAGGCACACACCATTTGGCATGTCGTCAGGCCCAAGAGTGCGCTCCTTTCACCACCTCGCATAACCGCGGGTGCTTCACCACAGCGACGTCGGCGGAAACCCATTCCGCTTCGCGAGGATCGGTCGCGGTCCTGGCCTTCTTGGGACTGGCTCAGGCAGATATCCAGTGCAAAAACCTGATGCATTAGGCGCACAGCCTCTCCACTCGAATCCACTGGCACATCTCATCTTACTTAGTGCAGGTGGCTGTGCTTGCCTTGAACTTCAGACCCTAATCCTGGGATCCTTCAGCACAGCTTCGCATTACCAAGTGCATTCTCCGGATCGGGACGTTCACGTCAACGTTGGCGATGGCGAGATATTATCCCGAAGGGCACTTGTTCGCGAAAGTGAGCCGAATCGATATTCGCTGTAGTACGAGCTGAAACGCTCAACTTCAGCTGCACGGCTAGTGCGTGCAAAAGCACCCAACCGCGGCCCGCACGAGTAGAAGCAACACGCTATCAGTGGCTCGGCGTTCGCCATGGCTGTACAATGACACGCGAACTTGCATGTCTTGACCCTCATTTTCCACAAACATGTGCCACTGCACCACCGCCAACCCCTGGTCTTTCGGTAAGGCGCAGTAAAAGCTTTCATAACAGTAACTTTAAGCCTCGATTCGTTCATTCCTCTGCCTCGTCCGTGCATCTAAAGCACACCACAGGGGCCGAATGGCGCTGCATCAGTGGATGGCTCATTACCCCACAACGGGAACAGTACTCAGCCTCAAAATGTTAAGTGAGAAGAGCATGGCCTGGATGCCTGTTTCTAAATCCGAACACCACGAGGGCCATGACGGTCCATGCTCGTTAACTTCATTATACTGGAACTTATATGTTTTAGCTGGCCCAGGCAACAGTGCTGTGTTCCAAGGTTTGCATCAACTTGACAAGAGCCCGAGGGAAAAAAGTGTTTCAGCTCCGTATGGCGTAGTGGTTATTTCGTATTGCATTAGACGCGCCCTTCAGCCTACCGTCCCGTGGGCCTCTTATATCGCCGCAGCCCAAATCCTTGACCTCGACAGCCTGAGCACCTCGTCACAATCGTTCTACCATCAACACTGCAGCCATGGCTCCGACACCGACGGAAGACAACAACAACCTCGTCGCCGATCCGACAGTCACCGCAAAGCCCGATGAAGGCTACTGGACGAAAACAAACATCGGTGTTACTGTCATGTTCGCATTGCTCGCATTAGCCATTATACTTGTCCTACTCGTCTTCTACCTCCGGAGACGCGCCGAGAAGAAGAAGAGAGTACACCCCAAGTCCGACAGGGCCGGCCTCCTCGCGCACGAAGACAAGACAAGCATGTTTAGTCGACACAGGCATAGCAGCGTCACATTATACGTCGATTCGGAGGCAGAGGCGCAAAGCAAGCGAGTCAGTCAGGAAAGCATATCGCTCATACCCCTTCAAGTCACGCCACTAGAAGAGGTCCACGATCCGATCGCCAGCAATGCTCGAGCGAGCACGACCACTACCGCCAGCAACGGAAGCGGCGTCAGCGCGATTAGTCGAATGAGCAACAACAGCGCAAGCACAATGATGCTCAGCCCGATATCGCCGAGCGGAGAGGAAGGCGACCTGAGTATACGGCCATCAGGTCGTCCACGAAGCACGAGCTCGGCTAGCCAGAGAGCACGATACTACGAGAGCACACCCTCGCACGTCGAGATGCCGCCCATCCCCAAGATCATCCGAACACTATCAGACTAGCATCACTTCACGACATGATGACGACCTGGCATGTATGAAGGATGGCCGCGCTATGGCAGGCAGCCACCATAGTAGCACAGGTGCTAGCTGCGACCCTTGATGCGTCGCATGTGGCGTGGGTTGTTCCCGTTCTCATCTCCCTCGAGCATTCCTATCGTTCAGCATTTCCAATACCCATTTTCGCAACTCCCAGTTCCTGCACTTGTCATCCTAGCACGCAGTCGAGTTTAAATACAAGTTACCCTTTTTCATGACGCATGTACGCATATCAGCATGGCGGTAAAGCAATGACAACACCTCACCTCACAATTCCCATGTTTTCTCCTTTGCTGTTCCTGCGAGCGTCAACTCCCGTTCTTGCAAAACGCCTCACCTCGTACGAGCGCACTATCGTCCTCGAGCGCGTCGTAAATCCCCCCGGCACGTAAGACGATGGGCGCAGCAACGCCCCTCTGGCCCAACGGGCGGCGTCATTCCAGCGTGCACGAACGACCTCGTGAGCTCGTCAAGGCGCTCCATCACCGCAACATAATACCACAGCCGTCTCAAGCGGCCAAACGTCCTCGGCCCAAATAACGAAGCATGTATCGTACTGTAATGTGCAGTCCATTTCACTACATGTGCAAAATTCTATCACGTATTACATACATATCAATCCCTGAACATGCACATCTCCATAGTCATACTCACATCCTCAACACACACTCTCACCCATGCAGCTGGATAGCCACACCCAGCCGTTAGCTTTCTCTGTTGCGCTGGGAAAGTAAGATGCGTAAACCGGTCACGATGTCGGACTAAGCGTCGCGCGCCTGGGGCTGTGCACGTGCAACCACGCTTCCACGCCCGCGGGTTAAGACACCACGAGTTGGGGTCCGCTGCTGCGGCCGCAGGGCGAGGGCGAGATCGTGGTTCTGGGGGGCGTGTATGGCGCGGGGCGTAGGGCTACGTGACGAACGTAGTGTCGCCAATATGCATGCATGGCCAGATTTGCGAACAGTCCCCCATTCCCACGACGTCAAAACACCCATGTCGCCCGACAAAAGCCATCAAGTCACACTCAGCCACCAACGCGAAAAGTGCTTCTGCGATTGATTGAATCTTATTACCATAGCATACTGCTATCTCATTCTCTATTTCCCAACCGCCATCCATCTTCATACCCTCACTTCATTTCCCAACCTCCGCCAAACTCCTCACTGACCCCCCTCCCCCCTGCACTACCTTCTCCACCCACCCCCGCGCCCACTTGACCAACATGTCGTTCTCGCAGTACTCCATCGCAAGCAGGACATCCTGGCAGACGCGCTGCGACTCGTACACGCGGACCCAGCCCGGCTCGACGCGCGCCATCTCCTGGACGAAAAACTCGCGCAAGCGCGCCTTCTCGTACTGCTCCAGCTGCTCGAGGTGCGCTTCTGTAGACGGGGTTTGTGGCTCGGGCGGCGCGGCGAGCGCGGGGCCTTTGAGGAAGGCGGGGATAGCCACGGCTTGGTAGTGCGGGACGAAGGCGGTGCATTCCCAGTCTACGATGCTGGCCAGGTCGCCGTGCGGGGTGATCAGCATGTTGGAGGCGGAAATGTCGCGGTTGCAGAGGGTGGTGGGTTCTTGTTCTTGTTCTTGGTCTTGGGCGGCGAGGAAGAGGCGTGGGAGGAGGGTTTGGATGCCGGAGAGCACGGCTTGGATGTCTGCGTAGTGCTCGGCGTCGTCGTCGTCAGTGAGGTCGAGCTTGCGGGCCCAGTGCTGTGTGAGCTGGATGCGCGCGGTGATGTACGCGCGACTGGAGGCGAATGGGCCGCGGGGAATGTCGAGGTGGATATTGGTGGATTTGAAGAATTGGGGCAGGACGGTTTCGCCGAGCGTGAAGCCTGGGGGGTCGTGGGTGAGGTATAGACTGCCGATGGTGCGCATCTCGAGGCGGAATAGTTGGGCTGTGTAGTCTGCGATTTTCATAACGAGCAGGCCTTTCTTGAGCCAGGACATCGAGTGCCATACTTCGTGCAGTGGACGCGCATCTATGCGCTCCATGAGGATCCATTCGAACCCTAGCGCGTTATTCAAGTCTGCGTCGTATGCAAAGACTTGTGGGACTGGGATGGTCGTGTTTTCGCGAACGAAAGCCAGTGTTGCGACTTCGCTTTTGGTCTTCACGCCCGGTGCGACTGGCAAGGTTGCGCGGAAGATGAAGCGGCCTCTGCCGCAGTCAACGGCGTACAGCTTGTTGAAGGCTCCTTCGGCGAAGAAGGAGACATCAGGAGCTTCTTTGTCAAGGTCGAAGTGCCGCACAACGAGAGTCTTGATGATGTCGATGGACGGCTCCTTTGTCCAGTGCGGCTCGCAGCTGAAGAGGTCTTCTTCCCACTCGAGAGCAGCCGGGTCAATGTGGCGCAGTGGAACTGATGCCATGTTGACAGTGACTTGTGTTGAGGTGTTGAGAGAAACGTTTGGTGGTTGTGGTGAGGAGCTTTTGCTGACGTTGAAGAGTCACAAATATGTGCAAACGGGTGGCCACGTGCACCACCGTTCACCTCCGAAGTGATCAATGTCAACGCACAATGACCGTATTTCACCGCGAAGAATTTGCTACACAGACAAGAGGTTGTGGGTGACGAGCTTTGCGTAATCACCAAGTTAGCCTTGATCAGCTCCCTCGTCGTGATATCGTCCTTAGCACCTGCACTTGGCAGCTGCGGCATCTCTCATTGCGTGAATCTGTTCGCTCGTCACCTACGCAGGTGTACCGCTTCACTGCCTGCACTTCCGTCGCTCAAGAAGCGCTTATTATAATATGAGGCTCTCTACCAGCCAGCTCAGTGCAACCACCGCAACCACAAGTGCTCCACTCGCTCAACTGCCCACACGAGATCTCAACTCAAGCTTAGGCCGGGACCACATAGACGTACCAAACGTACAACATGGGTAAGACCCGTAAAGCCATGATCGCCTTCATCGAAGGCATCCCCGACTCCAAGCTCGAGGGTGGCATGCCAAGCGGTATCATCTACACCGACCACCGAAACTTCCGTCTTGACAACCAGGGTGTAAGTGTTCATTCTTCCAATACTAGCTCTTGTAATGTATGCTGACATGATACTTCCAGACTACCACCGCCAAGGACGGTAAGCCGGTCTGCTATAACATCCAGATGCAGGTCAACAATCGGCCGAAAATCACGTCGCTGGCTGATGCTGCTCCCTTCTCCGTTGCTCATGTGGAGATGCCAGTGGACATGCCTTGGCCGGCAAGTGTCATCAAGCAGCGACTTATAGAGAGCTGTCTTGATCACGGAGACAAAACCGGTCACTTCTAGGAGCCATGTCCGGCTTTCCTTCACTTTTGCATGGTTTGGCGCTAGATACCCAGGGTGAAGAAGAAGCTGGCAACGATGTCTTGCTGGAGAATACGATAAATATGGTAGTAGTACTTGGCAATGAAATAGTGTAATGCGTAACATCAGGCTGTCCCACTGTCAGCATTTACGATATTCCAGAATTCAGTGTATACCTCCAGGCTCGTTGATACGACCAATATCGACGATCCAGACGAGGATGTAGTCTGCCTTGCATTGACCCCATCCCCACGCCCGCCTAAGGCTCAAACCGGTCGTGTCTGAAGTCCTGGACATCGCCATGGCCAAGCAGATTTGTGTTTTGCAAATCGCGGATGCATCCATTAGTCAAGGTGTCGCGGAGTAATATCTCAGCCTATATCAAGCACCAAGAAATATGTAATCTTGTAGAGGGGTAGTAGCGATGGTTGACTTTCTGCCTGGTTCCCCAACTGGGAATTTCGCTAAGTCGCCGCATGAGCAGTAAGGCTGAACGACGGTTGCGCTGGAAGATATGACAAAAGAAAGTGATCGAGGCGGCCGTTCGTTACGATGCTGCTTGTTCATGGATCTGCGTGGTTTGTTGTCGTGAGGAAGGCAAACCCCCGGATCGTGGAACGCATGAACCGACCGCCAAACCACCAAACTCATCCACATCCCGCAGCCACAGCCTTGAGCAACCGGCGTAATCGGTCCGGGCCGGAGTAGGTGCGATGCGGTGTGTTGTTGCAAATCTTTCTCGCTGGCGAGCTGTTGCACTACGTGAGAGCTGGCTCGCTTGAGAGGTATGACAAACTGGTTGCGTATGCATGCTGGACGCGAGGGACGATGGTGGTTTCTGTGGTTCCTGCAGTTTGATGAAGCGAAGATGTTTGGTCAAGTCCACAGACGTCGTGCATACAGTTCGGAGGATTGACGCTCAATCCTTACAGCGCGCTGTGTATGTCGCACAGCAGCCGATACGCTGAGCAGGGTCGCTTCGTCGACGCAATGCTATGATCTGACGACCGATAGCAGATGCGATGTGATCGTCATGGGAACATGTGGTTCAGGGACCAAGCTAGCGGGAACCGTTAATGGGCGAACAGTGGAGTCCGGACGGCGTGCCTTCGGACTTGGGCTAGAGTACGTTGTCGAGACTGCAAGCCCGAGGTGCGCAGTTGAAGCGCGGTGATGGCAGCACAATCCATGTAAGGAGGTCTCGATTGCGGCCGCGTGGTTGTCGGCTAGGAACAAGGTTCGACTTGCACAACGTTGCACGAGCTGTCCCCAGATGCTAGGATGTGAGCTCACGATGCGTGGATGTACAGCATCTGCCGCAGACTGGCGACGACGACGCAGGCAGGGTAGGTCCCTTACACCGTCTCAGGGCACGAAGCCGGGGTCATGCATTGGCACGATAGTCTAGCAGCAAACTCAAGGAAGAGATGCAGCGATGGGAGGGGCTAGAGAGGGCAGGTGCATTCGCGTATGCACGCAAGCGCTGGCCTACTTTGGATGCAGCCGTGGTGTATCGCTCGCACCAGCAAGGACAGCTGTGCGCGACCGTTGTCGCGTGCTACGTACCCGTTATACAGTGGGTCGCTGTCGTAGTCGTCGCAGTGCGCTGGCCGTGTCTCTTGTCGACCAAGACCCGCGAAGACGGGGCTGGATGCTGCAACGGACGAGATGAGACGAGTCTGAGGCTATCGGAGAGATAATTTTAGTTGGCAAATCTCATTTCGCGGCGTCAGGCACCGTCCAATCAGAGTCGGGACGCCAGCCCGCCCTGGTCCTTGCGCCCACTCCTAGCTTGTCCGCTGCCGACGGGCCTCGTTGCGTGCTGGTCCCCCAAGGCCCTTCTGGTCTTTCTTTCACCCACGCCCGTCGCAGCTACCCACCCAATACGCTCTTTCTCAGTTGTGACTGCGCCTGGCCACTTCCCTTCGCAGACCGGCATCCCAATCGATACGGTCCCGTTTTAATCATTGTTAGCAAAGTATACAGCAGCCCCTCGAGTCCCTATTTACTGGAGCGGATGGACTCGTGAAGCCTGCGCGTCTGTTGCTGGCCGTTCCGTCCTCGACGACGCCTCTCTCCGCCGTCTCGACCCCAACAGCACTTATCGAGAGGACACCGGCACGCATCGAACATTACTCGACCGACGATGCCCCAATGCCTGCGTAGCGACCGTGTTTGCGACTATCAACAACGCGATAGCTGCCGTCGACCCGAACGTGCTTCTCGTCGCCAGAAGCAAGCACCCGCCATGACGAAAAGCGCCGTCTTCCTCTCCGTCCTTGCCGCCTCCCTGCCCGTGTCAATGGCTCAGGCAACCTGTATATCGCTCAAGGGCTCGACAGCGTGTCCGGCCTTTAGCGCGGCATCCATCAGTACGAACCTGACAGGGGACTTGTACGTGTGACCTCACGTCAGTCGGCCGCTTCTTGCTAACAACGTCCTCTCAGCTCCTTTCTAGCATTCGTAAACAACGTACAGTCCTTCGATGACCGGTTACGGAACTACATCGCAACCACGTATTCGCAGAAACAGTCAGTCATCGCCCGCCCCTATTGGCCAATGAAGCCTTCGGCGCTATTGTGCATACTAACTGCTCCGCAGATATCAGGATATCTTGGGCTGTTCGAGCGTCAATCTGACTAATACGACTGGACTGTATGCCCGGTACACGACCACTGTTCTCTGCAACGCCATCGTCCAGAACTCCAGACAGCCATGCGGGCTCAGCAACGCGAATGCGACACCGCTCTGCGCTGGTGCATGTGTATGCAATTCCTGATATCTAACCTCTCGGTTGACAATGACTGACGCGTCACAGGCCGACTTCGCCGTGAGCGAGCAGGTGATAGTATCCAGCCCAAGTCTGTGCGGCACGCCTGGAACCAACGCCGTACCTCAAATTCGCGCAGACTTTACGCGCTGCTCCAACCCAGCAGAAGCGCTCAGCGGCAACTGCATCAGCGCCGTCAACAACGAACCCTCCGAATGCGGGTACCAAGGCAACCTGCAAGGACTTTGCTCGTACTGCGCAGATAGTACTGTCAACTCGACAAGCTCGTGCTGTGTCAACGCGAATGTAAACAAGCGATGCGTTGGTGTCAACCTCCCAACAACGGTGTCGATGCCACCGCTGTTTCCCTCCAGCACATCATCTAGTACGCCATCTGCAACTGGCACAGGCGCAGGCGCAGGAGCATCTGGCACCGGGCTGTCTGGTGGCGCCATTGCTGGAATCGTCATCGGAACCCTCATCGGCGCTGCGCTTATCCTCGCTGCAGTAATATTCTGCTGCATCCACATGAGGAAACGAAAGCACAGTCGCGCCGAAAGCGTCTTCAATACCCCATCTCCGACACGTCAATCTCTCAAGGGACCGCCCATGAGCTACGGAGGTGACGGTCACTCCCCTGCCACCATTCTCCCTGGTGCTCGCGTACAACGCATGTCAGCACTAGAGGGATCAACATCATCAGGGAACCACAGCGAAAGAGCTGGCGCTGGTGTCTTATCTGCATTTGGTGGTTCTCAGGTTGGTGCTTACGATTCTCCAGAAACGATCCGCGGACATCTGTCAGGTGCATTACCCCAACGTCAAGGCTCTCTCTCCAGTCACTCTGCTCTCGGTTCTAGTACGACCTCACCACACTCTGGATCAGAAGGACGCAACTTCTCTAGTCCGGATGGCGTCGCTTCCGGTCAATCCGAGCAGCTGCAGTTCTTCAAGGACTACTATTCACAAGATGACATTCATCCGAACGACACCGTGGCCACGCTCTGGGCCTACCAGCCGCGTGCGGGCGACGAATTTGAGTTGGAGCGCGGAGACATGCTCAAAATCGTTGGTATCTGGGACGATGGCTGGGCGACTGGTGTCAGACTTACCGAGTCTGCTGAGCAATGGGAAGCGCGAAAAGCCGAACAACGCGACTCAGGCGTGAGCAATGGCAGCCGACGATCGCAAGGCGAGGTCGACAGCGAGATCAAAGCGTTCCCGCTCGTATGCGTCTGCTTACCGCAGCACTGGCGGAAAACCATCGAGGGTGACAGCACAGACACAGGACGTGCGAGTGGAGGTGATCGACCACCACCCAGCCCCTAATCATGTCTCTGTTGTTCACTTCTTTTGACGTTTCCTAGTCGTTTCTACCACGTCAGAATCGCCGGATGCCTCGCCGCCTCAGACGCAGACTCGCAAAGACTCACTGGCGCCGTCCTCGCGAAGCGTCTCACGCCCCCGACCTCTGCCGGCCCGACCGTCCTCAGGCTCCAGCACGCTCCTCAACTCCCCATACAAACACTAACGCCGTTACGATGATGGCCACGTTTTCTTGCCGCTTTCGACCACCGACCCAGTATAGGAGAATCCCTCCGCACCTGCTTTGGACTTTTTGCATACTGTACAGCGCCGCCGCTTAGCTCGAACTGATTCGGCCGCGCAGCACATCCGCCCTAGCACCCGAAAGTAATTGAATAATACCACGAAGTCCCTCCCACTTTTTCTCCGACATGGACATTTCCACGGCCGCCGTTCTCGACTTTTTTCACTCTACATAATTCCCTCGCTCCCTTTGCCGCTGTTGCGACGGTCACACGCAACCAACACTCCTTTACCACATGCAATAATCTCGCTGCCACTGCCTGATGCTATCCTACTACTGTTCTGTTCTATACCCAGTCGCGAAAAATCCTCTGCGCGACGACGCTTTTTTCTCTTCCAAAGCGAGGCGAGGCGGTGTGGCACGCGCTTGTATATACGCTGGGGAATTCCGTGCCGCGCTCCCGGGGAACGGGTAATTTTCTCTCTTGATGCTTCTTCTGTTGCTATCCCGCCTTTGGTTTGCAAGGGGGGTTTTTGTTGGTTTTTTGTTTGTCGTTGGTGTGGTTTGTGGGGGAGAGGGATGTTGATGGGATGGGATAGGTTTGCATGGGATTGGATAGGATAGCTAGGGAAATGAAATGGAATATCGAACATATTGCTACCGAGCTCCTGGAACTGGATTTGCGGTTTTGGTGATCTGCACTTGCTTACACACGCGAGCGACAGCACGTTCTGGGTGCACTGCACGGCAAACACTAGCCTGGATAGCACGCACTCGCTCGATACCTACACACATCTCCCAGACATGCTTTCTCTGACCCAGCTCTGACCTTCGCCTGTCAGCAGAGCACCCATAACCCCGAGCACAGCCCGTACTCATAACCATAACCATAGTACAGCGCATATACCCTCGCCTACCGTCTCGCTCGCTCACGCGAGCCGAGTATTTCACTTCTCCAAACACGTTCCGCCGTCGCAGGAATACAGCCGCGAGACCCCGGGGCGGATATCATGTCGAGCTGGGCATGGGCTTGGGCATGTTGGAATGGAATAGAGGGAGAGGGGGGGTAATAGGATGCATACTGGGATTAGGATGCATTCGCATTCGCACTCGCATGAGGGGAGCTGGAGGCGAAGGGCGGAGGCATTTGCAAATCCGTTCAACAAAAGCATGAATTTCTGCTCTTGGGCAGGGTTTGGATTTCGCCTTCGTTCTTGGAGAACCGGGGGATTGTTTTGCTCGGGACCAAGACAGACAGACAAATACACCGTCCTTGTGCACATTGTCATGCTCGCTGAAGAGTTGCTGGATTCCTTCAGCTCGGCTGCATCACACCCCGTCACCCCCTTTCTCCCTTCGCTTTTCAAATCTACACACACTCCCCCCGCTTCCTCCGCCCCTTGCCCGGAACACCCTCGCCCTCCCGCCGATGCCACTCCTCAATCTCCCTCCTCACGCCGTCTCTATAACTCTTATACTCCTCGCTTCCCTCGACCAGCAATTCCGCACAATGCCCACTGCGTCTCAAGTGTCTTTTTAGATTCTCCCACCTGCAGTCCGGCTTGAACGTGCACGCCGGGTGGGGGCAGCGATACGGTCTCAGCGTCTGGTGCGTGCGTTCGTGTTTGCTCAGGTTGCTCGAGTCTGCGCAGGTGAAGTCGCAGAAGCGGCATTTGTGTGGTTTTTTGCCCTCGTGGAGTGCCGAGATGTGTGTTTGTAGCTGCGTGTGCGTCGTGGTGGTGTACCCGCAGCGATCGCAGACGTACGGCCGTTCACCTGTGTGTGTGCGCTCGTGGTTGTCTTTGGCTTGGTTTGTTGCAAACGTCTTGGTGCAGGAGGGGAAACTGCAGGCGTAGGGCCGGTGGCCGGCGTGGCCGAGGAGGTGGCGCGAGAGTTTGCTGCGTTGCTTGAAGTCCTTGGAGGAGGCGTCGCAGGACTCCCAGCAGCAGAAGCACGAGGTGCACGTGTCGACGTGGGCGGATTTGGTGTGCGCGTGGAGATCGGCGGGGCAGGCGAAGGTCGCAAGGCAGAGGATGCCGGGGGCGTGTTGCCTGTGAGATGTTGTTAGTGATGCGAGTTGAGGGATGGCTGGAGCTGTTTGCGGAATTTTATGCACGTCGATGGAAGAGGGCGAAATGTTGTGAAAATAGTCAGGTATACGGACCATCTGCAGACGTGCTGGTGCTTATCTGGTGACTCGGAAGTGGTGGTGTCGAGCGTTGTTTCTCGTATGGTCAATGTCGGCGTGAGCTCCTGTTGAACAGCAGTGGCGAGAAAGTCTAGTTTGCTGGCTCCGATCATGTCCGGAAATGGCGTTGACAATGAAGGGTCGACGAACATCCATGAGTTGTCATTGAAGCCTATATCCATATTATTGCTGAAGGGCGTTGAAGATACCGGACTGGTGGGATTGCTTGAGAGCCCAAAATTCATGAAGTTATTCGCCAGCCCGTTGCCATGAGCTATGGACGAGTGCCATAGATGTAGCTGACTGGGAGATGCTGATGGGCAGTCTCCACATGCTCGGTTTGTTCCATGGCAGCACGAGTTGTCGATATGACAGTGGTCCGCAGAGACACCGAGAAAGCAGCTCGAGAAGTTCGTTGGACCGGGCGACGTTTCGTTGGTGAACGCGCTCTCCAGCGACGTGAAGTTGCTGTGGGAAAGCGCCGGCGTAGGAGCGCTTGAGGCTTGTGTGGCCGTGTCGCCGCTGTGGCTGAAGCCGTGGTCATTCGAGAAGCAAGGGTAGGTTTCGAACGTTGCTAGACCCTGATTGTGTGTGTGATAGCCTTCTTGAAAGTGACAAGGGGCATTATCGTAACAGAAGATCGTACCAGTGGTTGTGGGCGCGGTGTGTGCGAAGTGACACTCGTTACTTGGGTCACCAAGAGGACAGGGCTGAGTGTCGCACTTCTGGCAGAAGCAAGGCTCCTCTGGGCAGGACAACTTCGTGCAGTCAGGATCGACACAGCCGTCTGTGCATTCAAGCTCCTTTTGATCGCAGTGAGGGTCCCAGCATGGATCCGGCGTGCTACATTCGGTTTCGGCAGGACATGGCACTGAGCAGTCTGGCGGACAAGGAGCGTCAAGAGTGCACTCTTGACAAAACTTCTCGAAGCAGTCGTCCGGAAACTGACAGTCAGCATCGATAGGGTGCGTTTCGGCGGTGAGACTGTGATATGCGCCGACAGCCCTCCGCTTGGGCGGGCGGATGCTGGGGCACGGATCCGGACATTCTGGACAACAAGCTACCGGGTCGATGCGCTCAGCACCATCTCGGTTCGCATCGATGCTTGAGCTTGATCCTAGCAAATCTCCTGTGAGACCTTCTGCGTCACGCTTCGTTCCCGCAATCGCAGGCGTCGAAAACATGGGATCAAGCGTCCAGAAGAAGTCGTCTTCGCCAAAAGCCGAGTCGCGATCGAAATCTGTCTGCAGATTAGCCATTTTGAGGTGCTCGTGGATATCCTCAGAGGCGGTTGAGTTGCGAAGAATCGAAGTGACGCGAAAAGAGAACCGTGATGGACACTGGCTGCAGGGTTCCGGAGGCCAAATGTGGGCGAGAGGGGCACGGTGAAGAGGTAAAAGTCGCAATACTTACAGTCACAGTCTCGACGCCCAATTTTTACGAGCGTTCAGGTCATCCAAAGCCGTGCCTGTATCACTGTGAAGGGTAATAGAAGTTTTGTTCGAACAGTAGACGCGGGCCAAGTGACGAGGGTTCTTCGACGAATAAGCTAGTCCGCGGCAGCTGTGATTGGTTGCACTGTCCGACATGTCAAAATGATCGGTCATGCTTGCCTGCAAAGAATAAGTGAAGCCAGAACATCTTTGACCACACTGACCTTCTCGAATGATGTTCATAAAAGTCACCAAAATCTCACAGGACCCAACCAGGCGAGTCTCACTGACAATGAATTTGACTCAGCTTGTGCCAGAGTCAGTGGATCCACTCCCAACCTCGCATCCGACGTTTGCGGTCCACGGACAGGCACAGTTGAGACAAACACGATCAAACACGACTGCAAGCATGGCTACATATGATGCTGCTCTCCACAAGCCATATTTCCCCCAACGCCGACGAAAACGTGAGCAGAACCCATGAACCAGGTCCTTGGCACATCCCACCCAACGGTTCATCGGCAGCACAGCCCAGGCGCTCAATCCCCCACCACGAGGCTGCCACACGTCTCTCCACAACCTCACCTCCGCACTCCTCCCATTCGCCTCAGCCACACCTCCCGTGCCCAACCCTCCCTCGACCAACGTCCCACCTCCTCCGCCATCCCATCTCAACACCCGCAATACCACCAATGGGCAACCTCTGCGGCAAGCAATCAAAAGACAACTTCGAGGGCCAAGGGCGCACTCTGGGTGCCGCGCCCGCGCCAGCTACCAAAGCATCCGTACCCAGCAATGTTGCCAGCACGCCGAAAAGAACGGTTGGAGGACCGGCACGAACACTGGGAGACAGCAATGCGGTGAACGATCCCAAGTCGGCAGCCGCGGCAGCTGCAGAGGTAAGTCGTCCAGCGTCTTCGTCTTCGTATGCGACAAAGCCACCACAACCCACGACCATGCCGGCATGGCTGTGACTGCGCACAACGCACATGCGCCGCAGCTCCAGCACGACGCAATCCCCCAGCCGATCTGGCACCGTCTTGCTAGGCACCGTTTCGTCTCACTGGGATCCGCCAGCATAGCACCCTACACCGTTCGTAAAAGGAACCGCAGCTGCTGACTGCCATGTGCGCTACAGGCGCGCAACAACAAAGCCGCGACGGGCGATCTGGCCAAGAAACTCGAGGCGCAGAAGCGGCAGACGAACACGCAGACGCTGCAGCAGGCTGCGGCTGAGAATCGGTTAGCGCGGGAAGCGGACCAGGCGACGGAGACGAGGAATTATAATTGAGGCGGGATGGGTTGCAATGGGAGGGAGGGAAATCTATGTATGGGACGGTGGGAGGAGGTATATGGAGGACATATGGGGCTGCGCTGGAAATGGTTGGTTATGAGTGACGATCTATCTGGGTGCATTTAAAGCGCCGGTTTGGAGATTTGGGACTGGACTTGCATGGAGCTCGGCGTTCTAGACGGGATATGTGAGACTGTTGAGCTATATTATTGTAAGACTTCGTTTCCGATGGTGGTGTGGGCATGAGTTCGTACAGACGTATTCGCTGCAAAGTCTCCTTTTGATGCGAACCGATCGGCCTCATGTATTCGTCCTTGGGCGAAGTGAGACTTATGAGAAGTCTTGAAATGTCTACGTCACCTGGTTTATCAATCCATTTAGGCTACGGAATCGCATGTGCATATCAGGCTGAGAGCGACAGCCATGGCGAGGAAATGTTTGTTATACATGCAGGGTATGGTGATCTGCCCCTTTGATTGCAAAGTCGAGCAAGACTTCACATGCATGCAGACAGTAGTGTTGTTATTTGCTTTGATTCACTACTACACACTACATGCTAATCTACTTCCACCGGAAGCTGCAAAGCACCACCCACCCGCCCAGCCGTCTAGAGAGGAGATGGTATATCCAGGGTATATTGTACAGTCCTGTTCCAACAAGATCGCAAGACCGCGCAAGCAATGCCACAGGAAACACCATGCCAAACATAACATTAGAGACGACCATGAATCAGGTCCATCAACGCCAACCCAACCAACCAGCTCCGTTGCGGTTGTTGTGGCATATCCTTGCTCGCGGAAACATCAGACATGGATATAAACGCCGGCCGCTGCGATGCGACATGATAAGGCAAATGAGAAATCGGCCAATCTGCGCCACCTCAGAGATTGATTCCTGAGGTGTGCAAAGGCGTTTGAATATTCTTTTGGTTCGGCCGTTGCAGAAATAAGACTCGCAAGTAAAAACTGTATGATGAAAAGCGCCGAAGTGACCGGAGCGAAGGAGAAGTGAAAGTTGTTGCTTCGCATCTAAACGGCGACTTCAGCACCGTGACTTCGTCCGCCACCGACAAGCTCGAGGATCTTGCCGGCAACGGCTGCTGGGTAGCCACGAGACAAGCCCTCGTTGACGACAGTCATAGCAGCAGCACGATCCTCGACTGCCATGTAGGCGCGCGTCATAGCCTCGTAGGTGCTGGGCTCACGCCTGGACTCGGGGACCGACTCGTAGATAGCCTTCGCCTTCTCGATGTTATGCGCGAGAGCCCAGCCATGGATAAGAGAGTTGGCGATGTATGGAGTCATCTCAACGCGACGGGCACGCATATCCTGGAGTACGGCCTCCGTGTCGGTGATCTGGTGATTGGCAACCATCGCTTCGAACAGGGCTTGGTAGAGGCAGGCTTGCGGACGAATGCGGGCGTCGGCGAGAACAGTGTCAAACAGGCGACGTGCGCCTTCCATGTCGTGCAGAACGCAACCCTTGGCGTGAATCAAGGAAGAGTAGTGTACAGCTTCCGGAATGGCACCGGAGCTGCGGACCTGCTCCAATACGTTCTCGGCCGCTACCATGTCAACTGGCTCGAGAGTGGCGTGAGTGTCGATGAGAAGCTTGAAAGTGTGTGTTGTGGGCTCGATGCGTTTCGCACGCATGCGCTCGTAGTAGGAGAGGACCTTGCTGCGATCACGCTTGGTTGTGAGAAAAAACTGCATCATGCTGTGATACGGCGCCGGACGTGGCTTGTAATTGGGCATGCTCTCCATCTCTTCGAAAAGCTCCTCGGCGAACTTCTCGTCGCTGACACGGCATAGAGCATTGACAATGGTGCCGTAGGTGACAGAAGTAGGACGAATGCCGAGATTGCGCATCTCAGAAAAGTAGAAAAGGCAGTCATCAATGCGACGGGCCTTTCCAAGCTTGCCGATCAGAGCGTTGTAGAGGAAGGACGAAGGCTCGACGCCCTCAGTCTTAGCGCGGAGGAAGATCTTGACAGCCTCGGTGGCCTCATCGAAAGTCTTTGTTGACTCTTTGAGTGTTGTGATGTAAAGTCCGAAGGTGTTGGCGGTGGGTGCGGCGCCCATGTCGAGCAGGTCCTGGTGGTAACGAGCAGCGAGATCGCGCTGACCGCAGGTGAGCGAGGCAGCGACCATTGCGTCGAGGATCGTGACCCAACCGTATCGAACGATGCGGTACTGCGGAAGGAGAGGAACATCCTGCTTCGCAAGGTTGAGGATATCGTGGGCTAGGTTGAGGCGGTCTTCCTTGGCGGCAGCGGTGATGAGCTTCGCGTAGGTGAAGAAACGTGGGTGTCGGCCAGCTCGACGCATGTTCTTGAATTTCATCAGAGCCTCGTTGAGATGAGACGCAGCGCGGCCATGAGTCTTCTCCAGTAGTTCGGTAATTGCGACGGAGCCCTTGTTATCAGTTGAGGCAGCATATGGGTCATATTGGTCTTCGAAAGTTGGGGCCACAGGCGTCGCAGGTGCCTGAACAGGGTATTGGGCAAAAGGAGCCGGGGAGTACAGCGACTCGGGTGCCGGATGCTTGTAGCTATACCATCGGTGCTGGAGATCACCACGATCGAGCTTAGCAAGTACCTTCTCAACAAGGCCAGAGGTGGTCTTGTTGACAGGTGTGCCAGTTGCAGTAATGACCTCGAGGAGATGAGCAAATCGTGCAGCGTGAGCAGCGTCCGTCTCGACACTCTGGAGAATGATTCCAGATTGAACTTGCATAAGGAGTGTGATATCTTCGAAGCTCAGATGAGCAATGGCCTCAGGTCCCATACCAGTGAGTAGGTGGTGAGCAACTGGGGTGACTAGGCCACCATTCTCGATCATCGTCCACATCAGCTCCATGCTAGCCCGCGGCGGAAGGAAAATGCCACGCTTCATCATGAAATGCCCCATAACCTCGATTGCTTCGTCGATTTGCTCAACAATCGCCATCTTGTTTTGATTGATTGCGGATTGCGAGTCACGAATACGAGCGAACATCTGTCGTCCTTGACGCAGGCCACGTTCCGCGTGTCCGCTACCAATCAGGGCAATGCTGTGCATGGCGGTAGGCTCGATAAAATCGGGCTTGGTTGCTGAAAGCTCGAGCATCCTCCAGAAGATGTCCGCAGCCTCAATGTTTCCATTGCGGATATGCATAGCTCCCATAGCCATCGCAGGTCGGGACAGGTCGCTCTCCGCAGGAAGATCATCGAAAGCTTCGGTGGCGACCTCGACTGCGCCACGGTCCGCCGCTTTGATGCAAATAGCGGCCATGGCAATGTGTCGAGCTTGGGGACTGAGGGACTCATTGGCATAGACAAAAGCTTCCTGGAAGGAACCGTTCTTCAACCATTCCGGAAGGAAGGCTTTCAAGCCGACAATGTCGCGAATGGATGTGATATCTTCGGGTGTGGCGAGAGCATTCTCGATCTTGGTAAGAAATTTCTGCCCGCCCTCGATGCGGTTGCAGATAGTGTACGCCTTAACAAGCGCAGCATAAACGTCGTTGTCCTTCCGAGAAAGCTGGAGTTCGCCATTGTCGTTGGAAATCGCAAGCGCTTTGTACTCGTCGTAGCATTCGACTGCACTCCGCAGGTCACCGGACTTGCCAAATGCGTGAATCATAGGCACGAACATGTCCGCAGCTGGCGTCACACTTCGCGACTCCATGTGCGAGTAAATGCGTACCATATCCTCCACACGCTCTCCCTCAGCACAGGCTGTAACCAGAAGGCGATAGGTCCTTTCGGAAAATGAGCGACTGGATTCGACGTTGATGGCAGCATCGAAAAGCTTGACGGCGACCGATAGGGATCCATCTTCAGTCAAGATAGCATAGTCGGTCTCGTTGGATTGAAGCATGAACCTGCCCTCCTCTTCCATTCCACCATAGCGCAGTCGCTTCTCCTCAAAGGTTTGCTTCAGTGACACAACTTCTAGTGACCGAACAGAAAGGAGCTCGATAAGTGCAGTGTATGTCGCCGTGTCGGGGACGACGCGTCGGCGGAGCATATCAGAGTAAACATCCAGCGCCTTGGGAACAACCTGATGTTTCGCTCGGGGGAGATGGATGGCGGCAGACAGCAGAATGTTGTAAGCTGCAACCGATGGCTTTACGCCGGCGAGGAGCATAGCCTCGAACACAGCAGGGACCTCAGCATACTTGCGGTTTTCAGCAAGTGTCTGAAGCTCCACAGTGTACTCGTCCAGTACTTCACGGGCTTCGATAGGGCTGACAGCGATCGTCGATTCCGTGCGACTCAAAGTCGTCGAATTGACAAGAGTATCCGCTACGGTGGCAGGTGACTCTGACCGAGCCTCTTCGATGGTTGCCTCCTCTTCTTCAGCCGCCTCCACAGCTGCGCTATCAGCTTTGCTCTTTGCCGCCTCCTGCGCGATTGACTCGTCTACACGCGCAAGCGCAATTTTCTCCGCCTCTTCATCACCAACAGCCTTCTTGAAGTCATCTACCTGACTTGTGCTGTATGCGCGGTTGATGGCGGCACGCGCCGGAACAGGCTCTGCCGCCTCTTCGATTGCAACATTGCTCTCTTTGGCTTCAGCCGCGACCTTCTGGGAGCTCTTGGGGTCCCACTCGATGAGCTTGCGAAACTGAAATTGCGACCAATCCTTGTCCTCACTACGCTGATGCTTCTGCCATGCTGTGTAGTATGCAGCTAGACCTGAGTCTGAATGTTCTTGCGAGCTCGCGTTGAGTGCCTTGACGGCAGCGGTCGTGGAAGTAAAGGCATGTTGGTTCTTCAGACCTTTGCGGAAGCGGTCATGTTGGAGGGAGGCGAGGGGGTTGGTTGTCTGGACACCGGCGACAACACTTTGAGCGTAACCGTGAGTGAAGCCTTTCGCAAGACTCTGGCGCGCGAGATGGAAGCTCTTGAAGACCATTTAGGAGATTGAGGAACCCTTCAGGGAGGAAGGGTGAGACTAGGAGGAGTCAGTACAATGAGTCGCATACACGGAGTCGATGGTAGAGACGATGCGGACGCGATAAACACGAAGATTCAATGATGGCCAGCTTTTTCGTCGTTCGGACCAAAATTCGATGGCCAGGCAACAGCTTTATGATCGCGTCCGTTATGTCCGAACCGCGAGGCAATTGGGAAACACTACGCGGAAGTACATACGGTTATTCTCAAGGCGCGGCGATGCTGCAGGTTCATTTGACGATGCCGCCAAACGAACGCGCTTTGAGAGGAGGTCTTGTGGGTGGCGGGAACGAAATGAAGCTCGACCGGCTTCACGTGTTTTCGTGTTGGGGGTGGTGAGACGGGTGATGGTCTATCGGAAGTAGAATATTAAGAGAAAAGAAAGGCACGCCGTGGCTCGAATGGGCTATTATCACCCTCGAAGGCAAGTCGTTAGCAGGTGTCAGAAGGAAGATTCGAGGCAGCTCGTCGTCGTCATGAAGTTGGTTCGGGAGCACGCTAGCACTGGCGCGGAGTGTCGGATGCGAAAAATTGTCGGACAGGCTGCCGCAAACTGTGGCTCAGCTCGCCAAATGCTCCCTAAACGTGTCCTCCCGGGAAGCGTCCCTGTGCCTCCGCACCAATGAGAGTGGCTGACAGGTGCAAATGTCGGTGGAACGGCGAGTCTGCTGTCACCGAGGCCTGCAAGGGCGGACCATGGAGCTTTGACAGCCTCGATGAGTCAGTCAGCGCGAGAGAAAGACTCGGCTGCACCCCGCCTCGGACTTGCACTGAAGAGGCATGGGAGCGGCACCTGATGGACAAAACCTTAGACGACGCTGAAAAGCCGTTCGCGCCGTGTAGACCAAACGTCGGGGATGGCTGCTCGGAGACTCGCCACCAGGACAATCGCGTTCGCACGTGACCAGGTAGAACAAGGCGAAATGCGTGGTATGATCAGCCGACAATACTTTGAATGGATTCGCTGTAGAGCTTGAGACGTTGGTGCCTTCTGCCGCCGTGTTGGGTGCGACCCACTGCTTACGGTGAGTCGCTACTGCTCAATTCGCGCACTCGCAAGGTGCCCTCGCGCATCGATCACCGCCATCATCATCAGCCCCTCACATCGTTCGCGCATAATCGTTCCCCCACTCGACGACCCTACAGACTTACCAATCCAATCCGCAATCTCGCTGCTGCGAAACCCCGTTCCCATGGCCGCTCCGCTAAGGCCGACTTCCGTGTCCTGTCCGGCCAAAGTGCTCGTTGCGGGCGGGTATCTGGTGCTCGACCGAGCTTACACTGGACTAGTCTTTGGCTTGGACGCCCGCATACACACTGTGATTGAGCCAATTGAAACAAGAGCTGGCGTTACCATCAGCGAGATCATTGTCAAAAGCCCGCAATTCCTCGAGGCAATTTGGGAGTATGGTTATAGACTGCAGGGCGAGGATGCTGGCATCTCAGTGACCCAATTGAGTGTGTAAGTTCGAAGCCGCCTCTCTCTTGCAACTCAAGTCTGCAATCTCTATGAGCATAGCCGTCATTCTCTTTCGCATTTCATGGCAGATGTTGGCTTCTGTTCGCTCCGCTCCGCCATGCACTTGCACTTCCTTCCCAATCGGGCAATAGGGAAGAGCACTATCCCTTCATACGAAATCAGAGTTGAGTAACAAGCTCTACCATTTTCATATACTTATTAGCTCGTAAAACACATCTCACGTCGAAAAGTCTCTGCATTGTTCTTTCTTACCCCTCAGTCCATGTATTATTTGTTACGTCACTCCCCATGGGTTGCGGCATGGGCCAAAGCCTCACCACTTCACCAGGAAGCTGGACGAAATTTCTTCATGGACAATGGGCGGCCTTTGCGTTTCTCAATCCATAGAAAGAATCTAATCACAATCCAAACAGCGGCCACGAACAATCCATATCGCACACCCGCAATCCCTTCATCGAAACCGCCCTAACGTACTCCCTAACCTACATCTCCACCCGCCTGTCTCCCAACCAACGAATCGCCTCCTCCACCATCCACATTCTCGCAGACCAAGCCTACTACTCCAACCCCGGTACTCGGCGAAAAAGCACCAGCCGCTTCCTCGACTTTGGCGTCACGCTCAAGGATGCGCACAAAACAGGTCTCGGCTCCAGCGCCGCCCTGGTAACCAGTTTCACGGCCGCAGTACTAGGCTTCTACCTGCCCAAGGAGCAATGGGACGGAGCCACCGAAGACGGAAAAAGAGTCCTGCACAACCTCGCTCAAGCTAGCCACTCCCACGCTCAAGGCAAGGTCGGAAGCGGCTTCGACATCGCATCTGCTGTCTACGGATCATGTCTGTACAAACGCTTCTCGCCATCCCTTCTCAACGCGTTGCCCACACCCGGCAACCCAGGCTTCGCAAAGAAGCTAAAAGCCCTAGTCGAAGGCGACACGTGGGACACGGAGATCCAGAAAGCCGCGATCAAGATGCCCAAGGGCTTGAGGCTGGTCATGTGCGACGTCGACTGTGGGAGCGAGACGCCCGGCATGGTGAAGAAGGTGCTGCAGTGGAGAGCGGAGAACAAAGACGAGGCGGAGAGCATCTGGGGCGCGTTGCAGACGGGCAACGAGGCGTTGGCCAAGGAATTGACGAGGCTGGCGACGGCTGAGGAGGGGAAGGCGGATTACGCGAAACTGCGCCAGATCATTGAGCGGAATCGTGACCTCATTCGCCAGATGAGCGAAGCGTCGCAGGTCCCCATCGAACCGCCGCAGCAGACAAAGCTGCTGGATTACTGCTCCAAGCTGGACGGTGTCGTTGGCGGCGTGGTGCCCGGAGCGGGCGGATACGACGCTATTGTGCTGTTTGTAGAGGACAAGGAGACGACTCTCTCAAAGCTCAAGGAGTCATTAGCGTCATACAAGGCTGATGACGAGCAAGATGGCATGAAGATCGGTAAAGTCGGCGTCATTGGAGTGAGGGAAGAGATGGAAGGCGTTCGCACAGAAGACTTGAGTCTGTATGAAGAGTGGGCCACCAAGTCTTGAACGTGGGTCCGGGGCGTCTCTTCTTGCTGTGTATATCAGCCCACAAAAGTTCATAATGCAACATGTTTATCCAGGCTCGCTGGCTGGTGTCGCGTGACTGAAGTGTGCGCAGAACATCGCAGCGTTCAAGTCGAGCCATGCCTTACAGTCGGCACACACACACACACACACACCTGAAGTCCTTCTCACACTTCAACAGGATCCCGAGGGTTTGCTTGTCTGAACTTTTTGATTCATATTGATCTTGACATGGACGCCATCCCATTTCCGTTAGAAGATCGCCCTGCCATTCCCGCCACTTCACCTCCCATCTCCATTCGCCTGTTTGGTATGGTGACTAAGGGTACATTGGTGAGTCGCTAGCTGGAAAAGCCCCGGCAATGCAATGCTTCGTGAGACAAAGGAAGAAAGAGAACACCTCCGCTACCGCACGCCTATGCCTTGACGGCGTACTTTCGCTGAGGGAAGTGTGTCTGATTCTTCTTCTGCTTCTCGGTGACGAGCGATGCCTCGTGCTTGGAGAGTCTTCGTCGGATGGCGCGGGTCTGCTTGGGGCGGAGGTCCAGAGGAGTGTACCTGCGATCTGTTAGAGCTTTGCGGCTTGGTATTGGAACTTGGCAGCCTAAACGCACTTCTTGCCCTTGTAGAAGAGCCTGAGCTGGGCCCTCTGGTTGGCGTTGATGACGGTCAAAACCTTGGCGATACCCTTGCGAACATCGTGAATGCGGGTGAGCTTGGTGTTGGAACCTCCGGCGACCTTAGCGGTCCTGAGCGTAATCAACTCCCTTCAATCCGTCAGCATTCCAGTCCAGCCTGGCGATAATGTTCCTGTGACATACGTCTTGAGGTCCGCGAGCTGGCCCGCGAGGTCCTCCTTGCTCTTGTTCCACAGCTGGGCGGTCTTCTGCAATGGTTGTGAGTACTCATTCGGGCGACGCAAACGGTGCGATCGAGGTAGAACGTACGACTTTGGACGTAGACTGTAGGATGCTGTTAGCATATGACTTTCTCCTGTGACAATGAAGCGATAAATTTGCGGCGGCAGCACTAGCAGCGAGGTACAGTCGCTCGACCCCTCCTCCACGTGCGACTCCGAAGCTGCACAGTGCCTAGGCTGCTGCAAATCCATAATTGAGAATAGCGACGTACCATCTTGACTGTGAGTTAGTATGACCGGGTGGTGTGGATAGGGTCTCGCGTGTCGTCTACAGTAACTTTCGAGGTTGGTGAATTTCGACGGGCCTCTGTGGTCGGCGCGGCGCCTCGCTTCCGGCCTCCGTGCCTTTAGCGTCTTGGCGGGTGCGTTACGTCGGCAGCCAGGGCAGCTGGCACCGTGTGATGCCAGAACTCCAAGAAGCATTGTTGTCGCCTTGTTTTTGCTCGACCATAATCTCGAAATGTCTTCCACTGGCGGTGGATGGGCGCAACTACGCCAACAAGCGCGCACACTCGAACAACAAGTCAGTACCCTCGCAGTGTCCAAGCGGAGTTAACGGTATTGACGGTCGCATGCTAACGAGGGAGGCAGACAGAGACGCTCTTCCATACGTATTCCCAATTCGGCTCGACGCCTAACATTCCGGCCAAACCATCCGAGGAGGAGCTGCGAGTAGAGACCAGGCTCAATGAGGTCCTCGAACAGGTACTTTCACATGCTCAACTTGCATGCGCTACGCTGACATGGACACCAGAGGGAAGGCTTGGTCGGTCAACTATCACGACTCTTAGACTCCGAATCCACACACGGCTCTTCAGCCGTGAAGCAGAATAACCTGGCTCGACATCGTGAAGTACTGTCAGACCACCGTCGCGAGCTTGCTCGACTGAAATCAACCATCACTGATGCGCGCAACCGAGCGAATCTGCTGTCCAACGTGCGGTCAGACATCGACGCTTACCGATCATCAAATCCCGGACAAGCAGAAGCAGACTATATGCTGGACGAGCGGCGGCGCATCGATAATTCACACAACATTGCAGACTCCGTATTAAGCCAAGCATACGCAGTGAACGAGAACTTTGGCATACAACGAGAGACACTGGCGAACATCAACAGGCGAATAGTGGGCGCGGCAAGTCAGGTCCCGGGGATCAACAGTCTTATCGGTAGGATTGGAACAAAGAAGAGGCGCGATGGTATCATATTAGGGTGCTTTATCGCGTTCTGCTTCCTAATGCTATTGTGGTTTAGGTAATCACTCCTGGCACCTCTGGTTTTGATTCGGCGTTTGAGCGGGCAGGATATCCTCGTGACATTATCTGGTCATGACTTCGTGTGGCGTTTCCAGCCGGGTATACACTAGTGTACAACTATATTTACAGCTTCTTCGATGGCTTTAAGTGGCCTCCGCAACTAGCTTTCCAACACCTCGATTCAGGTCGTCCATTTCACTACCTTCCGCATTACCGCTGCCAGCCCACCTGATCTTACAGTCTTGATCTAACAGATAGACGTATCCTACTCTTCCATTCAGCAGACCGATAGTCTCCCGAATCTTCTCGCTCACGCCCTTCTTGACAACGAAATACTTTCCCCAGTCTTCTTTTGCTTTCGATGCGCGCAGTCGCCATTGAAACAGCGCAATAATCGCAGCCTTCACACTATTCTCCTCGATATTGATATCCACCATCTGCACAACATGCGGACTTTGCGCCAGGAGCTGGTGCAGCGCAGTATTCACTTTCTTTCCTGTGAACGTCTGCGCCTGAGCCTCGCCCCACTGACTGCTGTACACGTTCACGACCGACACCATTCCCTTCAGCACATTCGTAGTATCCGCGCCCTTCTGCGCTAGTGTGTCCCCATGGAGATTCGGAAAGTACAGCGCCGCGTCTTTCTTGAAGATCCGCGGATTCGCCATGAATGTTTTGCCAGACCTGTATTTTCGAATGTTCTTGAAGTCGCGGAAGTAACTGGATCCCCATTTCTCAACGAGGTCTTTGCGCTTTTCCAAGTTCCGCTGGGACATCGTCATGCCGGAGTAGTCTTTCTTGACTTTCTTGGTGCCGGTGTTCTCGCCGGGTTGTGGAGGATCGCGGAATCCGATAGGGCGCCCGAGAGGCTTTGGAATGAATATGTCTTCATCCTTGGGTTCGGGCGTGGGCGTTGACTCGGTGCTTTTTATCTCGGGAACTGGGCGGTATAGGATGCGCGCGGAAGTGAAGCTTCGGGTGGATGTTCGTTTTATGATCGTGCGACTGAGGGATTGGTTGTGGCAGCCAAAGCATGCTGCGGACGCATCGAGTAGTGTGCGCCGTAGTGGCACTGCTATCCTAGGCTGTAACATGTTGGTGTGTGGTGTTGTGAGCTCAGTTCCCAAAAAGTTATTGGGCGGTGAAGTGCATGTGAGCTGTCGAAAGCTAGCACCGAAGCGGTTAAAGTGGTTGATTCTCTCACGTGCTTTCGCGTTAGCCGGTGACCTTTGACGCGCTGCTGCCTCGGTGACGTCCCACAAAATCTCACACGGAGCATTGCTGGCTGAGACCTCATCTAGGTTGTATCCCACTAACGCAGTATAAATGGACGCTCAATTGCCCGCAAACGCTCGCGTTCACTCATCCTGGGCTTTGCAACCTTCTTGATCACTGTCATCCTACACAGAACAAAGCAAACCAAGTTTTGGGTCAATTCACACTTCGTATTGGAGCCATTGAGGTATACAACAGGACGACTCTGCTCGATTAACGGCCAATCTAGTGGCGCAGGATGTCGAACGAAGATCTTGCTGCGAAACAGGCCTACTTTGAAGAGCAGGCGTTACTGGAACTTTCTGATGATGAGCGAGATTTTCAGGACGCAGGAGTTGGAATCATAGACCGTGCGCTCGCGGATTCGAAAGCAATGCCGCCTCCCACTTTAGAGAGACAAAGAAGCAGTTTTTTGGGGCCGACGCCTAAAGAGCGACAAGCACAGTTCGAGGCACATACAACAAAGCAACGGCCCAGGACGCGCGACTCTGGCCCTAAGCTAGGTCGATCATCGACCGCGCCCGAGGCCGAGCTCACGAAAAGCTTTCCGGTCGCCAAACCGCGGAGCGGTCAAGTGGCTAGTGCGCAAAGTGCCAATAGATTGAAGAGAGTCGCTTCGCTTCCGGACATGGCAAGCGGCAACCAGAACCCATTCTACAAGCAGCTGGGTACTATTCCTCGTGAGTTGAAGAACGGGAAAAATGTTAAGCTGGCGGACAACATCAAGCTGGAGCCCGAGCATAAGCAAGTTCTGAAGGGTCAGATCGTATACTTCTACCCCAACGACGACATCAGTATGGTGCGGCGAATGCGCATACACAAGGTCATTCAGCTTGGAGCAGCCTGGGTCACGAGATGGCGGGACGATATCACCCACATCATGCTCGACGATGCCACTTACACATATAGTCAGCTACTGCGGCACCTGAACCGCGCAGGTCTTCCTGTAAGTTCGTTCTGTATTCCTTAACGTATGCTCCTGAATATGCTCATACCATTCAGAGAAAACTTATCCTGGTCAAGTTTGATCCATACGTCCCACAATGTATAGAATTCAGTACACTTCTTGATCCTAGTGCACAGCGCTTCGCCGTCAAAGGTGCGCCTCAACGGACCCTAGCAAGTCTTGCCACAGATTCATCACAATCTTCGAATCCTTCTCAGACTTCACTCACGATCAAACCATCCCGGAGGCAGCTAGCCGCTCAAGGATCGCAAAGGACCGACTCACAACCGACAGAAGAGAGCTTGCCACCTGCACAGCGAGGGGTGGCAGCACCTTCGAGCCCCCTAGGTGATACTGTCAAGGATAGCTTCATAGCGCCATCTTCAGATGCTGTAGACGATACAAGTGCCCCAGCTAAAGAGGCAGATCGCTTCAACGATGCTCTTTCGGATGCAATCAAAGAGACAATGGCTCTTGCTCATCTCCCGCTTGATGACGATGATGATGATGGAGAATCACGTCCTCCGACTCCTCCCGAGGAAGAAGACGAAGGGGCTGATGAAGAGCTGGAGCCTGTATCCAAGCCCTCAAACAAGTTCAACTTCGTATCGAAGGCATCTGCCCTTCGCGATAAAAGTTTGAACCTCAATACCTTCCAGTGTATGGATCCGAGCAACGGTGGCTACTCCACGCGGAACCCTAATGCACGTACCATTCAGATTTTGGAGGAGATGTGCAAGCACTACGACCAGATGCAAGACCAATGGCGCACTCTCGCATACAGGAAAGGTATTACTACATTGAAGAAGCAAACTACAAAAATCAAGACAGCCAAACAAGCCGCCGCCTTGCCGTTCATCGGCCAGCGTCTGGCCGACAAGATCGAGGAGATTGTCCTCACAGACCGTCTCCGTAAGCTCGACAACACGCGCGACGACCCATTAGACGCAGTCCTTCGCCTCTTCCTCGGGATCTACGGCGCTGGTCTCGTACAAGCCAACAAATGGATCCAAGCAGGCTACCGCACCCTCACCGACCTTCAAACCAAAGCCAAACTCGCCGAGAGCCACAAAATCGGCATCGAGCACTACGACGACTTCAATTCCCGCATCCCCCGCGCCGAAGCTGAAGCCCACGGCGCCATCGTCAAACAAGCTCTCGCAAAACTCGATCCCAAGTTCGAAGCCACCATCATGGGAAGTTACCGTCGTGGCGCCAAAGACTCGAGCGACATTGACATGATACTAACCTGCCCTGGCGCGTCTCTTTCAACCCTCCACACAGTCGTATTCGGCTCCCTCGTGCCCCAACTTTTCAAATCAAACTTCCTCAAAGCCTCGCTCGCAACATCGCGCTCCAACGACGCCAGCGGGACAAAATGGCACGGCGCATCGTGTCTTCCCAACGCCAGTGTCTGGCGCCGCATGGACTTTCTCCTCGTCCCGGAAGAGGAAATGGGCGCGGCGCTGATTTATTTCACGGGAAACGATATTTTCAATCGCAGTATTCGGTTGTTGGCGCGGAAGAAGGGCATGCGGTTGAATCAGAGGGGCTTGTATAAGGATGTCAAGAGGGGTCGGAGAGGGGAGAAATTGAACGAGGGAGTGTTGGTGGAGGGGAAGAGTGAGAGGAAGATCTTTGAGATATTGGGTGTGCCGTGGAGGGAGCCACATGAGCGGATTTGTTAGGGGGATAGTTTTTGAATACAGTGAGAATGCACGGTAATGGTATTAATCTATTACCGTAAGACTGTCCCGATGCGCCATGAGCCATGCCATAGCCCAAATATTGGGAACGTGGTAAATCGCTTCTGCTCATGAATAACTGCATCCCATCACCAGACGCACCTTCAACCCCTTCTCCCTCCCCATTCCCACCCTACTGCTCCAGATGCCACACATCAAACCACTCATACCCCAACCCATCACAACTAACGCGCATATACGCCGTCCGCTCATACCGATCGCGCTGCATATCCCCGACCGCAGGGTTCGCCGCCAACGCGCGATCCCACACATCCACACCTCCATTCCCCTTCCCGTTCCCCTTTCCTCCACCCTCCTTCGCAGAGACATCAAAGTTCTTCTTCTGAAACGCCTGCCGCCACACGACGCCAATCCGTCCCTGATCGTTATACACCAGCGCATGACCCTCGAGGAAATGCACGTGTATGCCGAGCGCGGCCGACACGGTCAGGAACCAGCGGAGCGACGCGTAGGCGGTGAATGTGCGTGTGGAGGGGATGGGCAGGACGAGGTTGTGCGTGTAGGCAGTGTTAGACTTGGAGTTTGAGTTTGACTCCGTGGTGGGAGTGGTGAAAGTCGAAGTCAGCATGCGCAAGCAGCTGAACAGTGCGAGTTCAGGCACTCCACCCGCGATGTAGTGGGGATGATTGCACAGGTAAATTCGTGTGTCTTGCTCTCCCTGGTACCACGATTCGTATGCTTCGACGTCGCGCAGGTGGTGCGTTAGGTGTTGGAGGATCTCGGCGGTCCATTTTTCGCGGCGCAGCTCGATTGTGAGGCGCACGTGGCGCACCATGTGGAAGCGGCTGAGTTGTTTCAGGCGCATGAAGTAGGTTGCTGTGTCGGCGCCGATGGCGAATGTGTTTGCGGCGTAGAAGCACGGCAGTGATTCGGCGCGGATTTGCTTCGATACTCGCGTTATGCCGAGGAGGTTGGAGATGGCAGCATGATTGGGATGGAGCCGTGAATGCTGGACCTGGTCGTGGAACTTGATTTCGTTGGCGTTGTTGAGCGTCATGCCGCTGTGATCGCATAGTTGGGGGCGAATAATCTGGCCTGTGAAGAGGGCGAATTCGTAAATGTAGCCGCGGATCTCTACAGGGAGCTTCATGAAGTGTTCGAATTCTGGGGGAGGAGGCGTTGGAATTGGCGGTGAAGAAGGGAGTTCAGTGCCTTGCACCATGTCGCCTTCTGTATCTGCTATGGAAGTCAGATAGTTATTCAAAACCATATCCGGATCGTCGATAGTTGACTCCATTTTGCGCGTTGGGCCTGGCTTGACGGGCGTCTAATAGAACTTGACGATGTTATCAACGTGTAGGAGTTGTTCCAAAAGTGAGATGTCTTCTGGTTTCGTGTAGTCTTGACGTAAATGAGTCAGGAAAGAAGGAAGTAATTCTCCGTGTCCAACGTCCAGGGCAGCGTCCTTCAATGAGAGACTTCCCCACGGGTAACCAGCACAAGCGTGATGATCTCCAAAGGCGTCGGTGTAAGCCCAAACGGTTGAGGACTAGCCCGTTGAGGATCAAGAGGTTGATAGCCGTGACGAGAGAATAAGTTTCTGGGGTTTATTCTGCTTGAGGTGTTATACTCAGAGCACTCACCTTCACTGCAGATTGAAACGGCAGGGTGAGAGTCATGACCTCGAAAATAGTCCTGGAATCGCGGCCAGCTAAGTCTTGCAGCCCAGCGCCTTGGCGAGCGTGCTTTCACCTCCAGAAACCATGCGAACGGACCGCTCGTTTTCACTGGGAGATTGTGGAGGGGTGAATTCGTCGGAAATTATGTTCTTCCAAGTTTCTTTGTCACAGGAGGAGTCCGGATACAATACATTGTTCCTGCCCGTACCGAACGTTGTGAAGGTTGGTCCGGGTAAGGCGAAGTTGGGTACAAGCGAGGTTGGAATCCAACCTCGAAGGTCGCGGTGGCCGAATAAAGGTATCAAGAGAATATCTAGAGGGGACGTACCTTTACTGTGATGTCGTGGTGCGCTGTGCATTTGAGGTTCGGTCAGCCCGAATTCAGGTTCGATCGGCCCAGACTCGAACTCGGGGAGCGCTTGCAGAGCCCAAGCCTGACTCAGCGACGAAGTCGAGTCCGCCTCTTGCACTTCAACATGCCGAGACCGTGAGGGGGGCCGCGTACGCGAGGGTTGTAGGATACGCATCGACCAGAATTGGAGCTGTTCCATGAGAAGGTATTGTTCAATGCGAG
>TARA_R110002003_G_scaffold191_19_pt1 | contig 37696 bp, 41 predicted proteins | sample TARA_R110002003 | Tara Oceans TARA_R110002003 (sample SAMEA4396441) | marine metagenome | biome: Westerlies Biome; feature: [SRF] surface water layer (ENVO:00010504); material: water (ENVO:00002006), including particulate matter (ENVO:01000060) such as... | depth 5 m | reverse complement strand
TCGCGTAATGACCTTCCCACCATGTCCAGATACCATGGACTTGATGATTGAGGCCAAGGACAAGGAGCAAGCTGTGTTTGAGCTGATGCGAACCTTCAAACTTCCAGGCTTCAGCACCTTCAATGACATCTTACCATATCAGCGGCAAGACGAGAACAAGCCTTGGAAGCCCAAGCCGAAAAAAGCTGCAAAGAAAAGCAGAAAGAAGAAGTCCGATGATCTCGACGATATCGAAGCTAAGATCGAGGAAATTGAAGAGGAGGACGTTCCTCCTCCACTCATACCGGAAGACGAGATTGGGATGGGAGGACCAGAAAGTCGAGTGTACTGGCCTCCAGGCATGGAGGAATGGCTGAGACCCCCAAAGCGCATCATCAAAAAGAAGGAGGAGGGTGCTGCCACTCCGGCTAAGAAGAAGCGTAAGACTGCAGCTGCGGGAGAGGAGGCTTCGGTCACAAGTGAGCCTGCCGCTCTTGACGAAATCAAAACTCCTGCCAAGATGGCGGCGCCAAAGCGGGCAGCAAGCTCAACGAAGAAGCGGGTGCCAAAGGCTGTTCCAACTCCTTCCCCTTCAGACGAAGATGAACACCTAAGCTCCCCTCCGCTTAGTGATGTAGGTACGGAGGACGAGGCTCCAGCTGTGCAGAAGCGACCTGCACGACCTGCAGCATCGCGCAAGAAGTCCGGCAGGGCGACGGCAAAAGTGAGCTACAGGGAGGAAGACGCCGATGAGATGAGCTTGTAGGGGCCTGTATCACTATCTTAGCAGCATCAAGGAGCAAACGAAATAGCCGTCGAATATGCAATCGGCCCTTTGCACATCCCGTCGAGCCCTGAAGATCAAACGGTTGTTCCTTCAATATCGCTAACGAACAAATGCTCCGAGCCTTCAGCATCCTACAACCTTTCCCGCATCGAGCTTTTCATTCCGATTGTTCCGGCTGGCGCGGCCTGTTTCCCCACCGCTCTCGACTTTAGAGGCTTTGCTATCTCCCATGGCTTCAGCCTTCTGCGACAGCAATATGAAGGACGTTGAAACTGGTGTCTCCACCTTCCCGATTAGGCTTACTGCTTCGCCATAACTTGAACGCATGTTCACTGTGAGGATCAACAAACCACCACGCGCAACAGAAGCAAACACATTCTCGCGATGCCCTGTCTACACAGCACACAAGCCACACGCAGCTGTTCGCATTAAGCGACCAGCCCCCTCCTCCCCTTCATCACCCTTATCCCGTCCTTCTCGAACGTTATCGAAGCACGGCCCCTGAACGACGTGCCGTAGAAGCCGCCTGTCCTTGCCCAGCCGACCCTAACCGAGCCATTCCGCTAACCTTCTAACCACCTTCCATTGCATATCCCACGCCTTGCCAGGCCCGTCTGCCAACACACCATTCGCTCTCGCGCTGGCGGTCGAACCGCGCATGCACACCGCATGCGCGAGCGCTATCGATTAAGCTATTGATGCGTCTGCACAAGTGTGACTTGTTCCTGGTGTCGTGCGTCGGCAGTGCGTCGAAACTTCCAAGCCCATTCTCTTCATCTGGAAAGTTACTGGAATGAATGCATTGCATGCCGTTGCGGATTGAAGGGGGATGGGATGAGATGGGTAGGCGAGGCAGATCAGGCACACTACTGTCTATCAAGATATCGCAATACGAGTCCAATCATTCATTCCCATTCGTGCCCAGCGCTACCCGTCGAGGAATTTACTCGCTATTCTAAACCCGGTAGCCACATCCAAGCTAAACTACTACAATACACTACAGTGACTACACTAGTCACCCCGTCACCCATAGGCACGAAAGCCACCAATCATCACGCCCCCGCGCCCTTAAGAACACCCCAAACTATAATCACACCTGCCCTGTCCTCTAACATCATGACCTGATTCCAGACCCCCCAGCCCTGCAAGCAGTCAAGCGCCTGCCCACCCCTCCAGCTCCAGCACAGTACACAACAGCATCCGCGCTAGCGCACCGAACGTTCGAAGCCGGTCGCGCATCGGACTTGCACCTCGATGCGTGCAAGGCTGTACATGTGCAGATTATGTAGCCGCGGGAAGCGTGCAGGGATTTCGCTTGCATGCTGCATGCGAAGATGTGGGCCGTGATAGGGAGCAGTTTCGCTACTGGGGGCGTTTGGGACGTGCGGTCGAGGGGGATGGGAGGAAGGGGAGCAAGATTAGAATGGGAGATGAGAAGAGATGGAGGCGGTGTGGCGTGCTGTGTGGGCTGGTGCAGTGTTAGGTGGCGGTTGGGGCGCGAAGATGGGAATCCTTCGGTGGTGATCACTTTGTTAGAGGTGGGGTTGGGATGAGGTGGCGGAGGGGACGAGTGCGGTGGGATTGTATGGCCGTCTGACTGTCTGGCCGGCGGTTGCGGGATGGTGTGAGGGTGCTGGGTGATTTGGGCGGTGGAGATGAGGAAGGGATGGTGGATGGCTTCCTTGAGATGGGGATGGATGTGGTGTTGGGGTAATTTTGACGGTTCTTACCTTGCGTTTGAGATGTGATGCAGGAGGTGTGAGGGATGCGAGGGACCAGTGCGGACGTGATAGGCTTGAAGATGGGAGACAATAGCTATCGAGTAGTCAAGTTGAACGATGGGGGTTTGGGGAATATGTGTTCTAGTGATATTGTCAAGATCCAAATGCTCGTGCTGGCCAGTGTCCTGATGGAATCGCGACAGTCTGTCATGTCTCATAGTTTTTAGTGGATCGTCTCAATAGACTCTTTGAAATCGATGACCATGTCTCGTTCAAGTACAAGTTGCCTCCACAACTCAGAGAAAATTTCTATAGCAGACTACAACAGGGCAACGACACTGACATCTCTTTCGAGCCAGCACGCTCGCCTCCTCATGCTAGGTACCCGACTACTCTGTACGTACTGCTGAGAAGTGCTAGAGAAAGGATTGATGGGGCTTGAGGTCATGACTGAGTATCTCGAGACTGACCGCTAGTGTTTAGAACGACAGCTCAATGGGGCAGACGCCGAGTGCGAGTCCTATCGTGTGATCGTCACTGACCTCGAAACACAGAATGAATACCTCAAGCAAATTACGAAACCTTTCGAAGTTGAGGTCGAGAAGTTCGAAGATGCGATCCGGACATATTCAGCCTGCATGTTCGCAATCCAGGGCACTGACGATCGTAGGGGCACTGAACGCATCCTGTCCCCAGGGAATGATGGCATCGTCGAGCTAGAAGGCACTCACACAGCTTACGGCCAAGTACAAGCCGAACAGATTGCACTGTTCGAATCACAAAGGCAGATTGCACCCATAGCTGCGAGAACCTCGTAGGGCGATGTTTTCTCAGCCGCGAATGCATACTTCACGCCAGCATCAACGCCCCAGCACACCTACCTCTTGACCGCACCAGATCCACACTAGAGTCACTGTATACATTCTTCGCCCTCGATACATTCACATCCGATTTGCTCCAGAATGTCAGACCAATTCAATTATACTCAGCAAAGCAACACGCCAGCTCGATCAGACACTTCCCCCCGCCCGTGTGCCCGTCGACGCATCTATCAGCACCGGGCGGCCGCGCGAGTCTGGCTATTTGGCTCATACAGCAGATATGCTTGTTGGGGTAGCTTCGTGGGAAGAAGAGTGTGCATGCGATGGCTGGGAGCTCATAACTTTGTGATACTGCCACTGCTGCCGGAACTGAGGACGCCGGATGCACGGAGTGATGAGATGGAGCATGGGATCTGGGATGGGGTCGAAATTGTCTTGAAGTTGGATATTGGTGTTCACTAGAGGAATTGGATGTCGTGAGTAGGTATCTGGTACTATTTTGCTCAATAATGATAATCACTCCAAGCTCAACCTCCGTGTCTGCTCGGTTTTTCGCCTCATGAACCAATCGTCAAGTATCACAGATCTCATAACTAGATGAATAATTCCGTCTCTTCGTGTCGTTATCGTGGTCCTGCGTGCGCCTCACTGTCGTGTTCTTCGACGTCACGACTGCTCCACTTGTTCGACCAATCATATCATCTCGGCACTGCAATTCCTTACACTTTCCACCATACCGCATTCCGTAGTCTTAGCCGACACCACCAAGGAGCCTCTTCTTCCTCTGCCGCCGCCAGCGCGAGACGATGTGACAAGTCAGTTTCCACCATCCAAGCCACCGACGGCACGGCGGAGATGAATTTTCACAGCCATCGCAAGGTTCTCTCAAAGTCTCAAAGCGCATCACGGCTCCGCAGAAGCCACGGGACCCACCTGACACACTGGAATCTGGAGTCTTACGTACAAGAAACAATTCCCCAGATTGTCACATGTACTCCCGGGATGGGTGAGACCCCTTCCCTCCTGCGGCTCACGTTGGGTCCTGGATTCGGAAGCATGTCCGGCCAAGGAAACGCCCCCAAAGTGTCACTCCAACGGTGCCTTGTGCGTGCAGGAAAGCGACCACGCGAGATCATCAGCACCCGCTCGAAAAAGCAACACGTACAACGCTACCCGGCGTCGTTGATCCCATTACCCACTACGCACAGTGGAGGGATAGGCGGTCGGACTAAGGTCCTAGAGCAGAGACATGTCGCCTGGTACCATTGGTTCCATTCACCTGGATCGCAATCCCGGATTGTCCGTGGGCGCTTGGTCCTCTACACTGCCGTCCAACGAGCGTATTCCGAGGACGCTGCACGCACGGAGATTGGACGGATATTCTGGAGCGCAGCGATTCATGCCGTGCGGACAGAAGAGCGGTCGGCTGTGCGAGCGCATGGCATGCAAGAGTCCTGGACGAAATGGCAAGCGAGCAAAAAAAGATATGTTTCGCAGTTCGTTCCTCTCGCTTGCTCAGCCTCGAATTGCACAAGTGTGGAGCGTGGGGTACAGGAGCTATCGACGTTCGTTCCGCTTCCCGTTCCGCACCTGAATCTTGAGGTCAAATTCATCGCACAGCCGTTGCAGGCGCAAAACGCCTGCTCGGGTACGTACATACAGGCCATGATGCCACGGCGCTTTTTGGTGTCGTTTGCGCCTGCACCAGCGCGAACCACTCCGTGCGGCCGTGCGGGCTGCGTCTTCTGCACATGCGAGCGTCCAGCACCGCACTTGCGCAATCAGACACCCGTTGCGACTCAGACATTAGCCAAACTTTCTTTCGGCGCTGTTCACTGATGCTCCGTACCTGGCATCGATCCATGCAGATCCCCGCACGAGGCTCGGACTTGGTCAGCCGGAGGGCGCCGACGCGTTTCCTGGCAATCCTGCACACCAAGACGCCAAAACGCCAGAGCGCATGCGTTTACTGTACCCGTCGTCGCCGTCCACCAAGGCAAGACATTTGTCGCGCCAGCGGCGACCGTGGTTGCGAAGGTGGGAGCATCGTCAGCCAAGGTACACCGTCCGTTTCGGCGTGCCTCTCGCGCACCAAGTCGTGAGGCTCACAAACGCTCTGCTCAGCACGGCGTCTCCGAAGGGGCCTCTTGCAGCCCCGCGTCAGCACCTTATTTCCCGCCGTGCCAACCACAGCCGCCAACGTGCTGCGGTGAAACGCTTGTCTGTTGAATGGTCCGTTCTGTTTATCGTACCTTGAATGCTCAGGACCCGCTCCTGCCGTTGCCCGTCTGCTATCTTTGCTGCAGAGGATCAGCAGGAGACATCAGCCGGGGGTGGAGTGGTAGTTGTCTTGCTCAGGCTGACTGAAGGGTGGCCTCGCGGATGTCCTACCGACCACGACCGGGGTCGCAGGGGCGGCCGCTTTGCTGTGTCCAGGAGGCTGCGATAGTCATGTCGCGCAGCCGGTGACCATGTGAAGGTGGGCGTTTTTCATCTATGTAGGGCCAACGGCGCCGTGCTGGACCATGGCACGGACAAGGCCAGATGCTGAAGCTGACCTGACCTTTACCGGTGAGCTGGCGGATGCTTTGGTGCGACCACACCGTATTGCCGGTAGGAAGCAGATGCCGGGCTCGTGTATGCATGCGCTCCCAACACTGTATTGAAGCATGATATCATCTCGTCTCGTGGGATGCGGATGCGGATGTCGTGAAAGCAGGATTCTTGTTGAAGCCGTCAGATTTCGCAATCATGCAGATTGCCGCATGCATCAGAATTGACGTGAACGTCGCAGGGCTGCCTGCTGATTTTGCTACGGATCGCTACAGAGATAGATACGGCCAGGTCCAAAGCTGGCTATCAATGCCCATTAATGTGCGCAATATACAAAGCACCCCACGAGGATATCAACAATGCCATCATTTTCCTCAACCAATGTAGTGCCAATCATGTAGAATCATTATCCCATTACCGTGAAACCATGATATGCCCGAGCCCGCGCGCCGTGCGTGTATATGCACGGCATTAGATGACAATGTACTCGCCGTCCACGCGGTTCATTGCCTTTCTCCACCGGAACGCCTGTTGCAGTGAACCAAACGGCCCGGGGCGATTCATGTGCACGTCGCCGTGCGCGCCGCCGGCGACCCAGTCGTCGTCCTCGCGCCATACTCGTTCCAGGACCTCCAGCCCGCTGAGGTTGTTGAAGAAGCCGCTCTCACGCTGGATCTCGACGCAGCGCTGTCGCACGACGGCGCGGTGTTCCGGATCCACGCACTCTGTGCCCACGATGAACAGCGGCCACAGCAGAAACTTGTTGACGCAGCTGGTGATGCCGATCTGCGAGATGTGGTAGAGGCCCTGCGCAACGAGGTTCTGGAAGTTGGACACGCCGGCGGGGAGAGTGGGATGGGCGAGCCGCTCAATGTACAGAAGCGCTGCGTACCGGAAGCTCTCGCTGATGTGAAGCAATGCAGCTTGTGCGGGTGACATTGCGAGCATGGACGACGTTGCGTCGCACGAGCCGGCTGGGATCTCGTTGGGAGCGCTCGGAAACTCCCAGTCTTGCAGCCGGATGCGAAGGTCGTTCCACTCGGTCCAGAAGGCCGAGCGCGGGTCCTCTTGCGGAGGCGGTGAGAAAGGATTTGGGTGTTCGTAAATGGGCGTACCCCAGCCATTACCGTCCATGTTGTCGAAGTTGAATGAATAGAAGTCATTTGGCTTCTTTGGTCGTGGCGACGAGGTCGGTGTGTCATCATCGCTGTCGCGTACAGGGCGATTCTGGCTGAGGAGGTTGAGTCTGCCCAAGCGGGCGATGAGCTTGAAGAGACGTCCTTCACAGCCAGAGTGATGCTCCATCGCTCCAAGGTTGTTCGAAAAGTTGGACATGTCCAGCGAGTCTCCTCGAACCTCAATCTCTCGGTCATTAACCGCAGCAGTCATTACATCGAACCACGTGAAGAAAGTCTCAATCCAACCAACGAAATCCGATTGTATGCTCCTATCCCGCAAGCTCAGTAGCTTCTGCACTCCCGTTAATTGGGTTTTGAATTTCGTAAAACCCGAATCGCAAACATGGAAAAGACATAATATGAGAAGGGTTGCAAGTACAGAGTCGTCCTGCGAACTGCTGTAATCGACCAGCTTCTTGTTAAGCAGCGCGATTGATGTGGTCTTGTAGTGTTTCTCTTCCATGGTCGCTTGACCATGCATCTCCCGCAGCTCCCGGGTCGTCATTTGAGAGTAGGCATGGTCAGGGATCAGCCGGTAGTCTTGCGGAAGACTCAACCGCCTCCCTTCGATACCGCCGCGCATGCGCATATTATTTGTCGCCAAGGCCGCGATAGCGTTCTGCAGCTCCTCGTTCTGCATTGCTAAGTGTATAATGTGCATCCGATACGGATTAGCAGGGGTGTCAAAAGCCACCAGTACCGGGCATATAAATTTGTCGTAGTAGTCCAGAAGGTATAGCATCCGCGGGGAAAGGGGCGAAGCGGTTGCAAGACTCTGAGGAATAGAAGTGGTGAGCGCGAGAACGTCTAGAGACAGGGGGCCAGAGCCATAGGAGAACGTACCCTCCGAAGGGAGAAAGGAGAAGCCAGGTTGAAATCCGTTGAAACTTGAACTCATCTCTCCCTCGACGAAAATATCTGGAAAGGCAGGCGGGCCCATGCTCTGCTGGGTAGAGCTGACTTCGACGTAGTCTTGGACACTTTGATCGGAGCTCACGCTCGAACTCATGTCGTCGGCCATCGGTAACGAACGAGGCGCCTCATTGAGGAAGAAGCTGTCTAGAGAGCCAAACGGTGCCTGATCATGGGAATTGACTGAAGAATATCGTGGCATTGAAGGATCCGCAAAAGGAAACTCATCGACTGGTGTATGTGGGTATTCGCTCGGTGAAGGAAAGTCGCTGTCGCTATATGTGCCCAGAGATGCAGAGGAAGCGGAGAGCCCATTCTCCTCATAAGGCACGTGAAGCGAAGTCTGCAACCTTTGTAGAGGGCCTCTCTGGACATTTGGTCGGCCCAGCTTGGAGTGTGGATGCAGGAAATCAAAGTGCTCTCCATGTTGTGGCATCGGAAATCCCATTGGAGTAGAAGGCGACGGGATGGGTATTGGACTAGTGGCGCTGTAGTACTGGTACTCTTGGGGGGTAGAGTACATGCGAGGGCTAGTGGGGCTTGTAGGAGAGTGGACACCAAAGTCAATGCTTCCGCGGGTGCTGAAGTTTCCCGAGGTTTGTTGCGTCGTTTGGGTGGAAGTGGTACTGGCGGAGGCTGTCGAGTTGGTGCGGGACTGTGTTTTTGGTTCTTGTGCTGTGGCTGTCGGTGGTGACTTTGCCACTGGCAGAGACATGCCTCGAAGCTTTCCACGACTTGCAACCCCCACACCCCAAGTCAAAGTCGTGCGGTAGCCAGAGCATTCTTTGCCAATTTCGACGCATTGTCCACAGTAAGGACGTCGTCGATCACACTTCATTTGGCGCTTCTTGCACGCGAAGCAGTCTTCAGTGGCTCCAGTCGCAGGTGCTCTTCGTCTTCGTTTCCTGGGCGCGGCAGCGGCATTGTTGGTGGTGGTTTCCACTTTCTGAGGCTCGGCGACCTGGGTGGCAGTTGGAGAGACAGCCATGTTGGTTGGTATAAAAGATGAAGGCTATTGCAGACCTTGACAATGTAGCATCTGCAAGATGTGGACCGTATATAGTATGTGTATAAACAGAATAGACAGAACGACGAGGGGCAATACTCAATGGAGCATAGAAGGCGCGTCACGGTGGGTAAGTATTATTTCGTCCACGGCGTCCACGGTAAGGGAGCTTGGTCCCAGTCTGATAAGGTCAGGGCCCTAGTAGACAGGGTTTAGGAGTGCCAAGGGGTAGGAGCCAAAATACCGCGGCATACTGGACGCTAGGATATTAACAGCGGAGGAGGTCATTCTTGAGATGTGCATGAAGGATGTGGCCTGCAGCGAGTAGGCCCTGTGCCCGCATGTTCAAGCAGCCGCTTGCGAGGGTATGGTCTGTGTGGTCTGTGGCGACCCTTGCCAGCACCCCACACACGGACGGCGTATTGCAGGTCCGAGAGGGTCATGGTCGGGTTACATCGTGGAAAATTCGTTGCACCCCAGTCAAAAGCTTGGATGGTGGATGGCGACGGAGAGGGCTGGACGCCACCATTGTTCGACCAATCAATACTCATCTTGCGCACGATCTACTACCGGCCACTAGCCTCGGACGAGCTAAATACCTCCAGCCATTCAGAGAGCTTGTCTGCAGCCCTCCAGGGTGAATTCGTGCAAGGGCTTGCTCGGCTGGCGAGCTTCTGCAAAGCCATCGCTGATAGCGTCAGGTCCACCATGGGCAACGTGAGCGCGCCGACGAATGACCAGCACACAGGACCATGACGGAGCCGACCGGCAGATCCAGTGTGCCGCTGCGAAGCTGCATCGAAGCTGTGTGGAAGATAGCAGCGCTTACTGCCCGCCATTTGGAGAGCACAGCGAAGCGAAAGCCGCCCGCTGTGAAGCATCTGCCAAGGTACTCTTCCGGAAGAGTACGTAAGTTTAAAAAGACAGCCTCTCAAAGGTCAGCACCCCGCAAACTGCTGCTGTCGCGTAGCTTAGATCTGCGGCGACGTACACCTCGATACGTCTGTGATGCAATTTGCGTTGAGGTGCACGCGACCGGGCAGCACTGGCGATGGGTGTCTGACGGTGGCCCAGGTGAGGATATTGCGATGACATCGAGGACTGCGCGGGAGGAGGCGTAGATGATGCAAACATGCATGCAAGGCCTAGGATGCCAGTTCATGTTGGCAGCGCGCGCTGTCTTTTGCCCGGTCCTGCGTGTGCTTGTCGCCTGCTCCGCAGCTGTCTTGGCACGACCGCTCCGCTGGGATGCTGACTTGATAACAGCATGCAGGCCTGATGAGAAGGCGATATGACCATTGCCATTCACTGTGCCCCCACGTCCCTACACCTCTGCGATGATCGATCAGCAGCGGAGTGCGCGCAGCACTGCCATCGAACGAACGCTGTGTCTCGCGGTCGCCGTTGCGATCCCCTCCCTAAAAATCTCCCAGGTCCCTCAAAAACGGTTTGCGCCCAGCTTGTGTAGTTCGACGATCCCTTTTGGTGCGTCCAATGAGGGATGCCACTCCGTCGTGGCTAATCTGTCATTCAAGAGCTTGCCGACCTTCATTTCTCGTTGGGCATCTAGGTGATTAGTAGCCACCACTGGCGCATGCTCATCCCAAACCAACAACACCACTATGCGCCGTCAGACTCCTTTTCGACACCTCTGATCCCGAAATGCGCACTTCACCGTTCGCTGTGGCACTAGTCTGCTTCAGGTCGTGCACGTGAGGGCCAGGTCAGACACGCATTGGTAACAGGTACATCTTCGGGACCCTGTACGACTCCACCACTCAGCGATTTGTCTCAAGTAACAAGCTCTTCAAGTCCTTGTCTGCAGATGCACCTAGTCAAGGTGCCTTTCTCTAGAAGCTGCTACCAGCCGTCTGTACTAGAGAGCGAACACTCTTCAAATGCATGGCGCAGCTTTGCACGCGGGGTAGCTGTGAGACGTCTGGGGATACGAAGGCATCTACGGCAATCTTTGGTGTTGGTGCCCAGTCTTGCAACTACTGAACATGATGTGTGCTTGCTCCGAAGGAACCGCGAGCGGTGGCTTCGCTAGTCTACTCTTTGCGCGCAAGGGGATTCTTACTGGATGGGAGCCTCAAACGGATTCCGGCGATGTGCCCAGGAATGGATTGAAGGGATGCTTCGGTGCTCGGAAGTCCTTGGATCTGATCTGAAACGTGATTGAGGCTGGAGGATCTAATCATTCAGATGCCATGTCTCCATTCTGGACAACACAGGATCATGTGCCGAAACCATGCGCTAGGAGATGTGTCTCGTAGCGAGCGGGCATAAACGCCCATACGAGATACCAAATTTCGCCGAAGCATTCTCCCGGTCACGATATTGAAACACTTGGGCTCGCTTCGCGGAGACCGTTATATGCTCTGGGAAGGGCCCTGCTCTGGAGAACTGTTGAAATCTCGAAACCTACCGAGGCACTCTGAGTGGAGCACTGGCTCCGCAGCTGCATCTAGACATTGAAGAGTCTCCCAACGGCAGTAGCGGCAGATTGCACGAGCCGGCGGGTTTGTTGTAGCTACCGTGCTGGACCTCTATTTCTGTGCCCGTAGCCCACAATGAGCTCCACCGCACCGTCTATGGGGCTGATTAGCGTTGAGGTCCAAAGCGGTTGTTGAACACGCGGGCAACTCGCGCAACGCGCTTGCTTGACGGTCTCCTCGCTGCGATGGTACAAAAAGAGCGGTCAAGCCTGGACTTCCGGGGTGCTGGGAGATATCTGACATCGTGACACGTGAAGAGTCCATTGGATGCGAGGCGTTGCGCCTGTGGCATTTTGGGCTTCTAACCAGTTGCGCTTTAGTTGCACACACTGAAATTGAACCTCACTTGCAGCATGATGCTGCATAAGCTTGTGAAGTTCGCCTCGTCCCTCAATTGGCTTCGCTAGTAAGTTGCAAGCGTGTGATGATCGACACGAGAAGTGATGTTTGTGTGTTGGCGATAGCCCCACGTTTCACTCGCAAGACACCGTCCACGACCCGACTTGCAAATAGAGCATCGCCAGACGAGATTCATCAAGAGGCTTAACTCCTACACGCGCTGGATGATGGAAGGCGGTCTGAATATAGTGGCAACAGATTGTGAAATGGCCGAAGCATCAGTAGTGCTCTTCGACATGCCTCTGATGAAGTATGAAGCATCAACCGATGTGAAAATGCGGGTAATCTGATGGTGAGGACGCTGGTTGGATATTGTGGTGTGAGGTGTTGATGTCCGAGCTCATGCTGCCTCGGTGAACGTCATCCCCGCAATCTTCCCCACACGCAGCAACAACGCTCCACGGCAGAACTCACACCAGAGCCCCCACGAATAAGCAAATTACCATGTTATCTGAGCGCATAATGTCCTCCAAGTTCATCTGCCTGCGATCGGCGCGTCTTGCTGCCCGCCATCCTGCGCGTCGAAGAGCTTATGCTACGGCCGCTTCTACCCGCGCCGATCACGTTCGCATCGTAGAAGTTGGACCAAGAGATGGATTGCAAAACGAAAAGCAGAGCATACCCGTGGCAACCAAGATAGAGCTGGTCGAGCGACTGGCGCGGACTGGCCTAAGGACAATCGAGGCGGGATCGTTCGTGTCTCCGAAATGGACGCCCCAGGTGAGGTTAGCACAGGCCAGTGAAGAATATCTGCTAATCGTCCATGCAGATGGCTAATTCCTCCGAGATACTCGAACACGTTCTTCGAAGTCCGCCCCAATCGCCGCATCCGATCACCTATCAATGGCTCCTCCCCAATGCGAAAGGCCTCGACAACTTTCTCTCGATGTGGAACTCGCGAGTGCCATCGGAACAGGACGCATATCCTACACCACCTCCTTCTCCTGGCACGGATGAGGGCCCGGCGCTGAACACGTCTTCACAAGACCCGAACGCTATGCCATCTGCACCGGTGCATGAGCTGTCCATCTTCACGGCAGCGACAGAGAGCTTCACGCAGAAGAACACGAATTGCTCGATAGCGGAGTCGCTGAAGCGGTTTGAGCCTATTATGGCACGAGGGAAGGACATGGGTCTGAATGTGCGGGCGTACATCTCGGTGGCGCTAGGCTGTCCGTACGAAGGACCGAACGTTGACCCGCACAAGGTGGCAGAGCTCGCCGTCAGCTTGTTAGAGATGGGGGCGGATGAGATCTCGGTGGCGGACACCACTGGCATGGGCACCGCGCCTAAGACAGCAGAGCTTCTCAAAACTCTGAACGCGGCAGGCGTCGACAAAAGTGACCTCGCACTACACTTTCACGACACATATGGTCAAGCTCTTGTGAACACAGTCGTTGCACTGGAACACGGCATCCGCACCTTCGACTCTGCGGTAGGCGGTCTCGGGGGCTGTCCTTTCAGCCCCGGTGCGACTGGTAATGTCGCAACGGAGGACTTGGTCCACCTGCTCCACAGCTTGGGCTTGAAGACTGGGGTCAATATCGAGCAGGTTGCAGAAATTGGTGAATGGATCTCACAGGAGCTCGGGAGGGCGAACGAGAGCAGAGCCGGGAAGGCAACTCTTGCGCAGATGCGGAAGGAAAGGCAGTAGAATTACACTGTAATACGAGAAAGATGATTGAACCGACACTGATGCAGATGCTTTACGAATGCTGCAACATGCGCCTTCCTCTCACCACGACTAGCGCCATTTCCAAGCAAACATCTCTCACCTCATCTGCTTCCCGAAACATCCACACTCTTTATAACACCACACAACAATCGGGTTGCAATCACGGCCACACCGCCAGTAAGACAGTGTCCAGTGCACTTGCTCGTTGTTCCGCTAACCACGCTATACAGGCCGGTCGACGACTATAGCGACTGCTCATGGCTCCTTCCTTACTCGATCTGCCCGCTGAACTGTTGCTGAAGATAGTCGAGGATGGCTCCCCATTCTGGCAGGAAAGCGCGTACAATGCTCTACGAGCTACTTGCCGCGAAGCCAACGGCAAACTTGTGCACTTCTTTGCGTCGAAATACTTCCAGAAACTGCGGCCTTCACTGACCGTGAGTCACCTGCAATGCTTACATGGAATATCCAAAAACAGCATTGGCAGCTACGTCCAGACGGTCGAATTGTCTGTATCGACACTCTTTACGCACATCCACGTGGATCCCGACTGCGAATCCACTGATGCTAGCCGATGTTCCTGGTACACCGAGGAACAGTTATCACGTGTGGGATTCATGTCCGATCAGTTTCGATTTAATGAAGAAGTCATGGACTTCATGGCTGATGGTTCGTGTGCCAGCATGCTCGGCGAAGCATTGTCTGGACTTCCAATTCTCAAATGTCTCACCATCCGCCCTCCCACTGTCCACGGTCGAATGAAAGCTGCCAAACTCGACGATATCCGCAGTCGCTGGATGCTTGCATGCAAAATAATACTCTCGGCTATCTTCTCGCGGGAGACTACAGTTCAGGAATTGACATTTACATCCGGGCAATGTTACCTAGCGGTCCCAATTAGCGCTCTTGATGTTACAGCAACTCATGCCACCCATTCTGTCGCAATGAGCAAGCTGTGTCTCGATCTTGTAACGGATTTCAAAGAATGTAAGCCGGTATACTAGCGCTGGTAAGAGAGACCTCGCTAACAAGCCCCCCAGCGGCGTATCCCGTGTACACTCGAATACTCGCGAACTTCTTCAAGAAGTTACCGGCTCTGACGCATCTTGAGATCGCCTTCAACAAAGCTTCGGCCCAGTTCTTCAAGCGACTATCGCGGGCTGTAGGATCGATGCATCTGCGGAAGCTAAAACTATCCAACGTCGTCACTCGATACAAGTACCTCAAACTGTTCCTAGATTCCTGTGGCTATCTTCTGTCCGATTTGACATTGGACCGCGTCGACTTTACTCGGTCCGAAGACCATGTGGCACTATACACATACTTCTCAGAAGAGTTGGATCTAAAGACTTGCGTGCTACGCGAGCTCAACTTCGGAGGCAAAGGTCTTCTCTTCGGTAGACTCAACCAACTACTTGCCGGCGACGATGAAAACCGCAATGTAGCGCTAAGCCCACAGTCGGAAGGCGAGCTTGTGCTCAGCGGAGAGCAGGTGGACGACGTATCCTCATTCCTGATAGACGACATGGATTATATCGACTTCAGAGCTGCATGGCCTCGAGTTCGCTAGATGTTCGTGGACTCTGTGGCGTTGCCATCACGGGGAAACATGATTGCTGTACATCGATGGTACTCGGAGCTGATTCTCAGATCCTTCGAGATTACTCATCTCTACTCGTCGTGATATTTCTCTTCAGTTGCGCAGTCGCTGATTGTCTTAAGCGTTGCTTTGCTCTAAGCAAAAGTCGCTCAAATATCATCACAATCTCAAAAAACCAATTAACTTCGGCGCAAGCGATACCCCAATATAGTGCAAGGTATCACCACAAGCACCAAGCTCCAACGGCCGCCGCAGAACGCAACAAAGCTGTGCAGAGGTGTAAATTTCATGTTCACACCTTGTCGCATTGACTCCAAAATCAACTACATAACCCAACCTCAATCATACTCTTTATAGTCCCCACCCACCACCACCCTCCCCATCACTCCCCCTGCCCATTTCCATCCCCACCATCCCCACCATCCCCATCATACTTCTCCCCCACCTCCTCAAACCACTTCCTCACCTCCTCCTCACTCCCCGGCCCCAAATCATCCACCAGCATCGGCATCTTCTCCAGATTCCCTGCCCCAGGCTGGAACAAATCACCCTCGCCGGGGTTGTTCGGGCCCGGCCAATCGATGCTCATGCCCGGCGGCACAACGGGGCCGGGGCCCATGAAGTACGGGAACGCTGCGGCGGCGGGGGAGAGGGGCGCTGGAGATTGGGAGGGGGTGTTTTGTTGCTGTGCGGCCAGGAGGCTGTTGGTCCATTGCTGCTGCGCGTCTGTGCTTGGCGATGCGGAGTCGGTGGGCTCTGCAGCTTTGGCAAGGGATGGAGTGGGTGCGGTGGACGCTTTGTGGCTGTTGCGAGCTAGGTCTGCGAGCCAGGCTGCCTGGGCGGAGCCAGCGGGCGTCACGTCGCCGGGAAGCAGATCCGCGCCAGCATCGTCGTAGGCACTACCCCACGGGATGGGCTTGTTGGCGATGTTGTTGGCGCTAATGCCGAGGATGGCGGGCCAGTCGTAGGGAGGGAGACTTGCCATGTCTGGGGCGACGAGCTGGCGCGCCTGCTTGGGCGGTGTGGCTTTGCCTGTGTCGTCGTCGGTTTCTTCGGCAGGGACGGCCGTCCTTGCAGAGGGAAGAATTGCAGCGAAAGTCCGAGTGCATTCGATGACTTTGTCCTGCAAGTTGTTCAGGTATACGAGGAACAGCTCGAGCGATGTTGGCGCTGGAGCCAAATCATCGCTGGAAGCATCGTCAGTGGGCAGGATATCATCCCTCTTCTTCATACTTGGTGTTGAACGGGATGAGTGCTTCTTTTTCTCCGCAAGCTGCACCAGCTTTGCAATCTTCTTCTCCAAAGCGTCTAGTTTGCCTTCGATCACTTCGGTAGACCGACTCCGTTTGGCGGCTCGTCCCTTCCTCTCACACGCCCAATCACAGTCGCTTCTCTTGACCCAGCGATTCGGGCTCGCGCAACCCTCTGTACTGCGCTTGACTTGCTTGCATGCAGCTGCGGAGCGGCTTGTGAAGTATAGGTCGTCGTAGTCGTCGTAGTACTCGGGACTGTAGTATAGCTCGTCAAAGAGGTGGTCGGAGGGTCCATCTTCGCCAGCCATGTCTGCAAATTCGCGTGCGGGTGCCTCATAGGTAGTAGTAGCGCCTTGATGCCTTGATGGAGGCTTAGGGACTAATGCCTCGGCCTTGGGTACGGGGATTTCGTCTTGCTGGATAGCAGATTCTAGCCTGCCTTTCGCTACAGGCTCAGCTACATGCTTCGCAGTGTCGTATTGCTGTGTTGGAGTGACATTGCGCCGTCTGCTGGGTGCATTTCCACTGTACAGCGTTGCCAGATATGCAGCGAGCTCTTTCTGGACCTTGGCAGAAGGTGTCTTCCCCGTCCTGACATCTTGCGGAGTCTGTTGAAACGCGACTTGTTGCGAGGGCTGCTGCGTTGGCTTCGCCTGACCCATGTCCATACCAGACATATCTGGCGTAGTGACAGCATTTTGGTTGTTCGAATTGCCGGAGCATTCTGGGTGCCACTTGCCATCACCTAGGTCGCACTTCGAAGATGGGCTGCTGGAATCCTGCCATTGACCGTTATTGCCACCTGAATTTTGTCCTTGAGGGGATGACGGCGGTGAGGAAGAGGATGAAGAGCTACCGGCGCTCTTGCTTCCACGTCCTGTACACAGGCCTTTCCTGAAGCTGGGCTTCGCTGATCCGCTTTCGCCATCTGCGAACGCGACACGCCGTCCCGGATTGTCAAAGACGACGTCGAACGTTTCTTTGGTGACGCAGTCGTTGATGCTTGCAAGGTTGGCGACGAAGAGTGGTGGGTAGGACGCGAGGGCCCGTTGAGCGGCTGCGTTAGTCCTTGCAACATCTCTAGCGTCGAGCTTTGTCGAGTGTACATGCTCGATATCGCGCTTGCTCGCACCCTTGGGTACGATGTCGACAACTGCGCAGTTCATGTACATTTCTCGGTTGCCAACTCGATTGAACCTGCGTTATCCGTCAGTGTCCGCTTTCCTCCCCGCCTTCGTTGTCAATTGCGTACCAAGTCCATGCGAACAAACCAGTTGTTCTTTTCTTGCCCAGGCTTGTGCCTAGTTCCTCTGGTACAGTGAAGCTATACTGCTTCTGCTCGGGACATCCACCTACGATACTCTTGATTACTTTGAACTCGATGCCTCCGTCAAAGCTCAGGCTAAGCTGGCAGCTTCCGCCACCATGCGTTGCCCCTCCCTTGAGTTCCATGTTGTAGGTTTTGCCAGCCTCGTAGGTAGCCACGGTCGTCCAGGGTGTGTTCCATTGGTAGCCTTTGCACGCAAAGTCACTCCCGTCGGCGTGCAGAGGTGTAAGAATGTTGTAGTCTTTTGGCTCATTAAGACGATTGGCTTGTGGATCACGGAAAGGAGAGGGGTTGATCATTTGCATGTGTGCATGGATAAAAGGAACGGCGCTGAGTGCACCCAAGATGAGAAGAAGAGCCATGATGTCCAGCATGCAATGGTTCAAAAATACGAAAGAAGGTACATCAAAGTCAATTGATACGCAGGACCCTCGGTCATATTGAATGTTTCGATAGTGGGAAGCAAGGGAATGAGGGGGTGGTGGGGAGGTACGCGTCGAATTCCAGCGTAAAAGTCGCGCGTTCTGATATTCATACATCGAGGGAGCGGCTTTTTCGGACAGATGAAGTCGAGACAGAACGAGAAATGACCCACTGCAATGCTTGACGAAAGCTTCAGAAGATAGAGAGCGGTGAGGGTAGCATGTATGCGTGTAGTCTTTGGATTTTCCTATCCCAGCTGCTTTCTAGGACTTTCAGTGGTAAAATCGCGCGAAGTGTCATGAAGAAGATCGGAATGTAATGCCTGACCTCGTTAGTCTCCCCAGGTTATCGCCACATTCCACGCCGTGCGACAAGTATTGGTACAATATCGAAAGCTTGCACTGTAGCAAAGCTTGATCATGACCCAGCAACGAGTCGTCCCGATTACCGTACGCCGTCGACAGGCTTCCGTTGCCTGGTCTTTGCTTTGTTGCCTGAATCATCATCTTTCACCTCCCCTGATACCTTGCCTGTGCCCTTCTTTCCTCCTCGCAGACTGTTCGCATCCGGCCCTTTGTCGACGCCCAGGCCCAGTTCGTCGGCTTCCTTCTCCATTGCACTCTTCTGTCGGTTCGCAGCGGCTTTCAGTAGCCAGGGGCGGATGAGCATGTATGCGCCAATGATGGCAATGATGCGGATCCAGCGCTGGGTGGTCATGCCCTCGAAGGACTTTATCGAGTTGGTGACGAGGCGCTCCTTGGCGGTCGCCAGGCCGTTGACGATGGAGTCAATGTTGATATTCTCCATGTTGAGGGGCGCGAAGGAGGTTGAGCAGGCTTTGCTGAGGATAAAACTGCGGATGCAGGGTGCTCCTGGGCTTAGACGCGGATGAGGATGGTAGCTGTTGCGCCGCTGCACGTAGAAGTGTTGTGTCTGCGCAAAGTCTCTTTACGGTCTAGTCGTGGGTTTGCGTGAGGCGTAAAGAAAATTGCAGACGTGAAAGGGTGGATGTGAAGAAGCAAATCGCTCAAATAAATCTCTCAATGCTCAGTGACGGCGGTCCCCTGCGGAGATCCCGCCCACCACCGAGGCCCCGCCATTGGCTCCTGCTCAACGCGTCGCGTCGCACTCATCGCAGCTCCTACACCATCAAGCTACCACTGAGGATGGCTTCGACGGATGCCGCTGCGGAAAGGGAGGAGGTTTGTAACGTGCAGGTTGAATGAAGGACTCGGACAGCTGATATGTCGTAGCGTCTGAAGTCCGCATTATGGTACTCGATCGGCCAGTTCGTCGACGAAGAATGTCTGAACGATGACTTGAACGCGACACCTCAATTCATCGGTGCACTTACTGAGCTCGTATATACACAGATCGGTATGTGTTGCTCTTTCCCCTCGCGCGATTATGCTAAGCTTGCGCACAGCCAACACAGCGCGCGATTTAGAAGTCTTCAGCAAACACGGCGGCCGCAAAGTGGTAAACACAGACGACGTCATGCTTCTTACACGACGAAACGACGCACTGGAGACGATGCTCAAACAGGAGCTAGATCGAATGAAGGCTGCTGAAGGTAGAGGGGATGGACAGGCTGTTGCTGGGGCGCAAGGGAAGAAACGTGGCAGGCCTGCTGGCACCGGGAAGGGCAAGGCGAAGGCCTAATGGTAGGCGGACACTTGATGTCGCGCGAATTTCCTCCTCTATGAGAGTATGGTGATGTTCTGGCGTTACGGTATGATACCCTAGGACTTTGAATTGGAAAGCAACCTTCCAAATCACCGACCAAGAATTCCGCAGCCAACACTCACGAGTACATTATCCGCGCATGACCAGACCACTCACAGAACAGGTGTTACGACCTGGTTACGCATGTGACTATCATGGTAAAGCGGACTTGTCTCCGCGAACGCCTCTGGGCCTAACAGCTGCAACATCAGGCAGGAAACCTCCGAACTTTTGACATGCTGGCCAATCAGGGATCGACGACTGAAGGGCCAAAGTTCTTTCCCCCAGATGCATGGCGATGTCCAGATGGGTTGCAGCCACAAGATCTAGAAGCTTCACGTGTACTAGTTGAGAAGTTCATCGCTTCGCCGTCCTCAGCGTCGTCCAGCACCATGATCGCATCGCCTCCATACAAAGGGATGAACGGTGCTGTTCCGAGGACAACAAAACCTCACACATCTTTGACGCGACGATGCGTTCACTCAGCACGGCTCGATCCGAATGCAGTCAGCACTGATCGCAAGCCCCGTCCGATGCGGGCGCCTCCACTCAACGTCTCGCCCGCTGCAAGGGCACGTTTGCTGTGGCTGAACCCCCAAAATTCAACATGTCATGCAAACATATTTCCTTGATCGAGGTGTGGCAGCGGGATCAACTCAAGGCACGGCAGTCTCTTAGCCACTGTGACGTCCAAACAGAACGGTCCTCGGCGGCAGTCCCTGCGTCGTTGTTTGGTGGGCTGAGATGAAATGTGGCTGAGTGATGTAATTGTGCACGGCCCGGGCTGATCAGCGCACCTGCATCTGGCGAACAAGGCAGGAACCGATGCGACCTGTGACGACGAAAATCAAGTGCAAGGCTGCGTCATAGCCACTCAAGCCCTTTGACATAAATGCACCCTTGCGCCTGGCCATTATCGTGCTCCATTATCGAATCCAACCACACTTCAGTTGCTACATCATCCTCAGGATACCCTTCACTTCTTTTTGTGATATCCTACCACCAACGCAATGGCTATCGGCGGCGCTGTCTTGCGACTGAGCTCAACGGCTCTGTACGCCCTTGAGTTCTGCTGCGCTGGAATCATCCTCGGCATCTACAGCTACTTTCTCTCTGTGCAGGCGGATCGCGATGTCACTATTCCGCGATGGCAGCAAGCAGTCACCGGAATGTCTGGCGGCGTGGTCCTCTACACCATCTTCGCCATATTGCTCACCTGCTTCCTGGGCGGCAAAGCCTTCTTCGCGTTCCTTGGCATGATCCTCGACCTTGCCTGCGCGGGTGCCATGATTGCCATCGCCGTCCTCACCCGTGACGGCGCTTCGTCGTGCACTGGCAATGTTCAGACTCCTCTCGGTGATGGGCCTTCCGACTCCAAGGAGGGCTTTGGCTCCAACGGCCAGGGCAACCAGGTTACCTACTCTGCCTCCCTTGGCGCCACCTGCCGCTTGAACACTGCCTGCTTTGCCGTCGCCATTATCGGAGCGTAAGTCTACCGAACCCCCAACGTACTACACCTACTAACAACCACCCAGCTTCCTCTTCCTCATCTCCATCCCACTGCACATCTTGCTCTCCCGCCATCACAAGAAGGAGAAGCGCTACGGCCCTGGCCCCTCCAACGGCTACACCAAGGGCTCCGGTCTTAAGTTCTGGCAGCGCAACCAGCGCAGGAAGGGCCTCCGCGACCCCGAAGTCGGCACTGTCCCCGTCTCCGGTGGTCTTGCCGCTCCTGTTCATGATGTCCGCCCAAGCCACGACACTGCCTACACTGGCTCGACTGTTGCGGCGCCGAACGCGGGTTACGAGCACAATAAACCAATCCACGGTGGATACCACACTGCCCCAACTGGTACTTACCACAACACTCCTGCGACCAATTACTAAGCTCGAGCAAACCACCGCCATCCATCGAGTGGCCAGGTTGTTAAGCGCGATTGTGGAGATAAATTGGCAAGCATGCGACGATAAGGCGGCTCTTTTTCTTTGTACTTGATTACGACTTATGCACTATACCACGTTATCAGCCAGGCCTGATATGGCTGGGAGGAAATACTACTGTACGATATGCGATACGACCTAATACCTAATATAAGAACATACTTCAAATTACCTTCACTTCTGCAGTGCGTGGTCTGTTCTATATTATCACCGCCATCCCTTCCCAACCTTGTGATGTCCAAATAGTGTATAGTGCACATTCCATATTTCTCGTTGCAATTGCCCAGTCACGAACTACGAAAACCGTGCCATGCTTTGACGCAGAACATCAACTCCGACTTCCTTTGTCCATGTCACCTATCATTGCATGTATCTCAACAGCCGTCCGAACTCACGCACATGGCCCGTCCAGAGTCGGGACACTTCATGAAGGTCATGGCAACACAAGAGAACGGAAATATAAACAAGGGCAGGTAAAAGTATATATAGAATCGAATCGGATCGTACCAATGGTATATATGTACACGAACAAACAAAACACATCCAATCCCACCCCCGTCAATCACGAACCACCAACCACACGTCTTTCACAGCAAGCTCTTCGGCTCCCGCACATGCTGACATTTAGAAAGCACGCGCGTGTCTCCGCGCCTTGCTCGCGGAGGCGCCTTCCAACCACGATATAAACGTCTCGAGCGTAAACGTCGCGGGCAGCGTACCCGCGCCCGATCCGGACGAAGGCGCGGGCGCAGATGAAGCGACGGGGCTAGCAGACGCAGCTGGCGTTTCGCCTGCGCCGGCAGAAGACGTGGGTGAGGGCGTAGGCGTGGCTTCGACGACAGCAGACGCGGAGGCACTCGGCGACACGACAGGGGTAGCAGCAGCGCTCGAGACGACAGGCTTCGTTGTCGTCGTCGGCGTCGCTCCACTCCCACTGCTAGCGCCGCAGCTCGCCACCGGTCCACCGGGCGCCGTGTACCCCGTGGGATCGAAGCCGTTGTACACATTGGGGATGTAAATGTTTGCGTCGTCGGCCTCGTACGCGCCTGGGATGCTGATGGTGGGGCCGCACGAGGACGACGAGGAGGAGGTGGAGCCGGAAACTTTGAGCTGGGCGCAGCCAATGTAGAATTGAGCGCCGCCGAGGGTCTGTGCGCCGTGGAGGGCGAGCATTTCGGAGCGGAGCTGGAGGGGAAGGGGTGGGTTAGTGCTAGCGACTGGGGGTGGAAGGAAAGCTGGAGGGGAAGGGAAAGGAAGGCAACGGAACGTACAAGATACTCTCCGCTGGCAAGACCAGCCGGAAGCTTGAATTCATGCGTCATGTTCGCCGCCTGCATGATTTCATTCGCCCACTTGCCATCCACATAGTCGAGCTCGTCGATCTTGAACCAGCCTGCGCCCTCGCCTGTCGCCGTCGCCGCGTCGTCGACGGGGAGCAGGAAGTGCGTGATGGGGCCTGGGTGGCCCGACGAGTCCCACTGCACTTTGATCGAGTCGCCTGCGGCGGCTTCCACCGTGGAGACGGCGCCGCCGTTAGTCGAAGGCACGTTGCAGGCCATGTTGGACGAGGTGACATCCACGACGGGCGAGTTGGAGGGCGGCATCCGGATGCCGACTTGGTAGCCGGGCGTCTCGTCGTTGATCCATAGCTGATGCCAGTTCTGGTGGGCCGAGACGGCGGACAGGAGCGTGGTTGTTAGGAAGGCTTTGGAGAACATGCTGACGACGAGTGTTGGAGAGTTGGTTCGGTGTGGTGTGGTCTGATATGTACAGTGTTTTTGAAGGGATAGACAAGGTGATCTCAGATCAACTGAAATGAATATAGTGAATGAATGAGTGAATGTGGCAACGAAAGAACGAACGTCAAAGAAGGACTGGCCTGGAGAGTAAACACATGAGAATGGCGGCTCTGTTCTTATAAACGTGCCCTGAACGCATGGTAGCGCCTACATCTGCCCGCGACGTCGACTCGCAACAATTAATTCCGAGAATCAGGCTTGACGCATGGATCCTGCGTGCCAGCCGTTGTCATTATCCCGATCCTGGCCTACCACCGGAGTGTTGTCTACCGCAGCCAAGGTCTTGACAATCTGTGTGAGGCAGTGGCCTTGCCTAGATGGGTAAAGGCTACCGGACTGTCATGCGAAAGCTGGGAGACGAGATGAGCCATGTTTGGTGGTGGGGAAGTGGCTGTTTTGAAACTCGATGTTCTCGCGTTAGTGAGGTTGATGCCGCTCGCTTAGCGCGACTTCATGTTTCAAAACAGAGTGAGAGGCGCTTGTCTCGGATTGTCTCTATGCAACAACATCAAATTTTGGACCCTTTTTCTCTGTGAACTGCCTCAAAAGTTGTGCTCAACTCGGCGCTGATGCGAGGTCAAGATGCAATCCGATATGGACGGAGGTTGAGAGTAACAAACAGAATCGGTCTCATTCCTTCCTTGACAATCCCGGTAACGATCAAACGTAGGATTGATCGATTTTGATGAAGCTGCACGCCATGACGCGCTGACCCAGCGCGTAGCGGACGAGCCCAGATGCACAAGCAAGGCATCATAACGATCGTCTGGTAACTGTCACAAAACCAGAGAGCCGCTCGAGTCGTCCATCAATATCCTCCAACGAAGGCTGCCCAGTCGGAGCAAGTTGCAATCTTCCTGTTGCAGACGGGTTGGCGTTGCTGCTATCCGTCGACGTTTCGCCAATAGTCCACGAAATAGAAGGAGTGGAGCTCATTGACGTACTGGGAGCGGTAGTGGGCTGAGATACTGCTCCTCGAAGAGCCTCGCCATCGATGAAGACGTTAATCTCTTGCGAGGCCGGGTTTGATGGCAATGGGTGGAGGATAGAGAGATAACGGGCGCCAAGCGCAATTGAAGTGAACCAGAGCGTGGTCAAGAAAAACAAGGCAGCCAAGACCCATGGAACTAAGACTCGCTTTCGTGGCCATCGACTGCGCGGCGGGATCAGCGGCGAAGGATGCGTGTACAGCTTAGTTGATGGCTCAACGTAATGCGGGTGATTGGGATCATGGTAGTCTGGCTTGACTGGCGACACGTCTCCGTCATCCATTTCCTTACGCGTTTGCTCGCTCGTTGCCCGAAAAGGCAGTGGAACGGCATTTGCTGTAGTGGACTGGTAGTAAGGATTATTCGACATGCTGCCCTTTGCTCCCGAGGAGAAAGACGTGTGCTGCGGTGTAAGCGGCCAGTCCTCGGCTTTGCATGTCGAAGTGTAAGTCGGTGCTGGTGAGCTTCGAAGCTCGATCGAAGCCATATCTAGGGAGGGCGCTCGTTTCTGAAAGGCCATGTTCAAGCTGGAGTGCTGTTGAGATGCGACGCGGCTGATGTAAACTTCGACGAGGACCTGCCTCCGAAATGAAGATTTGGAAGGAATGAAAAAGGAGAACGTAATGAGAGGGACCAGCAGCCTTTGTTGTTGTGCACAAGTGAGCTTAGAAGATAAAGGCCACGCATGCCGTGGGGATGATCTGGGACCATTGTAGACAAAGGTCGGTGGTATTAGTTCAAAGAGCGCAACGACGCGTCTGTTTTAGATTCGCGGCGCGCAGCTTGCATCTCAGGTCAAAGACTGCGTCAAAGAGGACGTTGTGATGCCCACGTCGCGAAGATAGGCGGGATAGTCTGGGAGGCGTGGATGATGGAGACTCGATTGGCAACAGTCGTGCCTTCTGGATATGCAGGGGGTGGGTCTGGCCGCGGGGTTGCACTTGCACGACCAGCACAGGGTCCCCGGTCCACCTCTGCCTCCATGGTTGGTGATGACGAGTCCTCATGAACGGAGCCAGCATTTCACGTTGAAATCTACGATCGGCTTGTCTCAAGCCATATGTGACCGGGTAGTTGGGCATGTTGCCGTTGCCGGTGATCTTGTCCACACCGCAACGTTTCCACTCCGGTGCGACGCTGCTGAGGGAGGTGTAGGTGTTCAACGTCAACTGTACAAACCGCCGAGGACTCCCTATCTGTTGCATTATGGACACAATGGACTCTCTGCTTATGTCGCAGCCGTAGCAATCGCCGCAGTATGCGATACCGGGTTCACAAATGCCGGGGCCTAAAGTAAGGTATTCTTGCGGATCGTCAGTTGCATGGCAGCGCCGGTCTGGTTTATTGGAGTGCTGGTTCCGTGAAGTGAAGCGGCGACATTTTCTTGCCTCTCCACGGCATGTCAAGGCTGATGAGGCGGTGTACAAGCATCGTTTCTCACCGTGGCCGTGCGGACAGGCGGGCGGCCTGAGCGGCTGTTTCAGGTACATTTCAGACACACCCGCTCCATTGAACAGCTCGTGCAACCCAAGAACAATCTGGACAACTGGCGTTCACAAGGAACGCACAAGGAATGCTTGGAGCAGCAGGCAAAGCGAGTCGCATGACCGCCGATGCCTGTCAAGTCATGCATTCACGGACTCGGGGAGTCAAGAAAGTCCAATGGCAAATGAGTGATGGGCGGGGCCTAATTTGGTGGTCGCGGCTTCCCCCAACTATGATCCCTGCGGAGTGCGGTAGCTCGACTCTAATTCACCCAACACTGCTGCAATTCACACCCCTCCCTTTTTCGACAACACTACCTCTCAATGACGACACCGCAGCTCCTCTCGAGATAGCGACCTAAGCCTCTTAATTACCATTCAGCAAAGCAGCGAATCCCGACACACGTGCTACACCGACTGCAACTTCCCTTGACTTGAACATCTGGCTTTCCGCAGCGACCACCATGGCCAATGTAGAAGAGAAGCACGACAGACCCACCAGCTCGCAGAGCTCCGACAAGGACGGAGTGAGTAGTCTCCCGCACACAAAACAGGACGTCGAACAAGATATACGAGCACGTGCTGACTCCACACGCTCTGCAGGACAGCTTCGAAGACGCATCTGAGATTACCCCTCGTCCCGACTCACATTCCGAGCGCTCGCAGTCACGGTCACGGTCATTGCTGAACAAGCGCGAATCGTCCAGTTCTGCAGAACAAGGAGGCAGGGCAGACTCGCCGGTGCCAGCGGTGCCAGGACTGCCCAAAGACACCAACGACAGCACGGATGCGGCACCCACAAAGTCACCGCTGCTCACCGCACACCGGATATCGGTGACATCAGACATGGATGATGTGTCGTTGGACGGTGGTGAGTGACTCCCTCTTCACATGTACACAATCGGGGCAAACAATTAAGATCGCGAGGGTGCGAGTGCAGCCATGCACTACTTGCGGCGCTCCTGCTTTCCACCGCAAACATTGTCTCACGTATCTCGTACCTCTACTGACACACACAGAAGGCGCGAAAGCCTCTGCTAAAGCCCCAAAACTACCGCCCAGAGACTCTCGAGACTCGACTAGCGCCATGCAAGGACTCTCTGGAAGGATGTCCCCAGTCAAGTTCCCACCCCCACCTCCAGCTCCGCCCGCCCAAGAGAAAGCTGCGCCGCCGCCCCCTGTGGCGAGAAAGCTTACCAGTCCATTCTCATGGCTCTCGCGAAACAGCTCCAGCAAGAAGCCCGAATCGTCACCACCTCCCCATACAGACCGACGGAATACGAATGCTTCGATCAACACACTCAGCAGCAACCCCGAACTTACCTTGAGTAGGATCGAAGACGAGGGCGACATGCATTCAAACAATCGATCAAGCCAGGGAAGTCTGCGTGACCGCTTCAAGTTTCTGCGGATGCGGGAAGAAGCTGGGATTACAATGGGCGACGAGTCGAACGCAGAGGGCGAGGCTGGAGCCCTAGCAGGTCTGGTGGGCCGTACGACAAGCATAGGTCTCGGCATCGGCAGTCCGACCAGCACCGCTGGAGACGAGCATGCGCCAGGCAGCCCACCTGCTCTTGCACGGCAACCGACTATAAATCCCAACCTAGCACCAGGAACTGCTGCAGGGATCGCCTCCGGCCCGGCAGGGGATACTGCTGAGCCCGTGGACTGGGACCTGTGGCAGTCTGTCGTGAATGAAGGACCCACGGCAATCGCACGCACCAGTTCAGAAGAACTCAGTCATGCCATTGCCAACGGCATCCCACAGGTCATTCGAGGAGTAATATGGCAGGTCCTAGCGCAGAGCAAGAGCGATGAGCTGGAGGGCATGTACCGAGAGCTTGTTGCACGGGGAACAGACAAAGAACACATGACCGTGAAAACTCCCAATCTGAGCAACGGGCACGGCGGCAGTGGAAAAGAAAAGGACTCGGTAGCGTCGTCCTCATCATCTGTCCATTCTGACTACTCGACCCCAGCCACGACCACCGGCAGCACCAACGCGCCGCTGCCGTCCCCATCAATCACATCAGAGTCAGCCGAAGATTCCCTCAAGTTGCAAACAAGGCTCGCTGCAGAGCGGAAGCAGAGCGCTGCTGCGGTAGCCAAACTGGAGAAGACTATCAAGCGCGATCTCGGCGCAAGGACGAGCTACTCAAAGTATGTCATGGCTGCCGGACTACAAGACGGATTGTTTGGCATCTGCAAAGCATACGCCCTCTATGACGAAGCGGTAGGCTATGCTCAGGGCATGAACTTCATTGCCATGCCACTTTTATTCAACATGCCCGAAGAAGAGGCGTTCAGTCTTTTTGTCACCCTGATGAACAAGTACGGACTGCGCGACTTGTTCGTTCACGACATGGCAGGTTTGCATCTTCATCTCTACCAATTTGAGCGCCTTCTAGAGGAATTCGAGCCGGCCCTCTATTGCCACCTCCGCCGGCGCGAGGTGAAGCCTCAACTCTACGCCACACAGTGGTTCCTCACTCTGTTCGCATATCGCTTTCCATTGCAATTGGTTCTTCGGATATACGATTTAATTCTCAGCGAAGGCCTTGAGTCGGCGATTCTCAAGTTCGGCATCGTCCTGATGCAGAAGAACGCCGAAACCCTGCTTGGCATGAAGGATATGTCTACGCTTACCACATTTCTCAAGGAGCGCTTGTTTGACGTTTACATTGACAAAGCTCCCTCTGCAAATTCCATCTTGGAGAACGGCTTCTTTGGTCAAACTGCCGGTATTGACAAGGAGGTGTATCGTGCAGATATGCTTGTCAAAGATGCCGTTGCTATCAAGATCTCACCTGAGATGCTCAAACAGTACACAGCCGAATGGAAAGAGCAGCGGCGAATTGAAAAGGAACGCGAGACAGAGCTTCACGGACTGCGGGACAGAGTCGCCTCGTTGGAGACCAAAGTTCGACTTCTCGAAGGGCGGGCTGAGCAATCGGATATGGAGCACGTACAAGTGGCGTCGGAATTGATCAAGACCAAGGTCGAGAACGAGCAAGTCGCCGAAGAGAACGAGACGCTCAAGACTAAGGTCGAGGAGCTTCAACGTATCGTGGACACCCAGCCCGAAGAAGTTGAAGCGCGGTTGAAGAACGAGATGGAGACCGTTATGCAGAAGAACATCGTCGTGCACAATGAGAACCGAGCTCTTGAAGAGCAGATGGCAGAAATGGAGAAAGAACTGGTGGCAACCAAGATGCAATGGGCAACCGTGAGTCACATGATTCAGTCGTTGAAGAAAATCGCCTAATATACGCACAGATAAACGAAGAGCACGAGAACCTCAAGCAAAAGTGGCACAGCATCTCGAACATGATGAAGTAAACTCGGACTCTTTGGTCTTGACCCACCTACGGAGACGTTGTGGTTGACTTGCATATAGCACGCCAGCGTCGTACTCGAGAACTGTCTACTCACCCTCGTCAAAAGCGCCATGATTCGCTTTTACATGTCTATATTCCACGTTGCTCCGGCGAATCGCATTCGAGGCAGCCGGTGCCTTCTTTCCCGTCTACTTGCTTCGGCATTGCTTGGCTCCGGTCGCATCTCACACACTATTTTCATTTATACCCCACGACGCAAAGGGATGAACCCGTATTGGCGTCTTACCTGGTTTTCAGCCGCTTTGGATACGGCATGTGTAATGGAGTTATGCATGGAAAGTGGTGTTTGGTCAAGGAAGGACAAGCGGCATCTTCATAAACGCGCCACGTATTGACGAGACTGCGCTGTAGTAGTGATATTCTGTAGTATCTCATTCATCGTGCCCCAGACTGTTTGTATGGGCTAGGGAACCTTTGTTAACTCTTTCATCGAGTCTACAATGCACTAGCCGATTCCACGCACATGTGAGCCCTCTCACCTCGCCTGTAGTTAGCGCTAGGCTGCTCTTGACTAGTGCCTTGGCGAGATGCTAGAGCTTTCATGTTCTCGACTCCTCTTTCCTTTCAAACGCGCCAACAGATATCTTCGCACTACAACCAACCGCGCACTCAACTCAACTGCGGCTTACAGACCTGTCCCATCGGCTAAGTCTTGCGATCAACTCTCTCCGCGTTCCCGCGGTGCTTTTCATGCACTCATATGATGGCCGCTCCCACACCTGATCTCAATGCGATTCTCGCCGCACTCGGTAAGAGCAGCACCTCGTCTCTCGTCATCACGATTACTTACTATGTGACCAGCTGCTGGACGAGGCCCCTCCACTACCCCGTCGCAGACTCCACAACAGGCCCCGGCCCCCCAGCATGCTCCACCACCGCAGCTCCCTCCCGGCTTCCCAGGCGCGATGCCAGCAGGTTCTCCGCCGGCGATCCCCGGCTACAACTTCCCCCAGCCCACACATTCTGGCAGTCTCGACTTGAGTGCCATCAAGCCTGTCAGTTCCGGCTCTGTCAGCATTCAAGACGCGCTCGCGAAGGCGCGCGGCTTTGCCGCACAGAAGGGTCTTGCCTTCGACCCCCGTCCAGGTACAGACCCTTGGTCTGGCATTGGTGACCCCTCGCAGACTTACGCTATGGCAGCACATCAAGAAGATCCTCGACTGGGTGGGCGACCCTATGGCCGGCGCTCAAGATCGCGATCGCGTTCTCCGTCGCGCCGTGACAATGCGCGTGACGGCTACAATCCTTACCGAGACGAGCGCCGTGATGAGCGACGAGGCGGCGGCTATGGTCGCTCTCGCTCTCGCTCCCCACCTAGACGTGATACGTTCTCTCCCCCACATGCGCAGTATGGAGGTCATACGCGCTCCCCTCCTCCCAGTGACAACTCTGAGGTGATTCTCATTGATTCTTCGCTTGTTGGTCTTGTGATCGGACGTCAAGGTGAGAGTCTTCGTCGTATTGAACAAGAATCAGGTACCAGGATCCAGTTCATCAACGGCCCTGAAGCGGGGCCGCAACGCCAGTGCCGTATTACCGGCAGTCCTGGTGCGCGTATTAGTGCGAAACGAGAGATCAACCGCATCATTGAAGAGAATGGTGGCAATCCTGCTCGTGAGACCGGTCGCAATGCGCGCCCTGGCGCAAAGATGGTTGGTCAACAGCAGCCTGCTTTGCGCGAAGGTGAACAGTCGTCTCAAATCATGGTGCCTGATCGTACTGTTGGCCTTATCATCGGCCGTGGCGGCGAAACTATCCGTGATCTGCAAGAACGCAGTGGCTGCCACGTTAACATCGTTGGTGAGAACAAGAGCGTGAACGGTCTTCGCCCTGTGAACCTGATTGGAAGTCCTGCCGCTGCCGCCCATGCTAAAGAGCTCATCATGGAAATTGTCGACAGTGACACGAAGCAAATGGACGGATCCGCACCAGCTCAGCAACCACCAGTGCAGAACAAGCGTGACAACTTTGATCCGTACAGCGGTGGTGCTGGAGCCGGCGCCGGCAGCAAGATCAACGACAGCATCTTGGTCCCTTCTGATGCAGTTGGCATGATCATTGGCAAAGGTATTGTCGTATCGTGAATTTGTTTACTTTAGTGTCTAACAATCGCAGGCGGTGAAACCATCAAGTCAATGCAGTCCGATACTGGATGTAAAATCAACGTGTCTCAAGCCTCGGGCGCCGACATTGAACGCGAAATCGGCCTCGTCGGCACTCGCCAAGCCATCGAAGACGCGAAGCGTGCAATTTGGGAGAAGGTTGATCAAGTGGTATGTTGGCAATTGCGAGTCATTAGACGTCCAATGCTAATTTGATACAGCGCGAGAAGAATAACAGTCGCCGACGAGACAATGGCAACACTAACGGAGGTTATGACAATAGCTACTCACAGCAGCAACAGCCACCATCTCAAGGTTATGGTGGAGCTCCACCAGCGCAGCCTGCACCAGCAGCAAACCCTGCGGGCGGTGCTGCTGCCGATCCTTATGCCGTCTATGGAGGCTACCAGAACTATCTTGCCATGTGGTATGCTTCGATTGCTCAGCAGCAGCAGGGAGGGCAGCCTCCTCAGGCACCTCCTGGAGCCTAGGCTGTCGCCTGCCTACTATGAACTCGCGCATGATGCTGAGACCACATCGATTAATGCTTGCTTTGCATGACCTCCCCCGGACCTTGCTGCGCGTAGCATGACTTGACGACCCTCTGGACGACCTTCGACTCTGACACGCGTTTCGCGAGCTCGCCTGACTGATCGATGACACATTGATTGCGATGCGGTGCTCTGCTCATTCATTCTTCCGACCCCGATTCTTCTCTGACAACATGGCTTCGTATCACCGATTTAGATCGTGACCTGTCACTGTCGCTCTCAATGCTTTACTTGCATGATCTATGATCGTTTGAGCTCTGATCATCCTTCTCGCCTAGGTCTGCAAGCCATACGACGTTGCATTGACGATCCTCCTATACCTTCGAATTCTGGAATTAGATCGTGCTCACTACGACTCTCCTCACCCTGTGGATCATCGGCGGCGCCTGTTCCTCCCTCTCATATACTGCTGTCTTTGTTCGACTAGTCACTGCACAACGTATCGTCAGACTTTTGGATTTTCCACATCAAAAGCGTTTTGCTATGCTTGCGAATTGGGCTCGTGAACGAGAGACAGACCGACAGTATTTGGGTTCATGGCATCCTTCGGTACGTAATTCGACTGGATCAGCCGCTACGAATCCACCTGCGATGCTCTCTTAATGGCACTTGTTCTTTGATCATTCTGTACATTATGCCAAAATCAAAATCTATACCTGCAACAAATTCCTAATCCAGGATCTCGATTTTTGTGATCATAGCACTTCCTCACGCTCAGGCAAATCATGTCTGCACGCACAAGTCCCCACACCTTACAGAGACACGGCCATCTCCATTCTCGCTACAGCACTTGCGACCTACGGAAGTCGCCAGTTACAAAAGCACATCTGCAGTGAACTCACCGCAAGCTGAGGCCGATCTTGGAGCAAAATGCCTGCCGCTCACGTGCGACGCACGCTCATGCCGCAATAAGTAAGTGGGGCCTGCAAGGAGGGGCAAACTGACGGCCATCGGCGAGCTCCTGCACGCGGAGCTGCAGCCCAGGTCTGATAAGACACAAACACATCCACCATGATTCGTTGAATTGCTTTTGCAGCCTTACATGTCCCGCTGCTGCCTTTGGAGGCAGCCCGTGCTGCGGTACAGATTTACTAGATAGCTCTTCAGTTCCCCACAATGAAAGCGTCTTTGAGCGTTTGAAGTGTTTCTTGGTTCTCCATTCTTTCTGTTTGCGTCCTGTGCTGTGTGGTGGCGACGGCTTCCTCTCTCTTGTTTTTTCACACTGTCGAGCTTTGCTTTACTATTCTCGCGAAACAGCTGCAGAAACATACACGACCAGCAAGATGGCGCCCGGTCTTATCTCCCCAGACCCAGCTGTATCGTCTACCGCCACACGCTCCCTCGCCGATGTCACAGCCTCGTACGATGACACATTACGCTTCTACCTCAACGGCACGAAGGTCACGCTCGATGATGCGGATCCCGAAGTCACGCTGCTAGAGTATCTGCGGGGCATTGGTCTCACCGGTACGAAGTTGGGCTGCGCAGAGGGCGGCTGTGGAGCATGCACGGTGGTAGTGTCACAGTTCAACCCGACCACGAAGAAGATATATCATGCGTCTGTAAATGCGTGTCTGGCGCCGCTGGTCAGTGTGGATGGAAAACATGTCATTACGGTTGAAGGCATTGGAAATGTGAAGAGGCCGCATCCGGCGCAGGAGAGGATTGCGAAAGGGAATGGAAGTCAGTGCGGGTTCTGTACGCCTGGTAAGATGATAAGCTAGGAGTGGGGTGTGAGGTGTGGTGGGTACTGACTGTGGTAGGCATCGTCATGAGCTTGTACGCTCTCCTCCGCAACACCGACGCGCCCACCGAACACGAGGTCGAAGAAGCTTTTGATGGCAATCTCTGCAGATGTACGGGATACAGGCCTATACTAGACGCGGCGCAGAGCTTCAGCGTCAAGAGTGGGTGTGGCAAGGCATCGGCGAATGGTGGTAGTGGATGCTGCATGGAGAAGAATGGTGCGAATGGCGGTGGATGCTGTAAGAGCGATGGTGCAGAGGACCAGCCGATCAAGCGATTTACACCACCTGGATTCATCGAGTATAATCCGGATACAGAACTTATTTTCCCGCCACAGTTGCGGAAACATGAGTTCAAGCCCTTGGCGTTTGGCAACAAGCGGAAGAAGTGGTTCAGGCCGACAACATTAGAGCAATTGTTGGAGATCAAGAGCGTGTATCCGTCTGCGAAGCTCATTGCAGGGTCGACTGAGACGCAGATCGAGATCAAGTTCAAGGCGATGAACTACAGCGCATCAGTATTTGTGGGCGACATTCCGGAGCTACGGCAGTTTACCTTCAAGGACGATCATTTGGAGATTGGCGGAAATGTAGTGTTGACGGATCTCGAGCAGATCTGCGAAGATGCAGTCAAGCACTACGGCAAGACGCGAGGTCAACCATTCGCGATGATCCTAAAGCAGATTCGATATTTTGCTGGAAGGCAGATTAGAAACGTCGGAACACCTGCAGGTAATTTGGCGACAGCGAGTCCGATTTCAGATCTCAACCCGGTATTTGTAGCGACGAATGCCACGCTCGTTGCGAAAAGCTTAAACGAGATGACTGAGATTCCGATGTCGACGTTTTTCAAAGGGTACAGGCAGACAGCCCTTCCTCCGGATGCGATTATTGCAGGCTTGAGAATACCGGTCGCGAAAGAGAAGGGCGAGTTTATCCGTGCGTACAAGCAGTCGAAGAGGAAGGACGACGATATCGCGATTGTGAATGCCGCACTGAGGATCTCCCTGGATGATGCGCATATTGTCGAAAGCGTTGACTTGGTATACGGTGGCATGGCACCTATCACAATTCGAGCACACAAGGCATCGGATTATCTGCACGGCAAGAAGTTTACGGACCTCCAGACGCTGGAAGGCGTCATGGATAAGCTGGAGGAAGATTTCGACTTGCGATTCGGTGTTCCTGGTGGCATGGCGACATACCGCAAGTCCCTGGCGCTCAGCTTCTTCTACAAGTTTTATCACGAAGTGCTCGCGGAACTGCATGCGGAAGAAGTCGAGATCGACACCCAGGCAATCGGTGAGATTGAGCGGGACATCAGCTCAGGCGAGAAGGATGGCAAGGCTGCTGAGGCTTACAAGCAAAAGGAGGTCGGACAGAGCAAGAACCACGTTGCGGCATTGAAGCAATGTACAGGTGAAGCTCAATATACGGACGACATTCCACTACAGCGAAATGAGCTGTACGGGTGCTTGGTACTGTCTACAAAAGCACATGCAAAGATCCTCAAGGTCGATGCAGAAGCAGCGCTCGACCAGCCTGGTGTAGTATCTTATGTGGACCACACAGATCTTGCTTCTCCAGAAGCAAATTGGTGGGGCGCGCCGTCCTGCGACGAGACGTTCTTCGCAGTCGACGAAGTCTTCACTGTCGGCCAGCCCATCGGTATGGTCCTCGCAGACACGGCGAAGCACGCCGAACAAGCTGCTCGCGCCGTCAAAATCGAATATGAAGACCTCCCCGCCATCTTCACCATTGAGGAAGCCATCGAACAGGACAGCTATTTCAACCACTTCCGACACATCAAGAAGGGCGACACGGAGAAAGCTTTCGCAGAAGCAGACCACGTCTTCACCGGTACTGCGCGCATGGGCGGTCAGGAACACTTCTACCTCGAGACGCAAGCATGTCTTGCCGTTCCCAAGCCTGAAGATGGCGAAATGGAAATCTTCAGTAGCACGCAGAACCCAGCGGAAACACAGGCGTACGTCTCTAAGGTCGTTGGTGTTGCCGCGAATAAGATTGTCACACGCGTCAAGCGCATGGGTGGCGGATTTGGTGGCAAGGAGACAAGATCGATTCAACTCGCCGGTATCGTTGCTTGCGCTGCAAACAAAGTCCGCCGTCCAGTCCGTTGCATGCTGAACCGCGACGAAGACATCGCGACATCAGGACAACGCCACCCATTCCTCGCTCGCTGGAAAGTCGCAGTAACCAAGGACGGCATCCTGCAGGCCCTCGACGCAGACGTCTTCTGCAACGGCGGATGGTCTCAAGACCTATCTGGAGCTGTCGTCGAGCGCTCGCTCAGCCACATCGACGGTGTATACAGCATTCCCAACGTACATGTGCGCGGCCGCGTTGCAAAGACCAACACAGTCTCCAACACTGCATTCCGTGGTTTCGGCGGCCCGCAAGGTCTATTCATCGCTGAAACGTACATTGAAGAAATCGCAGACCATCTAGGTATACCCGCCGAAACCCTCCGCGAACGCAACATGTACTCCCCGGAAAGAAACATGGTTACACATTTCAACCAAGAAATCAAAGACTGGTACGTGCCCCTCATGTATGCACAAGTCCAGTCCGAGTCGCAATACGCCCAACGCCGCCAGGCTATCGAGGAATACAACAAGACACACAAGTGGAACAAGCGCGGTCTCGCCATCATCCCCACCAAATTCGGCATCTCCTTCACCGCCCTCTTCCTCAACCAGGCGGGCGCACTCGTGCACATCTACCACGACGGCAGTGTGCTCGTCGCCCACGGCGGAACAGAAATGGGTCAAGGTCTGCATACGAAAATGACGCAAATCGCTGCTGAAGCACTCGGCGTCCCATTATCCAACGTCTTCATCAGCGAAACAGCCACAAACACCGTAGCAAACACGTCCTCGACCGCTGCATCCGCCTCCTCCGACCTAAACGGCTACGCAATCCACAACGCCTGCCAAATCCTGAACGAGCGGCTCGCTCCCTTCCGCGAAAAACTCGGCCCGGACGCCACCATGAAAGACATTGCCCACGCCGCGTACTTTGCCCGCGTCAACCTCTCCGCCCAGGGCTTCTACTCCACCCCCGACATCGGCTACGTCTGGGGCGCCAACACGGGGCAAATGTTCTTCTACTTCACGCAGGGCGTCGCGGCCGCCGAAGTCGAAATCGACACGCTCACGGGCGACTGGACGTGTCGGCGCGCAGACATCAAAATGGACGTGGGCCGCAGCATCAACCCGGCCATCGACTACGGGCAGATCGAGGGCGCCTTTGTCCAAGGACAGGGCTTGTTTACCACCGAGGAGAGTCTGTGGCACAGAGCCAGTGGCGGCATCTTCACAAAGGGCCCCGGCGCGTACAAGATCCCTGGGTTCAGGGATATTCCGCAGGTGTTTAATGTCACGCTGTTGAAGGATGTGCAGTGGGAGAATTTGCGCACTATTCAGCGGTCTAGAGGCGTTGGTACGTTCCTTTACCCGCTATCCCCTTTATACCCTTCTTTCCTTTCCATCTCTTCTTTCACACATCCACCCGTCCCCGACCTTTTCGCGCATCTGCTAACGCATGACGCACAGGCGAACCGCCCCTCTTCATGGGCAGCTGCGTCTTCTTCGCCATCCGCGACGCGCTCAAAGCCGCGCGCAGGCAATTCGGCGAGACGGCTGTCCTGCATCTGCAGAGTCCCGCGACGCCCGAGCGCATCAGGATTAGTTGTGCGGATCCGATTCTCAAGAGGGCGTGGGTGGAGCCGCGGGAGGGGGAGAAGAGCTTCTTTGTTAGTATTTAGTCTGTTTTGCAACGGGGGTTGGGAGAGTGGGTGGATATGGACA
>TARA_R110002003_G_scaffold127_12_pt1 | contig 37701 bp, 46 predicted proteins | sample TARA_R110002003 | Tara Oceans TARA_R110002003 (sample SAMEA4396441) | marine metagenome | biome: Westerlies Biome; feature: [SRF] surface water layer (ENVO:00010504); material: water (ENVO:00002006), including particulate matter (ENVO:01000060) such as... | depth 5 m | reverse complement strand
CCCCAGACGTAGGAGATGGCTTCGAAAGTGACTTTGTTCATCTCCGAAATGTTGAGGTCGCATCGTAGCGGCTCATCACCAGAACCAGGCTGCAGGACAAGCGTGCGAATGTGATCGCCTTCCGGGAGTCGCTCGTACTGATAAGATGGACATTTTGTTTGCTCGCGTCCTCGTTCTGAATCGACAGCAATGCGCTCAGTAACCTCCGGTGCTTCATATGAGAGCTGTGAGGTCATGGCGTCCGGATCGGTGTGCGGCTTAGCTTGTGGTTACAATTGCGATATCTTCTGCACCCTCTGAGGACGTAATTATGATAAGACGCTCTCAGGCAAGTAGGGAAGGAAGTGGGCAGAAAGACGGTTGGATGTGGCACTGCCAGGCTGGGAAGCCCCGCACTATTTGTACGTGGACGATCAGGCTGAGAAACGCAGGCTGCGCCGCTTGGGCATAGCCCCATGACCATTGGTCAATCATCTCACGAGGCTGAGATCCAACACATCCAGCCGTTGGCATGGGAAGTCAAACTTAGTGAGAACACCATAGTCTTTTGCGTCAGTGTCAAAATCAGTCGACAGCGATGGCAGCCATCCATTGTACATTAAGGATATGGCCATCGGCCCGCCAGCCGAACCTATAGGGATTTGCATTCCGAATGCGTGCAACAGTGCATTACAACTTGATATCAAAACTTGTCCCGCACCCGCAGCTACTGGTCGCGCCGGGTATTCCCGTGATCTTGAATTGACTCCCGATCAACTCCATGGTATAGTCCACCGTGCTGCCATTCAGTAGCTCCAAGCTCGCCTCATCGACGACCACCTTTTCGCCCTTATCGCCTTGGAACACAGTATCCTCTTCACTCGCCGGCGATTTGCCGAGGTCTGTCAAATCCATGAGATATTGGAAGCCGTGGCAACCACCGCTCTCGATGGACACCCTCAGCGCGAGATTCGGATTGTTGTCGCCCGACGATATCGCATGCAATCGATTCGACGCTCGTGGAGATATGTTGATGTGCATCGGCTTGCCGGACTCGTCATTGCGTGGATTTTGTATCGCCTGTGCTTGTTGGGCGGCTGAAAGATCTGTGGAGGTGGCGAGCGATCGCCTGACGATGCGTTGGGATGGTACGCTTGGTGTTCTGGCTTCTGGAGCTAGAGAGGGTCTCAAAATCTGCCGCGAGCTGGCTGGAATGAGGAAGTCGAGATAGATAGGATGTGGAGTGGCGGTGACCGAAGCTTTGCTATACGACCTCGTCGGCGCGAAGAATACGTTTGAAGGTCTGACGGCTACCCTGCTTGTAACGTTTCTTGTAGCACGCAGACACGCCCATCCGCTAACCGGGGAAGTCATGATAGGTTGTTGTACTTTGGATGAATGATGTTTTAGAAGGTGAACATGGACGAAACTGAGGTCATCGCCGAAATGTCCGAGATGTCAGAGACCCGTAGGCCAATCGCGCTGTCTCCCTCAGCGGCCGATCTGGCCTTGCTTAGTCAGTCGTCGACCCCGCCAACATCGATGAGGCCCGCGGTCTAGCCCCACTTCGTTCGCCTCAGGCATTCATCGACCCATTCAACTTATAATAATCTCTGATTGCAGCTTTTTTCCTGCCAACATTCACCTTACTCCAGCACGTCACAACGGCTCCTACACTCGTTCAATTAGACCGACTTTACTTCTACTGATATGCCCAATACTTACAGTACATTTGCTGGCATCGAGGATGCGGAGCTATGTTCGGAAGCTTACGCAAAGAAAGCGGACGAGAAAGACGAATTGAGCAAGCTTAGAAAAGAGTTCATCATTCCGAAGACTGGAGATCTGAAGAGCAAAAAGTTTGGATTCCAACAAGGAGCTTCTCAAGAGGAAGCCGCCAAGGCGATAGGAGATGGCAACGAGGACTCAATTTACTTCTGTGGCAATTCACTTGGCCTGCAACCGCGGAGAACGAAAGAATATGTGAATCGATACCTCGACACTTGGGCGTCGAAAGGTGTATTTGGCCATTTTACCGACTATGAGGGAGGTCTACCACCATGGTTGCACATCGACGAAGCGATCAAAGAACAGACGGGCAAGATCGTAGGCGCGCTACCGAGTGAAGTAGTCATTATGGAGACCTTGACTGCGAACCTACACTTGCTCATGTCGAGCTTCTATCGACCAACGAAAGATAGATGGAAGATCATCATCGAGGGGAAGGCGTTCCCAAGTGATCACGTCGGTCACATCAATGCGTATTCTGATCCTACAACGACTGACATATACCACAGTATGCCGCCCTCTCTCAGATCGCCCTCCACAACTTGGACCCATCGGCACTCATCACTATCGAGCCACCATCAGCATCAGCGCCCTACCTCTCCAACGAGCACATCCTGTCAGTCATCTCGCAACACGCCGCAACCACCGCTCTCGTTCTCCTACCAGGCATCCAATTCTACTCCGGTCAATTCTTCGACATCGAGCTAATCACACGACATTGCCAATCTCTCGGCATCACCGTCGGCTGGGATCTAGCACACGCCGTTGGCAACGTCCCTTTGAAACTTCACGACTGGAATGTCGATTTCGCCGCATGGTGTAACTACAAATACATGAACGGCGGACCCGGCGTCATTGGCGGCTTGTTCATTCACGAGCGTCACGGAAAGGTCGAAGAAGTGTCTGCAAATCAAGTGGACGACGTGACTGGGTCCGAAAGTACAAGCAGTGCCTCTAAACACAACGCCACGAATCTGTTGTACCGCCCCCGTCTCAGCGGCTGGTGGGGCAGCGACAAATCCAGCCGCTTTCGGATGGACAACAAATTCGTCCCTATCCCGGGTGCTTCCGGCTTCCAGCTTAGCAACCCGAGCGCACTCGACATGACATCCGTCATGGCAAGCCTCGACGTGTTCTCGCTTACCACAATGGATGCGCTACGCCAACGCAGCCTGCGATTGACCGGATATCTCGAAGCGCGATTACTGCGCTACGAAGGCGGAGCACCACCTTATACGATCATCACCCCAGCGAATCCAGCGGAGCGCGGTGCACAGCTAAGCGTACTGCTAAAGCCGGGTCTGCTGGATAGCGTGCTGCATCACCTTGAGGAGAAAGGCGTTGTTGTAGATGAGAGGAAGCCAGATGTGCTTCGCATTGCGCCGGCGCCGTTGTACAACTCCTTCCAGGATATACATCGTTTCATTGTAATTTTCCACGAAGCGTGTCGGGAGGCTATTGCTGCGCCTAGTCAAGGTGAAAAGCATAGCGAGGGAGTTCCGGAGGCGATTGCGGCAACGTAAGCGTTCGCTGGCGCGGTACATAGGCGGGGAAAGGTTCGGTTCGATTGTTTTGTTCTCTGCTAGCAACACATATACCCACACATCATTTTTTTTCGAGCTCAGGAAGCATATGTACACAGGACGGGCAGACGTAATGTGTAATGAGAGATCGATTCGAAAAGACACATCATGACCTAAACGCTATCGTGACATGAAAGCGCGGACGTCAATTCCCATAAGAACGCCGCTAATACAGGATGCCGCCAACGCCTGTTCGTATCCAATCCATGAACGCCACACTGCCCACAATCGAACGATCCCAGTGTTAGTTCTGCAGCGCGAAGGAAAACAGACTATCCATCTGCACCCATTGCCTGCCATTCCTCTCCAACCACCTATCGACCACCCCTTTACACGTACCGAATCTTTCTCGGTTGACCTCCGCGAGGACTTTGATCTTCTCTCTGCTCTCACCCTCCGCCTTGATGACATCTTCTTTGGCAACACGCTCGACATCGAACAGCGACTGGTAGTATAGCAATTGATTCCACACGTCCCTCTCTTTCATTTCATAGCTCATCTTCCCCAGACAGCCATTGGCTAGACCCTTTGGACCCAAGCAGCGCGAGCCATACACTGACATTTGGCGAGTTCGTGCCCCGCATTGGGGGTCGTCGCACACCAGATGGCCAGCGTAGTACGTGGCGAGCAGTTGCCGGACTGCGGACTCAAGTTGTGCCACGACTGATATAGTCTGCACTATATTGCCGCAGGACGAGTTCGGACATGTGACACCATTATGGCTCACAGTCTGTAGGCTAGCTAGGGAGGCCGATGGTGCGGTGGACGACAATCCTTGGAACGGGAATGTTGTTGTGCAGGCTCTACATCTGAGCCAAAGTGGCGAACAAGCCTGGAAGCGCACAGAGTCCGGGATCTGAGACTCCAAAGGATGGATCTCGGTGTCTTGCTGTGCGGCACCCGATGATGTGTTGACGCGGTATTTTGACGTATCGAGGCCGAGACATGCTGCCAGTAGAGTAATGTTTGTGCCGCTGATAGGAGCACATAATCGTTCCACTGGGGGCAGAATCTGTTTGTGCAGGTAGTAGTCGATGTCTGGCTTCAGCTCGCTGTCTGGCTTCAAAACCTCATCGACAGGATACGCGTTCTTGGCTGCATTTTCTGCAGACCCAGAGGAGTCACCAGTGATGATGAACGACATGACGTCCTTGGCTTTGACGTGCTTGCCTTTGGCCTGGAGCCGTAGAGCCACCTGAACAGACGGCATGGAGTTACCGTTAGGGTACTCCTTAGGGTTCTTGCCGAGTTGCGTGTAAATCGTATATTTGCGAGTGGGAATGGCATACTCGCGCATCTGTCTCGAGAGCTCCCGCAGATGGCTGTGAATTTTTTCTACGACCACTTCGGGGTCTTCGCCACTCAAGAGAAAATTCAGGAGCTCACTGTACTGGTGTCAGCTTAGGTATGCGGTGCAGGGTTCGGCACTCTTACGTCGACGTCTCCTTAGACAAGGCGCAGTACTCTCTGCGACGCATGTCCAGACCTTTCACTTCGAGCTTCTCGATGTACTTCCCTTCCACAGGCACCATATTGATGGCAGCATACTTCTTCTTTGCATGCAGCAAGATGCGACGGAAGACATTGTCGATGTCAATTTCCAGAAGCCTGTAGCTGTCATTGACCAACTTCTTGAACTCGTTACCGAGCTTGAGCGCATCCTGGATATTGTCGACGTTGGTGTTAATCATGACCGAATCGGTATCACCGTAGATGACGCGTAGCATTTTCTCTTCAGCCATGTCCTTCGTTCGTCGAAGAATTTCTCGACCCTTGTAGGTCGTGAGCATGGCGAGTGGGCGGGCGTAGAACCGTGATTTGGTGTACCCCAAGCAACCGTACATAGAATTGGCGGTAAGCTTCAAGGCGAGCTGTTTGATGTCCCATGTGGCCAGTTGGTCTGGTGTCGCGTCTTTGGCCTTCATGAGCTTCTTGACCTCTCGTCGACGGGATACGAGCGTAGCAATGAGCCGAGGAAGGATACCTTGATCCTGATCTTTGGGAACTTCTGGCACCTTGTCATCATCTTCAGACAGGTCGGAACGCTCGACTGTTGTGAAGCAAATGTTGAACTCCTGGATGATGCTGGGATAGAGAGAGTTGAAGTCCATGACCAAAATGAACTTGTCGTACAAACCCTTCTCGGGTTCGAAGACGAGACCACCCTTGAACTTGTCCTTCTTCTTCGCATCAGCTCCCTCTTCGCCTTCAGCTGTCTCCTCTTCCGCCTTGACTCTACCCTTACCCCATTGCTTGTCAGGACAAATATACTTGTTCTTGTGGAACTCGTGTAGCAGAATGTACTCGTTCCGCTCGGCACGTGTACCGCTTAGTGTGCGCGCCCAAGAGTTACCAGCAAGGTTAGTAAGGACTTTAGTGAGAGGAAGCATCTGCACTTTCATCGAGATAGCAGCGATGAAGTACGCGTCTGCTTGGCAATGCTTGACGTAGTTTAGCAGGCCCTCTTTTGTTGTCGCCCAGCTCTTCAAAGCGGCTTCATTGTCGAGCTCCTCGCGTCGCTTGTTGAGCACCAGCTGGCACATCTCTTCCAGACTCCATGATTGGCACTTGGTCATGAGCGACTTTCCGAGATCATTGGCAAGATCACAGAGCAAGCGGCCAGAGGCTAATTGCTTCTCTGCGAAGAAGCTGCCACCACCCTTACCCATGCTCTTTGGCCAATCGCTCCGCTTGATGCGGCCAATGCGGTGCCACCCGGGCGTCTTCTTTTCGCGGAGACGGCTCAGTAGTACACTGTAGTCGACATCGTCTAATCGATGACCGATGAGCACATCAGGGTCGTGCCGCTGAAACATGGCCATTAGCAGGCTAAGAAGTTCTTGCTCCGTCTTGACGAGTTTGAAGTTTCCCTTGAGTTTAGCTGCCTCAGCCTGGAATCCAGTGGGGAATGCGGTTCCATTTGGCCGAAGAAGAGTGAAACTCTTTGCCTGCATCTCATCGATGGGCGTGGTGTCAGTCAGAGAGAAGTTATCATATACCATGGCACTAGCCATGAGAATCTCCTGCTTATTGTCCTTGGCGTTGAACGTGGTGCGCAGAGAAAGACTCATCAGCGTCATTGGCGGTGCATCTAGGTTGTCGGAGTTGCTCAGCACCGTGATATTGTTTGGCTTGCTAACTTGAACTTCGAGCTTGCACCATGATGCGTTGTGTATGGCGCCAAAGTCGGCAGCGTCGATCTTGAGCCAGCAAGGACCCATGATGTTCTTCCATAGGACGAACTGCTCGAAAAGGGAGGTATTGGTGCCGAAGACATGCGAGAAAGTCTCTCCTGTCAAGTCGGCTGATAGGGGCATCTTGTCGTATCCGTACAGCAACTTCATGTAGTCTGCTTCTTTCGGTATGTCCGGCAACTCGAATGCATACTTTCTCGTGCATGGCTTAATCTTGTGAAGATTGACGCGGTGCTTGCTCATGATGTTGTCGAGTTCGTCAGAGACATCACTGAGCTCCACCTCCTCGTCCGTAGCGACTCCTCTGACGTAACGGTGCTCTCTGGGGAGAAAGTAGAGCTTTCGCATGATGTTGTCGATTTTAACGAAGCAGCTGGCATAGTTGCCTGTCGACCGGTCTTTGGCTTTGCCGAATAGACACAGGCTGCCGTTGATTTCAGTGTAGTCGATCCAGAACATGCGGAGGGTGCCGTCTTCTTCTAGCACATCTTCAGACTGCATTTTGCCGACACCGGTAGTCTGCGGTGCAGGACTACTCATGACGTTGAGCTTGTCCGTGACATCATTCCAGGAAGATGCATTTACCGACGCAGCGGATGGTCCAACTGGTGAAGAGCTCGCTGGTGTTGGGTAGTCGGCCTTTCTCAGCTTTGCTATTGGTCGCTTGCCAGCCATATTGACGCTTGCTGCCGATACACCGAGATGACCTATAGGTTGCGCAACCTCCAGCATATCATCCTCTTCCTCCTCAACTTTTACAGCGGGCTGCGACTTGCGTTCCAAGGCCTTCGCGACAGGCGATGATTGGAGGGGCGGGTCGCTCATGGGCACGTCGTCGTCGAATGTAGGCAGACCGTCGTCATCACCATAGGCATTCTCCGCTGGTGGTGTGTCGGGCATATAAGCATCCGAGTCGTTGGGCCGTCGCTTCGTCGCCGCGAGCCGGTTCTCGGATATGGGAGGAGGCAGAACGCGTGTCTTTCGTCGAGCTTCTGTCTTGACGGCGTGCATACGAGGAGTGTTGCGGCGGGGGTTGGTGTCAATCTCGCCCAGCAAGTCGTCCATGAAATTCTGGTCTGCAGCAGTTGCGACAGGCTGGCCATGTCAGTCTGTTCCGTAGTGCTTCGAGCGGGTCGGCTTCGTAGCTTACCTTTGCTTTGGGTGCTTTCGCGGCGGTCTTCGCGCCAAAGTACTTGCTGATGCCGTTGTTGATCTTCTCCTGCTTCTCCTTGTCTTCTTCGCGCTTTCGTTTCGCTGGACGCGTCAGCATGGTCGGAGACGTGTATGAGGTGCGTATAGTTCCTACCAGCTTTGCCTTTGGCCGGCCGGCTGTCGTCTTCTTCACTGTCAGTAGCAGCGTAGCGGTACTGGCCCTGCGCATCGTCCCATTCTTCTCGGCCGTCGTCGACGTAGCCCTCTCCATTGTCATCGACGATGAAGTCGTCCTGGTCTAATCTGCTCCGCACGACCTTCTTGTATGCGTCCTCGTCGACTTCATCGTACAATTGCTCTTCCTCGGCGACTTCATATGTGGAGAGGCGCGTCTTGCCCGCAGCGCGCAGTGCACGCAGCTCTGCCAGCTTCGCCGCGCGAGACATTGTGTATTATATGGTATAAGAGGTGCAAGCAAGAAGGCGAAGAAACAATTGCTCTAACAAGGTGCTAGAATGCTGTCATGAGGGGGTGGTGGGCTGGAGGGACAACAGTGGGTTTGTCGTAAATGGGCAGGAACGACGCGCTAGCGACGCGTTTCCAGCAGGCGCGACCGAGCACCGTCCGTGCTCCTTAAAGTGGTCGCGCTATCCCGTTTAGTCCGCCGCACCCTTCCAGCTTCAGTCGTCATGACTCCAACATCGGCAACACATTCTTCACGATGGCTTCAGTATCGAAGGATCCGCTGATCTGGATCGACTGCGAGGTGCGTACCTGCCTAATTTATTACGACAGGTTACCAACCTGTGCAGATGACTGGTCTGGACACTGAGAATGACACCATCATGTCTCTGGCCGCTTTCGTTACAGATGCAGACCTGAATCTAGTTGATGAAGAAGGCTACGAGGCGATCATTCATCATAGCAAGGAGCAGCTCGACCGTATGGGTGACTGGTGCACGAGCCATCACGGCCAGTCGGGGTTGACCCAAAGTTGTCTTGATTCGACAACCACCGCGCAGCAAGCCGCGAAAGGCTTGCTTGAGTACATCAAAAAATATGTTCCCGAACGGCGAACTGGACTCTTAGCCGGGAACTCGGTTCACGCTGATAAAGCTTTCCTTGTAAAGGAGCCCTACAAGATTGTTGTCGACCACTTGCATTACCGACTCCTGGACATCAGCAGCATCATGGAAGCTGCGCGCAGATGGGCACCCAAGGATACTCTGAAGAAAATTCCGAGAAAAAGGATGTTGCACGAAGCGCGTGCGGACATTCTGGAGAGCATCGAGGAAGCGAGGTTCTACCGGACAACTTTCTTCAAGACAGACTCTTGACGAGTCGCATGCGCCGCAGTTAACCCATTGTAACACGTCGTGGAGTGGACATCGTGAAACTCACCAAAAAATGCATCCTCAGCCGTGTTGGCTAGTTCTCAAGTCCGAATTGAGCTTGCCAAGATTAGCCTGCATATGTGATTGTGCCTTGCCCCTCGAACTGGACGAAGTGGCTTGCCACGACCCAATGATCGAACGCATGAAGCCTTCGGCACCAATGGGAGAACGGCCCCCACGAGGGCGTTGATCTCGCCTATACCCCGCTTGAGCCAACTGATTGTCGCGAGCATATATGTTGTTCAGCCTTCCCGCATTGCCCTCGGCCTGCGATTCTCAGCCTCGCGCGCTCGATTTCCAGCTGTCCCTCTCTCGATAATGAATTTCATTCTTCGGTGGCAAAAGCTCCTTATTCTCCTACTAGTATTTGGAGCCACAGTCGTTGGTGTGAGTATTGAGGGATACCCGACAGGGGGGGTTGTCACTGGCCAAACTTACACCATCACCTACAGCCCTGGGGGTAGCACAGTGAGTCGCCATCCCTTCACTTGCGGCGAGTTTCGAATAACATTTCCGCGCAGGCTACTACGTTCGTCCTGCGCAAAGGGCCTTCCACCGATCTTGGCACCGTTGCAACTCTGACCAGTACGGATTGAACCCTTGTCATGCTGCGCACTTAGCTAACATATCCAACAGCATCCGCTACAGGCGGCACGTTCCAATGGACGGTCCCTCGTTCCCTTGCATCTGGGAATGACTATGTGCTTGAAGTTCGTCAAGGAAGCGAGGTCAACTATTCGGGACAGTTCAGTGTCAGTGGTCAATCTTCCGGCGCCATATCATCGGTGCTTCCTCCGCCAGTCGTATCGTCAGCGGTACAAACACCTTCACCGACTCCGACTCCGACACCTCAGCCATCACCGACTCCGCCTGCGAGCACGCCTTCGACATCGAACGCTGCACAGTCATCGGGTTTATTTTCTGCACCGGCATCGAGCATAGCGAGTGGAAGTGGGGTGAGCCGATCGACCGGCACTTCTACACAATCGATGCCTGTCAGCCAACCAAGCTCTTCTGCCACAGTCGTTCCGCCCAGTGGTGGAGGCGGCCTTAGCACGGGAGCGAAGGCCGGCATCGGGGTAGGTGCTACAATCGCTGGTCTTTTCCTGGCCCTTGGGGCCTTCTTTCTGGGGATGTCTGTTCATAAAAAATCGAAGAAAGTCGATGATGCAGAAACGGGAACTGATGGAGGAAAGCCTGAGCTGGAAGGCGAGGGCACATACAAGCATGAAATCACGCCGGAGATGGAGGCCGGCATGAATAACCCGCCCGAGCAGGACCATCATGGAGCTGGTGCGTTTGGGCCGCCAACAACAGCAAACGAACTCCAAGCCCATCCTACGCCAGTTGTTGTCCCGACACAATCAGAATTGCACGGAACACCTCAGCATGCTGAACTTAGTCCCGGAGTCACACAAGAACCGCGCCATGAGCTTTATGGCAATGCTACATACGATCAGAGCCCGGTATCGCCTATCTCGGATGCTCAGCACAGTGGACTGAACCTAAGGGACACCTACGATGACCCACGCTTGGTCCAGAATCCCTGGGCTCAAAACGACACGCTTCCGCGATGATGATAGTAGTCCGCTTGTTGATTCACATCGACTGGGTTACAGGATGCCAAGGCAAAGAATGTACGCTGTTGGCGCTCAACATATAGCTGCAACACCTCGTTGCACTTGACCAGACGTACTATCTCGCTAGCCGTCGAAGTTATCAAAAGCTTGACTCTAAGCAAGTGCTGCACGATCCAAGTGAAGGCCTTACGAGGATATGGGTTAGTCATTGGTAGAGTTGTCGCACGAGGGACTGATCAGTAATGTGTGTAGATGCCCTTCGGGGCTAGTGGAAGACCGCTAGGCATGACAAGGGCAGAAGTGCCATGCCAATCTTCAAAGTGTCGAGATGCCGGATGATAGAAATAGCTTCGGTGCTGGAGGAGATACTACGTGTCAGTATTGGGATTTGCTTGGAAGCCTATTTCGAAAACCACCACTATAACTTTAACTGTCGCATATACTGTGCCAATCTTACAATGACTGAACAATTGCAGTACCGCGAATCTGTTAGCAGGCTGTCTCTATCCGAATTCTTTGCGGGCACAACATAGAGTGTTGGTACCGAGCCGTGACAACGATCTGGTGCGGCCACTTTCGCCTCATCGTCTCGGGACTGGCATTAAGCATCTATCAAAGGACTGTTGACGAGCACATCCTCGATGCTCGGATTTTCTCTCGCGCTCGCCAGCGCAGTATCATCAATAGCCAATATGCCCCATCCACAGACCCAACTCGTTCGTCAACAATCTAATTTTGAGAAAATTGGCTCATCCATAACGATCGACTATAGGTATTCGTGAGTCACTGCTGTTTCTTCATGATTGCCAACGTCTTTTAGGAATGCCAACCCAGTGTATGTGTTGACTTGTCGGTTGTTTTTCACTTTGTGGTGTCTTGGTCTTGATGGGACACAGAGATCATTGTACTGTTTCGACAGCGGAAAGGGATGCGTAGCCATATGAACCGGATAAAGGCTGAACACAATAAAGTAATACCAGAAAACAGAGGAAGCCTCGATTGTGCTCACGGTAGACGATTCCGCACACTTCTCAAGGAGCGTGCTGCAATACGGAACATACTCTAGCACACATAGTGTTCCTTGTACATTGGCTTTATTGAAAGAGTCTGTCATACAACTAAAGACCCAACTGAATACTCATATCCCCGGTCTGGACGCAAGCATCCAGCCGGCTGTCTCCTTTATGGCCCCTTTTGGCCTTGACATAGCCTTCGCCACGTTCGATATCTCTCAAAGCGCTTGAGTGAAATATCAGTGGACCATGATCTATGCGGGCCTCCAAAATACCAAACCAAGTTTTTGGATAGATCAACTCTAGTTTCCCGTCCTCGACGCGATGATTACTTATCGTGTTGAAGAGGGGATCATAGCCGCCTTCTAACGAATCCGGGTCTGTTTCTGTGAGACGAACGTGAGTGTAACCTGACTTTGAGTACGTGTGTATTTCGCTTGGGTCGTTGGGATTAATGGTTCCGTATGGTATGATAACGGCCATGATCGCCTCATCGCTGGTGAGATTCGTGAATGAGCCATGCGGTATATATGCCCACAGCTCCCCGAAAACTGTATGGATCTCCGTGATATGGGTGTGGGGTTGCGAAGGCCAGTATGGAATGGCAACCTCGACATGAATTGTCCCTGATACGGTATAGACCGAGATACTTTCCAAATTGACGGTTCCGTCACGCTGAGGTATCAAGGCCAGGCCAATCCATCCATCCTCACTTCGAGCCTTAACATGCCCCTTGGCCACATAGTAGCCAGTGATATCCCCGGAAGTCGAGCTTAGAGTAACGTTGTTTGAAGCCAGTGGACTTGCCTCATCACTACCATCGAGGAATTCATGATCGTATGAAGCACGTGTGGCCGCATGGCTGAAGCCCCATTTGGTACTGGTGAAAGTTATATCCCCATGTGAGCTCTGCACCACTAAATTTTCGACTTCCCAGTCAAGCCTGTCGTTAAACTTGATATCTAACACATGGGTTCGAAATTCGAAGAGGTGTAGAAGATGCACCGAACGTGGTCGGAGGAACATCAATACCTCGACTTCTGTACAAATATCCATTTTATCGCTTCCCGCGTATTCGAGACCAAGACCAGATTCAGATTGATGAAGCAGCACGTTTCGAATGTCTTCCTCAGAATTGGACCTGGTAAGCACGAGGATGGCAATATCCGAAGCCTGCATGGGATCGCCACGATTGATGCTAACTTGGCCACGGAAGCTCCTGCGCATCTCGGTACGCGTTGAGTCCAAGAATCTCCACTGCGCAGCGGTCTCCTCGTTGGTGATGTTGTATTCGTAATGTTGACTCGTGGTTGCGACTGTGGAAGCGCACTTCTCATATCGGAGCTTTGCCTGCCGAATATTTGGAGAGTAAAAAATATGGTCAAAGCCATGGCTCGACTTGGTCAGATTTGTGACGTTCGTCCAAGGTCGCCAAGGGGAGAATATTACTCCAAGAATGATGAGAGTGAAGATGAGCACTCGCAATTGGCCCAGATGGCGCAGCAAGTTCTAGCTATGTCGTCGGCTGCGTGGCACTGTTTGTCGCTCAAGACCCACCTGAGACAACGCGTGAGCATGCACTTGGTGACTGATGAAGTGGGCTCACCCTAAGTACATTGTGCTTTTCTGCAGACATCTGTAGGGCTAGTGCCGCCTTCTGGCTCATTTTCGTTCTGACGCTCCAGAGCGTTGGTAAAGTAGTCAATTCTACGAAGTAAACAGGCTTGTAAACAAAGCCACGAGACGTGCTGAAGAAGCCAGCATGAAATAACTGAACACCCCGATGAAAGGAAAGAAAGTTCGGCGGCTCCAGAGTGCGTTGTGCGTTGGTGACTACTACGCCGCATGCGCCCCTTCATGGCGTTTGCACAGCGGCAGGGAAGGTCGAGGGTCTTTCAAACAGACTGTGCCGGTAACACAACATATTTAGCAACAACGGGGCGGTATCCACGCGCAGAGGATTGGACGCGCGGAGAATTGGCATTGGAGCCATGGACGGCACTCCTACCTAGGCGTGCACGGCGTGCTGGGTGGTAGGATCGATCAACGCCCATCGGCTCCGTGCCCCGCCTTCACACCCGATTGGTGATAGCGCGGTCCAACACAACATCATGGGTAACGCACCATGTAAATGCGCGGCGCAATCAGCTACGACTCCAAACTCAGTTGATCATATTGTGCGACCGTCAGGATCTATCGAATTGCAGAGCATAACGGTCATTGCACCCTCTTCTTGTCCGAGACATTTCGCCCTCAATTGTGCCCCACGGCGTACTCGGCTTGATGAGTTATGGTCAGATAACCCGATCTCAATTCGAGTCTGCCTTACTACCCTCCCAATTGCCCAGACTCTCCTGGAAGTTCCGGTAGAATTGATCCAGCGCCTCCCTTAAACTTGACGAATTGGCTCGGAACCTCACGGGGTTGAACCTGCTGTTACTGATGTTGCACAAAAACAATATATTCAAAAAAGCCACCAACCCAACCTGCCCATTACTATTGGAGTCTTGTGTACTCAAGTCTAATGTTGAGATGTCCTGTCGGACACCGCTGGATTAGAGATCACAGGGTCTGAAAAGCTCTGAGCCCCCTGTAACCAGTCTATGAGGAGGCTCGACGGACGCGCCACGAGAATGCGTCCGTGGAGGGCGAGAGAGACAATGGGGCGGAATGTTGATAGTTTGAGCACGGCGGTTCCACTTCAAGCTCGCCGCAAACATGATACATCTAGTAGAGGCGAAGTGCTGCTTATTGCATTTGGGCTGATTGGCACAGTTTCCGGTTTACATTGTGGAAGTCGCGAACTTATTTAGAAGGGCTGCTGAGCGCAAGAAGACAGAGTTACTATCATTCACAAGCTAGAAGTTAGAAGTCATCAGATTCGACCTGCAACATTGGGGAGCTCCTGGAGGCTCAAGATAGCACCATCCCAGCGATCGATATGTATTCCCACTTCATATGGCAATCGGACCTCATCATCTTCATATGGATTACTTCTGTCTTGACTGGGGTAGTATCGTATCCTCAAGAACCATGGTCCCACACAGCGCGCGTACAAAAGCGCGCAGGCTCGGATTTTCATATTGGGAGCCGTTGGTGATTCCTGGGCTGTAATTTCCCTATATACACAAGGCCCTGATGCTGACACGTACAAGAGTGGTGTAAGTTGGAATTCAAAGAATAGATACGACAACAACGCATCTGGCTGCATGCGATACAAATATGCATGGTCTACCGTTGTCAATGCCGCCTACTCCGACTGGACACCGGATACTGGTAAACCATCGATTTTCGAGTTCAACGCATGCTCGGGAGCACATCTAGTGGACATCATGAATCAGATGGATCAACTGACAAGGCCGAATCTTGTGCTTATGGAAGCTGGCGGCAATAATGCGGACTTCTACGCGATGGCCGACTCATGCTTATTTCAGTCGAACTTCACGAAGAACTATGGATCGAAATACGAGCATGGTAATGATCCGAACAAAAGGACAAGCGAGTGCAAACGCGAAGTTGATCTGGTGCGTGATAGACTTCGGGGAGACGGCATGGAGCAGAATGTGAGAGACACAATACATGCGTGGAGGGGCCACAAGGCGGTCACCGGGAACGGTGCCAGTCTCTTCCTGCTAGGCTACGCCAGGTTCTTCGGTCCCGACCTTGACGCTGGCTGCGACGGGTGGAACTTCTGCGTTTCCTGGAAGAGCCAGGCTCAGAACGTTGTGAAGCCTATGCGCGCAGACTTCGACGAATTGGTACGTACACTTCCTAAGGAGGCCGCCCTGAAGGCACATTTGAGTCTGACATCTCCTTGGTGTAACAGGTCGACTCGATGAACAGTGCGATTCGCCGCGCTGTTGAAAGCTTCAATGATGACAAGATCCAATACATCGACATAAATCCTGCGTTCGAGGGCCATCGATTCTGCGAGCCCGGACAAACCAAGCTCGATCAATACAATTGGGGTAACAAGGTACACTTCTGGAATCAACCTGCGAAATGGTTTACGACAGTTACGAACGGAAACAAAGTTAAACATATGACCCTGTTCATGGATCATATCCACCTCAGGATATTATCGATAAGTTGGCTGACGCTGTAAATGGTATTCCAAGGCAGGAAGGAGAGTATTATATTCTTACTTGGCGTAACCCGAAATACTTGGAACTTTCGCTGGAATGGAACGTACGACCTCAAGACTACAACGCGGACAGCGATGACCTTGGCGGTCACGGGCCCGCACGCTGCACCCCACAGAAGACGGTCACAGAGACATGGGCAACATCGTCATTCAGCATCTGCAACGTCACTATAAACGCACAGGCAGCTAGATCATTTGGCTCGTCTTGAGTGGTTCTTCCATTTGCGCGGTGTATGCGCTCCTCAGCCACGGGAGACTAGTCGGAGTTCTGGAGTATGTTCTCATACTTTCAGTGATTCATGGCACCCTGTCCGCGGCTTCGCTTGAGGTAAAATTTGGCGTTCTCCAATTCAGTCCTGTACTCTCAAGCTGCGATTCCTTCTTATGTCTGATAGCGATGGTCTCAATACCCGCACAGCGGATTTTAGCTTGATTGTCCACATCGGATGGCGCAGGCCATTTGAGCAAAAACCCCCCAAATGGCATCTTACCGTGTGCTCGTCCTTCCTTCCAAAGGTCATTCTCACGAATATTTCTGGTCGGTGCACTTGTGAGTGTTCAAATATCTCACCCGTGTCGATCTGTTCTGGCCGTCTCTACGAAGGGTCCGAAGTCTCGGTGCTCGCTTTTTGGCCGGAAAGCAACCGTTTCCGCGACTCAAGATTTTTCAGGCATTCTGGGCAAGGGATTCATACGAACCTCGTCAGCATCCTGCCAAGTAAAACAGGATGAGCGCGTTTTGGCACCGTTGTTGAACACAACACGGAAAATTTGTTTGCTGTTCGCGCTCGCAGCAAGCAGTGGATATGTGAACACGCGGCGCTGCTTCGTGGTCCTCCATTGAACACGCAAGCACGACGCACACGCACGGCGCAAGCTTGCGGAAGGCCTGGACCGACCACTCGTGGGCATCTTAACCGAAGCACGTCTCGACAGGGGCGAACCTTTATTTAGTCGGACCCTACCGCAGCCGAGCAGACACGGTCGGCCGTGTGCGGTAAGGTTCAGGACGCTAGGCTAGCCTTATGCGCTTCTTTCAGCCCTGCGGACGCCCCGACTTTGGAAATTCTCCTTGTTGACTCCTAGCGCCCGCGAAGCCGGTCAAACTTTCCCATGCGACGACGCCGATCGTTCTCATGCAATTTTGACTGGGGACGTCACGGATGTATGTGAGTTGTGAAGATGGCGTTGCTGTGACAGATGTCGTGCGATGCGAAGTCGAGACTTGCCGTACAAACATCAAACGTGTCACATAAACGGTGAATGCGAAGAGAGCTGGCTTCTCAGTCGCTAACTGGTTCATCTGCAAGGGGTACATTCGCTTACTAGAGAATGCCAGTCATCTCCAAGATGAAAGCTGAACATTCGATACCGCCACCAAGCCCAAATGCCCCTATCTGGCTAGCGTACCGCAAAGCTTAAACCAAAAGATGTGCGACCAAAGTTCCTGGTTGGGTAATCTACGATGGTTACTCGCGCGGGATACTAGTGGGTCGAGTTTCGGCAAGCTCACCAGTACCAAGGTCTTGGGGTCGTCTCCGCCGAGTTGTAGCGCCGTGGTTGTGAAAAGCCACGGCTGAATTTGCTCCTAGTTTGGGCCTTGCGCGGAGGATTTCGCTTCCATGCTCACGATGGATGCGAAAGTGCGCCAGTTTGTGGTGTGACATAAGAAGGCGTCTGCGCTGTTTTGGTGTTAAGGAATAATCCCATACCCACAGTCTACACTTTCATAATCGCATACCAGCCACACTCGTTACATATCGTTCGCTCGCTTTATACTACGGCCTTGAACGATCTTGTAGCCTACGTGTTGACGAGTGTTTTCTTTACAACCACTAGCCAATCACTTCCGTCGTAGCGGCTCCGCACCACTCTCCAAGTCCGAAGATCACAATGACTGCCTCCGTCGGTGGTCTTTCAACGGCGATCATCGCTGCCATCTGCGCAGGCGGCATCTTTGGTCTACTAGCCCTAATCACCATCACATCATTCTGCTTCGACATCCCGAATCGTCTCCGTAAAAGGAAAGCTGCCAAAGAGGGTGGAGGGAAGAGTTCTCTTATGGAAGAGGACGATATGGAGAAGGGCGTGCCAGCCGTCTCGGTCACAGAGGTCGACAGCCAGGTCAGCCACATCACCAAGAGCAGTCAGACTACACGAGCACCATCACCGGAGTGCCGCTGTGAGCATCCCAGCCCGATGCCTCGAGTGCCAGCCCAGATGCATTCGCCGCGTGTTTAAGCGTTCCCGGTCGTCGTCTACAAACGAAGGACGGCATCAACTACACCCATTCAGATGAGATTGAGTTGATGCTGGCGGCATCTTGGAAGGACCATCTCGGCTACGGTTGGACCTCGCGTTGATGTTCACCAAATCTCTCCGAGGACGTTCAGTAAAACCTTGACCCCATCGAAGGAAACTAATATGTTGCGGCTGATGTAATTCGCGATGAGGCATTGCGACCCATTCTTCCAAGCTGTGGCAGCTTCACGGAGGAACGTTCGTGCGCAGGGTGTTGCCAAGCTGTGTTCGCAAGGCCTGCAGGAGTCGGTGAGGCAACACCTGTCTCTGTAACAATTATGTGGAGGTCGGCCCGATAGTCGCAAACCCAATGCTGATCGTGTTGGGTCATTGCCGGCGCGCTCGCTCCTCGGAACAACCCTTCACCCGACATCTCATTTATTTCTGATCGGACATAAGATACTTGTTATCTTCGCTCGTCCGGAGCGCCGAAATCGCCATGCTGTGTCTTTTCAATGCGCTACAACGGTGCGTCGTTTGACCCGTCAGCGTCGGTGCTGACAACAGCAAGCAAGGCGAGAAGCCTGTAGTCTTCAATGTTGATACCTTAGTAATGAGCAATCAAAGCTGTCCAACCTACCAAGAAGCTCGTATTTTTTGAGTTTCAGCTTCTTGCCACACCTGGTGCTGACGCTAAAACTCAAAAAATACGAGCTTTTTGGTAGATTGTCTTCCAAATCTCGCTCTGACTGTCAGCACCTTGCCATAGTCATAAGCACTAGCCTACATAAGGCGCCCATCGATCCACTTTTCCAGCCAAGCAACCAATCACTTCTTCTTTGATAGAAGCAACGTTGCGGACAGCGTTTGAGAAACCCCCAAGGTGGTATAATGTCGGTAAGGCGGTTCTCGAAGTATCTTCGTTGGGCTTGGATCGAGTAAACAGTCGGAAGTATAAAGGACGGTAGAGTGCGTGGCGGGAAGTCTAGCAATCACCACAGACTCATCATCTCGACTTCGTTCCCTATCACTTACATCATTCATCAACAGTGAATTTCAAGATGGCAGACTTCAAGCCCTACAGCGAGCAGAAAGAGCTCCACGCCAATGCACCTTACCGCTCGTCGATGCTCACCTATCCGGGCAATCTCAGGCAGGCGTTCAAAGATGCACACGCAGATCCTAGCAAAACCCTTGTGGGCATAGCCCATGGCATACCGAGCACATTCGTGACGAAGCTCATTGCTTCCACCAAACCTGACTTCATCTTCATCGACGTCGAGCACGGCATGTTCAACCGTTTGGAGTTGCACGAGTAAGCTGCTGCCTATACCCTCCTTACCGAAAAGGGTATAAGCAATGTGCTAACGAATGTCAGCGCTGTACATGCTGCCCAGCACCACTCGGAAGGTCGCACCCAAGTCATCGTACGAGTGCCAAAGCATGACGAAATAAGTTTGACGACGGCGCTCGACGCGGGTGCGGCTGGTATAATCATCCCACACACTGAGAGCGCTGAGGAGGTCAAGAACTTCATCAAGGAGGCTTATTATGGTGCGATATTTTCTCTCGTCTTCCTACTCTTTCTTACATTCCTAGGTCCCATTGGCAGGCGCTCGTTCTCGCCGTGGACGTTCACACCTGGACTCGCCACCTCATTGTATCCCAACGACCCTTACAACATCAACACCTCTAACAACCACGTCTGCATTATTCCTCAAATCGAGTCGGTCAAAGGTGTCGCAAATGTCGATGAGATTGCCGCAGTCCCCGGTGTTGCCGCCATTATGTTCGGCCCCGGTGACTTCATGATCGATGCAGGCCTTGATCTTAGCAAGGCCCTGGGAGGCGAGCCAGAAGCACCTTTCCTGGAGGCTATGGGCAAATTCGGCGCAGCGGCTGCGAAGAACAACATCCCAACGTTGGGTGGAGTCATGAGTCTCGACCAGATTCCGATGATGATTCAGGGCGGCATGCGAATTATCGCTGTGCAATTCGATGTCTGGGGATTTACAAGGCTGATGGATGACTCGCTGAAGACTGCGAGGAATTTTGCGAACCAGTCCGGCGCAAATGCGAATGGTGGCATACCCAATGGACAGCCCAAGCCGGAGTAAGGTGCGAATATAGAGACCGAGTATCGAAGTAAACGTTGTAGAGTGTATAGAGTGTTGACTATCACAATTGACAAGCGATATAGCGAGATGTGATCGTGGAAGTGACGACTTTCCGCACGCAAGGTTGAGGCTGCCGCGACGTGGTTGCATGAATAAGTGAACCGTGATTTTCTGTCCTTCACTCTTTCTGGCTTCGCTCGATTGTAAGCGCCATCCATAAAAGCATGCACAATTCATCGGCTGTTTCGCACCAATTCGAGAGTTCATCCTCTCGGTCCTCAGATCCCGTCGAGAGCTCATTATTTCCTGATACGTGCTTTAAAGTAAGCAAATCTCGGAAGGTCAGCCCTTGGAGTCCTTTTGGTTTGCTGCTTTCGAGGCGTGCCTGATACCGGCTCTGCCACTCTATATCCGACAACGGCTGCCAGAGTTCGCGCGAGCAAGGCAACGGTACGTCGTAAAACTCGGGGCACTCCTCACTTGCTAGCATTGGAGCGTCCGTCCGGAGCAATAGATCGATCAAAAAGAGGATGCAGAAAATCCTGCGCAAAGGTAAGCCCTGAATTCAGACAGACTGCTTCACAAAACGGTCAGTCTGATTGTGGTGACTTGTCTAGCGCACCTTCTGAGGCTCTCCATTAGTACCCACTCGATGCGTGAGGAGCATACATGCTTTGCATCTAAGCCCCAGAGACACATTTCATATAGCCTCTCACCAAAGGTCTACCGCAGCAATTCTAGTCAGCGATCTCCACGGGGTAGGGAGCCCAGTATCGAAACAGACCTCAATTACTTCGACGATCCAAGCCGCATCATCCACGGACACTGATTCTGTGCACTGAGAACACAACATGCCATACACCACAGCCACCTGCATGGCTTGTAACGTCTCAAGCACATCATAGGTTTCATACTAGTGACTAAATTCAGTATACCAGAAGCTTGGAACTGACAGGACCATCACTTACTTCTGATTGAATTTGCCGAAGATGCGCACAGATTTGCTGCCACACAAAGCTATGACTTCCTGGAAGGCGGGAGTAGAACATTTGCGTAAGATTGGCGCACACAGCCATCATTCCTGGCAAGCATCGATGGCGCGAGCCTGGTGGACACTCTCCTGTATTACTGATGGAGCATGGTGGATATATGAATGGTGGTAAAGCTTTCCCCTCGGCCAGCATGCGAGTGAAGTCTGTCAATCGAGCGAACACCATTTTCGCCGTCAGAGAGCCTTGTTGAAGGGTTCTCGAACGTTGTGATAACTGTGGACCGAGTGCTTGGGTGCTTGATATTGCGTTTAGCCAGTTGATGGGAGAATCGAAACTGGGTAGCGGAGATTCAAATGGCTCGACTGAGGGTGAGAAGCGAAAGGCATCGTCAGGCCATCGCACATACTGGTATGCAGAAATGCCTAGTTCTTGTGTCTCGAATTTTTTTGGTTGGTCCATCGAAATGTTTTGTATCCGAGTAGTGGTCGACAGCTCCTGCGCCAGTTCGAGTCCACTTTCCAAACTGGAGGCGACAACGTCTGGCAGCGACTCCCACGCGTCTGCCTCTGGAGCAATACCATGAGCAGCTTCCGTCGATCCAGAATGATTTTTCGCAGGTTTCAAAGACCGCAAACCTTCATTCCTTCGATGCGGCGTGCAGCGGGACGGGTACAGACACTCGAGGCCTCTCTTCGCGCATCGCGAACACGGTGTCGCCAACGAACATCGTGCCTTCGCAACCCGACAACCCTCGCAGGCCCTCGTCCGTCGGACGGGCATGAACGATTTGATGGAAATAAGATTTCAGGTATTGAATGGGAGCAGGACAGTGCACCTCGTGAGACGGATGATGGCGATGACCTGCCGCCGGAGTTGTCGGCCAATCAGCGGCGATTTCCCTACCGGAGCAAGCAGCCAATCAACGTGTTTGATTGTGATCAGGCACACAATACAACCACAATCTTTTACCAGCTTACATACCACAGGGGGGGTTCATTCGTGAAGTCTCCGACGGTGTGCAGAAGACGGACGAAATCCGAAGAAAAGATTATGGAAATTGTTTACATAAGACCAGGTGAACGCTCCCGGTCTTTCAGCAGGCAACCTCGAAAGTTGGGCACTTGAACGCCACATCTATATTAACTCCTTGAAGAGCATCGGCTACCCCCATCTACAATTTAGAAATGACCATCCCTCAGAAAACATGCCTAGTAACAGGCTGCTCCAACGGTGGCGTCGGCGCTGCTCTCGCCGAAGCCTTCAAAGACAAAGGATACTACGTTTTCGCAACCGCACGCACGCCATCCAAAGTACCGCAGACACTACACGCATCACCCAACGTCACAGTCTTTGCCCTCGATGTAACTTCATCAGACTCGATCGCCGCAGCCGCCAAGTGTGTGCAGGACCAGACCGGAGGAAAGCTCGATGTACTGATCAACAATGCTGGTCACGGCATGAACATGCCTGCACTGGACACATCCATTGATAAAGCCAAGAACCTCTTCAACGCTAATTTCTTTGGCGTGCTCGAATTGATCCAGGCTTTCCAGCATATGCTGATCAAGGCCAAGGGGTGTATCGTCAACAACTCCTCCCTAGGTTGCTACCAGCCATTTCCGTTCATCAGTAAGCGAACCATCCCACAAGTTATCTACTAAGCTTCTGGGAAGCTAAGCAAGAACTTCTTCTAGCAATTTACCAAGCAAGTAAGGCTGCCCTGACCTTAGCCGGTGAAGGATGGCGTCTTGAGCTGGCTCCCCTCGGTGTGCGTGTCATGACTCTCGTGACGGGTGGCATTGCGACGAAGTTCCTGGACAATATACAGCCAGTGGACATCCGCAAAGACTCGTACTATATGTCCATCAAGGATGTGATTGAGCACCAGCCAGACCACATTCCATTTGGTATGAAGCCGGAAGCTTTCGCCCACGATGTCTTGCGCCGTGTGGAGAGGGGTTCGACGGGTAAGGAGTGGATCGGCGGCGGTACGACGATAGCTCGCATAGCGCTTTGGACGTTCCCTCAATGGGCATTGGTAAGTAGATTTTGCGGTATCCCTTCCGTAGTATTGTGCAACGCTGACCAAAAGACGTTAGGATCGAATTTCTTTCTTGTCGAAGCCGTCATTTACGAAAAGACTGGCGGACGAACATGCGGAGAGAATGGCTCAAGAAACTTCGAAATTGACTTGAGCAGGTTGAGCTAGAGCAAGGTCCCAGCGATTACTTTCATTCCAAAAATAAGGCGTCCCTTGGGCCTGATGAAGTACTTTCTGTTCGCAACTCGGAGGCATCAATCGTACAATCTTGTCCATGACAACTTCTTTGGGTTCGCATCCATGGTAGCAAGCGCAACATGTCCGACGGTTTCCCCACCCTTTACGTCACCAATCCTCACTCTAACATCTCGCAAAGCTCTGGAGGTTTCCAAACCGCTTAGTGATGTTGCTACGTGTCGCTTGAAGTAAGGGTTATTTGATGCGGCAGAGGAGACAAAGCCCAGGATATCTGGAGTCCGCGTGATAAGCCCCAGGAGGAATGAGATGTTTGCCGCGACGAACAACGCCAAAGAGATTGCAATGGTTAGAATTGCGAGCCCAGTATTGCATGCGTACACGTCGCCTTCATTTCGAGTTACCACCGCGTTTGTGTTAATCCAAGTGGTATTGTCTCGAGCTCTTTGTACATCGCTCAACCGTACACCGCTTCCGATTGATGCATCCCAGAAGGTGTTGATAGCTGTTTGTAGGCTGCGAGTGAAATTTGCAAGCGGCAGTCGTGCCTGGAAGTCAACATAAGGCTGCAATGGGTTTCCAAGCGTGGAAAGATCAGGGTCGACCATCCAATGTTCGATAAGCTCACTCGTGCTGATGATTCCTTGCGTAGAACCAAGATCGGCGCCAGGCATCCATTCACTAATGCTTTGAAATACTGATGAAGCTGTTGGACGAGTCTGGTTAATATTGCTCCACATCTTGGCAGGATCGAATTGTGCTCTACGCACAGCGCGGACGGCGCAGGAGAGATCGCGGCATCGGACGCGTGATTCAACGACAGTGGGAGACGCAGAGCATGATGCAGCTGTGACCAAAATAGCTTGTAATGGTTGTTGCCGCATCGACAAATATTCGAACATGACATGACCCTCGGTACTGTTCAAATCGTCAACACGGACGTGAAATGTAGGAGTCCGATCAGTGCTACTGGCAGTGCGGTTGGTGTGGGAAGATGGAACTGGTGGCCAAGTAGAGGGGACTGGAAGCTGATATAGAGGTTGACAATCGACTGTCCAATAGTGGGAGACCAGATTAAAGGAGCAATTGCCAACGTCTGGCACGCCGACAACTGGAACGCCAAGGATAGAAGTGTAGTTCGCCAAAGTGGCGTTGCTGATGTAATGCCAAATGTCGTCTGAACTGGTGGCAGAATCATTGTTTTGGCCTAGATGGTTGATATCGGGGATTTTAACATGTCCAAAGAGATCCATAGGCTCGAGAAGACTTTGACTAGAGGTCTGCACTGCAGTCATATATAGAGGCCCATACAGTGGCCAATTCTCCTGCGCCAACTCTGCTGACCGGATGTAAGACTTTTGCGGATATTCTTGTAGGGGATAATATTTGACCGTGATGTTGTGAGTACTGATGAGAGGCTTTGTAGAAAGAAGCCTAAGTGAGGCTTGGCCGCCAAGTGGAGAGAGGAACCATGCTGTTAGGATCGATATGCCAAGGGCATCGAAATGCCAGAGGCCAACCTGTCGTTCTATTGTCGAAAATATGGACTGACACCCTATGAGTCTTTCAAGGTTCTTCGGCAAGTAACGTTAGCTTAACCTGAAAGAGCCGTATCAGAAATACATACGCCAAGAGTGGTACCGCGCTCTGCCTTGAATAGACCTATGCGACGCAGCAACTTTCCCAATATAGCGGCATATATGATCGGGAAAATGGTGGGCGAAAGAAGCGTAATGGCCTTGACGTTTTCGCCGTAGGCAGAGATCGGCTGCTTGTTCAGGCCAAGACACATGCCAGGGACGACTGTTTGACGGGTTAGTGACTATCTAAGGCTGAAGTCTGCCCGCATACCTAAGAAGAGGACAGGCCCCAAAGTCATGATGGCGTCTGCCGCCCCGTGTCCCACAAAATACCAAGAGTGGCGTTCGTCCCTCGATAATGAACCAGTCGGCACCACTTCATTAGTGCTCAAAGCTGGCCGCTTGCTTTCGAGAAGCTCGATTGCGTCGGTCGTGAATGTTTCTGACGCTGTCTCGTCTTCATCGGCTGCTGAAGCAACAGCGTCGTAGGTCCCTTGATCCGCAACTCGAGGTGAAGTAGACATGGCTCCTAGTCCTGAATGATCAGAATGGACTCGAGACAATGCTACTGTGTCGCACGCGCTACGTGGGTGAGGGACACAGGGAACAGGCTGAAAGTCTCTGGACATGACATTTCAGAATGGGGCGAAGTCGGGCAATCCCTCGCTTACCTGCAGCGATCCAGACAAGAGAAGGCTGACGAGCGTCATGTCTGGATACTTGTGATTGGACATAGCAGGCTAGTCAAAGCTAACTCTTTGAGCTGCATGTGTATGATTGGAACGCATTCGAAGTACTGGGCTGGGTGCAGCGTACCATGGTCGTACGGTGGGCACGAAACTGAACGCTTAGGTACCTAGCCATTCGGCCCTGTCCAGGCGCTGAGTCGCGATTGAGTAGCCGCTCTTGAATCAACGCGACCGGGCTATTGCTAGAAATGGACTTTGTGGTGCATACAGAGTGTGTGACGATGGTTGTCCGCTGCACATGCACTGCGGGCCCCGCGCGCACGACGTGGCTTAGTGTCGGCAACTCGCGCCACCGCCAATCATCGCCTTGGGACTGAAAGGCTAGGATCCAATACAAAACATTGTGTCGCATTCGGTCTCTCCTATTTTCCACTCTTTGCTTTTTCCACATCTTTACGATTAGACAGACAATGTGATCATAAGGTTCAAAATGGCCTAGCCCTGCCCAGGTAGATACCTATGATCCTTTCGATGTTTAAGATCTTCTCCAAGCCTCAGAATGGCACGCTGGGTCCAAAAAGTTAAGTCCCTCCTGCCTCGCGGAAACGAGAGCAGCACGGCTACCGAGGAAAAGACCACCGGAAAACTCAAGAGCTTGAATCAACGGACGTCATTGACACAGTTCACGTATGATACTTTGCTACCACAACGGCGGCAGATTCGTCTAATCCAGGTATGGCGAGGATCATCCTACCAGTGCTCTTCCCTCGGAGACGACGAATTCGGCTGCACCATACATACATTTGACCACCACGAGGCTCCACATTACATCGCTCTCTCCTACACCTGGGGAAAGCCGAACCCATCAAGACTGATACTGGTGAACGGAAAGCTTTGCTGCGTCCGAGAGAATCTTTACAACTTCCTGAACACCTTCAGCAAGCCGCAGACGGCTGAGGAGCGAGACTACCTGTGGATAGATCAGATCTGCATCGATCAATCAGATGTAGGGGAGCGCAACCATCAGGTCGGTATGATGGCAGACATCTATCGTAACTGTGACTTCGTCATCACATGGTTGGATGCGTCGGCATCGAAGGGCGCCGATTCTATACGAGACGGCTGGGTTTTCGACCAACTTCAACACCCGGAGGTCAACATGGAGAGGATTGCTTACAAATGTGTCAATAAATTCTTGAAGAATCGCTACTTTACGCGCCTGTGGATCGTGCAGGAAGTGTTGCTTGCTCCAGAAGTACTCATCCTTTGCGCAAATATATGGCTAGAATGGAACGATGTCAAGAAGGCGATTTTGTCCGTGCAAGCGCACTGGTTCGACCGCCTACCAGATGCCAAGTTCCTATTTACCAGAAGGGAGCAAAATTACGGCCCGGGGAGATTTCGCATGCGGGAGGACTTCCCCGTCTATCTCACCCTCTACTCTAGCATGGGGTGCGTGGATCCTCGCGACAAGGTTTACGGGCTCCTGGGTCTGGCAGGTACGGAGCAACGAGACTTCGTGGTCGACTACAACAAGCCAGTTCAAGAAGTACTTTTCGATGTGGTGCAATTTGTTACCTTTCGCGAAACCTCGAAGTATAGTACGGAGTTCATCGAGGCCGGGGCAAAGGCAATCTGTAAGAACATGAGACTGCCAAAAGACGACACAACAGCGCTCAACAATCTCTTCGACGACGTGGTCCAGGTACCCTTCATCAGCCAATGGGGCTATCACAGATCGACACGTGATAGTGCTTATTGCTGGTGGTATGAGCTTGACGGCATCCGTTTTTACTATTTTCGCGATGGTCGATTCTTGGATATGCCAAAGAGCTTCAGTACCAGGTAAGGTTCGCGCTTCGATCACGTTTCGCCCCGAAGACGACCCCAAGCCTATCCTTTCTCACTCGTCAGCCCATAGCCCTTCCATCTACGCTTCATCTCCTCGCTGTGCGCCATCATTACAATTCGCACAGTGCATTCGATTTTCAGTCCAGCCCTCCGGATACTCCAAGTACTTCTTCTTATCAACAACCCAACCACCTTGCATATTGACGACAACTCGAGTCTCAGTGACGACCTGAATACGTGGATCGCGCCAGTATGGCTGTCGTGTTGCCGGAAAAGACTTGTTGTTCGGGCGGTGCGGAAGTGATGAGGCGTTTGGTGTTGCGGATGTCATGTTCACTGTGCTGGCGGATGGTGGAAGATGAATTTATGAGACCGAAATGCTTGCTGCTTTGCGGTAGTGGCCTTGGTTTGGTAGAAATGGTATGGTCAGAGATTTCGTTGCGCTAGCGCAGGAATCGGAGAACAAGTCAGAGTGGTTGTCGTGGTGATGGAGCTTGCCAGACTGATTATGAGGAACTTGGTAAATTTGAAAGCCGAAGGGATGCGGTTGTATAACGGAACAATATTGGAGCGGCTAGAGAATCATATAGACTCGAAAAGTTTGAGTGACTCAAGCTGAAAACTTTTCCACGCGCATAAGTAGCAGTAGTGCAAATACTCTGTGCGGATGCGACACCCGATGCTCCGTTACACATACTGACTATAAGGGACGGCGACGTTCAATCTCCGGTTGCTAGTACCCGTGTCCCCATAAATTCGACAATGTGGGGTTGACGAGCTGTTCGTATTCGAGTGAGGTGTTTAATTGCGTGAGTCATGCGAGTAGTTGATGCTGACTCATGCGTTTGTGAATTTCCCATTCTCTCTGGAAGTACCAAATGATGAGCACCACCACTCTCTCCTTTCGAATCAGCGAGAACGCCTCATCCTCCTGGACGCCGGATGCGGCAATGTATCTGGTGACAATGCAGGTTGTGGTACGGCCCGCCCCGGTACTGTACTACTTTGAAACAACCACGCGAAAATGTTGACGGGATGTATCCTTGGATGAACACGTTGATAGCTTCACACTCAGTCCCGGGCAATGTTATAGGATAGTATCAAAACTCCTCGAAGCGCTTGTGGTAACAATGGATGACTTGCAAATTCAAGCGCGATCCTCGAGCACTGTTATATCACAAAGCTCAGAGGAAGGAACGATCCGATTCGATGAAAGGCGAGATAGCACACTCGCGGAGCACTGTACTCCAGCGAAGCTTGAGGATGGGGGCGCTAGACAAGTCGGCGACATGAAAAATTCGAGAGAAGACAAGAGTAGGCCGGCGTCCAAGAGATACACGCCAAGATCTGGACCTCGGGAAGGGATCATCTTAGCGGACAGCACCTCATTTGTTTGGCCAATTGAAGGAAGCCAAGTGAGGAGGGCCAAGCATAGAACAAGCGTGTAACGACGTTCGCGCGCGACGGTCGTACGCGTAGAGACGTGATGCACAGAGATGTTCGAGATGTCGCGTGGCTTTGAGGCCGCGCACGGACCAATTTCCCCAGCCTCACCAACGCCAACCACCACATTTCCTGCCACCAACAATTACACGCCACAACGCGCCATGATGGACTGCATAAACAAAAGGTTGCATCCTGCACTCAGTTTTTCTCTCTGCAAGTCCAGCTCGGCGATATCCAAGCTGCAACTGCCGCGCTACTTCAACCATCCACGGACATCAGCGCAGACTATCCTTCACACAAGGACAGCTCACTATCAATTTTCAACATGATCTTCAACACTCGACACTTGGCGGTCCTTGCCGGTATCGCCATCATGACCAACGCGCTGCCCTTCGATACAAAGCCTCGCCAAATTGTGCCGCGACAGAGAAACTACTCAGTCATCAATGTCGATGGCGGATCCACAGAAGTTCGGCAAGCAACCACAGTCGTCAGCCCAACGAAGACGGTCGAGGTCGTCAATCCTGGACCAACTGTGACACAAGAAGTCACAACGACCGTTGTTGATGCAGCGCCAGTGCCTGCGGCTACCAGCTCAAGCTCGGCGTACACAAGCAGCTCATCATCATCATCCTCAATCTCAATCTCAACTCCTACCTTCTCAAACTCGACATCAAGCAGCAGCTCGACACCAGTCCAGACACCGAAGCCGATCTTCGTCACAGTCACGGTACCAAAGGACGATGGACCTACGGAGTACTACGACAATGGACTGTGGCATACGAATTACCCCGTCAAGAACTTCGGGACCGCCGTCGCGACGCCTGTGTCGTCAATCTCGGTCTTACCAAGCTCCACGACCTCGCCGACCCGAGAGACGCCCAACTCATCCTAAACCAGACGCAACGCCGGCTTCTCAGGAAAGAAGATTGTGGATTGCTGAAAAAATATGTTCATGAAGGTATTTTAGTAACTGAGTATGGAGGTTTCTGGAATTATGGCGTTGGGAACATGCATGATTCATGGGATACGAGATACGGGGGCCTGGGAATGGCCACAATGCATTAGACTGGCGTTAGAACATGTGCAAGTCATTCGCACCAACGTAGGTATAGACGAAATGCGCAGATAATGAGACACGTTCCAGCATTTCGAACTTTGTGTGACTGTTGGTGATGGTTGATGGCTGAGTGATGACGCAGCTCGAAGGGGAAGCTCCATCCCTGCGCGCTTGGCACCGTTGACATGCCGCGAAACTCCAACTAGGCGGCGCCTGTCTGCCCACCAGCTCTCCACACCCCGGACTCTCCCACGCCGCACCTCACAATGGCGTCGCCGCCGCCCGTAGAAGACCAGGCCCGCCTGCTTGAAGATGCTCTCGCCGTGGTGCGCCAGCAGACAATGCTCATGCGACGGTGCCTGGAGACGCCCGGCAAGTTGATGGATGCGCTCAAGTGCAGGTACAGCTCCAGCTCTAGCTCCACCCAATAGGACCTATGTATACTGGAGATATATGGCACTGATACTCAATTCACAGCTCGACCCTAGTTTCCGAGCTGCGGACTAGCAGCCTCGGTCCCAAGCAGTACTACGAGCTCTACATGGCCGTCTTCGATGCCCTCCGCCACCTTGCCGTCTACCTCCGCGAGAACCACCCGGTAAACCATCTCGCCGACCTATACGAGCTCGTTCAGTATGCCGGGAATATCATTCCTCGCCTGTATCTCATGTGCACCGTCGGCACCGTGTACATGGCCATTGAAGATGCGCCAGTCAAGGAGATTATGAAGGATATGATGGAGATGAGTCGCGGAGTCCAGCATCCCATTCGCGGCTTGTTCCTGCGGTACTATCTTGCCGGCCAGGCGCGCGACCACCTTCCGACTGGCGACGGTGAGGGCCCAGAGGGCAACCTCCAGGACTCGATCAGCTTCATCTTGACCAATTTCGTGGAGATGAATAAGCTGTGGGTGCGGCTACAACACCAGGGACACTCGAGAGAGCGCGAACAGCGGACGAAGGAGCGACAAGAGCTACAGCTGCTTGTAGGAAGCAACCTGGTCAGGCTCAGCCAGCTGGTTGACTTGGAGAACTACAAGAAGATTCTGAACCCTCTGCTGGAGCAGATTGTACAGTGTCGAGACGTTCTGGCGCAGGAGTATCTGCTAGAAGGCACGTCAGGCATCAATTCCAACAGACGAGAGCTAACGTGCAGCAGTTGTGACTCAGGTCTTCCCGGACGAATTCCACCTGCATACCCTCGACCAATTCCTCTCCGCCGTCGCACGCTTGAATCCACACGTGAACGTCAAGGCGATCGTGGTTGGGCTGATGGACCGACTATCCTCATACGCGCAACGAGAGGCGGAAACGGAAAGCCCAGAGCAGCGCAAGAAGACGGAAGAAGAGTCGATAGCACAGCTTTTGGAGCAGATGCGCATAGCAAAGGAGAAGAAAGTCGCTGAACCGGAACCAGCGCCAGCACAGCAGAATGGAGACTCTTCAGAAGCACAATCGGGCGCAGAAGAGACTCCCACAGAAGCATCGTCCACAACAGCCGTCTCAGGTGCAGAGGCTGAGACAGAAGCAGCGGAAACAGATGGTGCGGTTGAGAAGAAGCGCGGCATACCAAGCAATGTCAAGCTGTTCGAAATCTTCCATGAGCAAGTGCAGACATTGGTCAAGATGCAGCGATTACCCATACAAGACACCATTGGACTGCTTGTATCGCTGGCAAACCTAGCATTGTGAGTAGATGGACGTCGAGGAATTGTGGCATGCTAACAGATGTAGAAACATCTATCCAGAACGCCTCGATTACATCGATCAGGTACTGACGTTCGCCAACCAAAAGGTTAGCGAATACCAGAACAGCGCCGACCTCCACTCGCAAGCCACACAGAGTCAAATCTTGAGCCTCCTCCTTTCGCCCATCAAAACTTACGTATCTCTGTTCACTGCGCTAGCATTGCCGAACTACATCCCCCTTTTGCATTCTCAACCATATCCAACGCGGCGTGCGGTCGCAGGCGAGGTTGCGAGAAGTTTGATGCGCAACCAGACCTACATCACTTCGGTGGAGAATCTGGAAAGCTCATTAGAGATCCTCAAGGTCTTGATTCGAGAAGGCATACAGCAAGCGACGGGATATCCGGGCGGTCCCATACAAAGACGAGCACAAGAGACAGAAGAGACAGTCGAAGAGCAGGGCTGGCTGGCGCGGATAGTCCATTTGATTCGCGGAAAGGACAATGACACACAGTTCAAGGTAAGCTCCAGTGTGATCTTCTCGCACAGATACTTCTAACACGTGTGTAGCTCTTACAAGCAGCGCGCAAAGCATTCTCAGAAGGCAACGAGCGCGTCAAATACACCACACCAGCCATAATAACAGCATCCCTCAAGCTCGCGCGACAATACAAGAAGCGCGAACATTTCGACGACAATTGGCAGTCGCAATCATCCGCCCTTTACAAATTCATGCACAACACCCTGTCAACCTTGTACACTCGAGTCAACGGTTCCGCAGATCTCTCCCTCCGCCTCTTCATTGCCTGCGGTCAGGTCGCAGACCAGAACAACTTTGAAGAAGTTGCATATGAATATTTTGCGCAAGCATTCACCATCTACGAGGAGGCCATCAGTGATTCGAGAGCACAGTTCCAAGCTGTCTGCGTGATTGCGAGTGGGCTGCACGCGACGAGAAATTTCGGAAAGGAGAATTACGATACACTGATCACCAAGTGTGCGCTTCACGGAAGCAAACTGCTCAAGAAGCCGGATCAGTGTCGTGCAGTATACCTTGCTAGCCACCTGTGGTGGGCGACCGAGATCAGGGCGTTGGGTGAGGAGGACCCAAAGACTGTGAGTGGTTACACTAGTTGGCGAACATGACAAAAGCTAACATTGATAGCTCTACCGCGACGGCAAGCGAGTACTCGAGTGCTTACAACGAGCGCTCCGTGTCGCCGACGCATGCATGGATGCGGCAGTATCAGTCGAATTGTTCGTCGAGATCCTCAACAGATACGTATATTATTTCGACCAGGAGAACGATGCTGTGAGTACCATCAACAACAACATAGCCCTTTTCCTTTCGCTAACAACGTGCAGGTCACCACGAAGTACCTCAACGGCCTCATCGAGCTCATCCACTCGAACCTCCAATCCAACGAAAACGCATCAAGCCTAGAGAACCCAAGGAAACATTTCCAACGCACCCTTGACTACATAGCAAGCAGAGAGTATGAGGGCGTAGTCACGACAGCAAAATAGCGCGCTGCTGTGAGAAGGTGGCGATCGTAGAGGGAATTGTTGGACTTCTGCCGAGGAACCTTGTAAGATCATTCGCAAGGACTTGTTTGGCATAGCGTCTTATGCGCGCTTTTAGTACATAGCATTTTGGATTGGAGGGCATGAATAGGATTGTGTGAAAGCGGCCATTGGTTGTGTGAAGTTACCTTAGCGAGTGAAGTTGCAGATGATTGTGATAAAGATCAGTTGCGCAGGCCGATGTCCACCAACGTAACGTCCAAGATTGTTTGCATCGTTATCACGGGACTTGGCGAGTCGCGAGGTGAACTCTCTATTGCTGTTGAGGTTATTATTACACATTACTTACACTCTAAAAGAGCTAGGTTATGTATACTGGCGTTTGACTCTTGTAAAACGCAGATGCAACGGCTGGGAACTCGTTGGTTGGCAAATACCACAATGCGCCACAGAAAAACATGCCTTTCGTGACTAGCATCCACCACGCTTCAACGACCAGCTGCTTGTTTTTGACCCCTCTTTTCTCCATGGCGTTGAAAAATACGGACTGTTGTTCGTCATCTGCATATAGATGGTTCAGCTCTACCAACGTGCCCGAACGGGGCCCACCCACAATGGATCCATCATCCCGATGCCTGCCATTGCTGATGTTTTGTTGGGCATTCTCAGATGCAACCAGAACTAGGTCGAGATGGGCTAACACAAGGTCCAGGTAATGGATACCTTCGTTCGACTCAAGGGCCATGAAATATGATCGGATCTCGTCCCATGCGTCGTGCAAGAATTCGATGAGGTCGAGTGGAAACAGGCCTTTGGAGTAGCTCTTGGGGTTGAATGAATTAACATAACACCAGTGCCATCTAGAAGCGTAAGTGTTCATATAGTCTAATGCCGCGTTCAAAGCTGGAGACTGATTCTCCTTGTGTGCGAGATGCTGCTCTAACCGAGCGCGTAGCACAAGTCTAGCCTCTCGATGTGCAAGATTCTCGACATAGATACGAAGGGGATTGAAGACGGTTGAGATGGTAGATCCCCGAAGCGGTAAAAAAGGACAAAACATGACCCGAAGATTACTCAAGATCGGCGACCAATGTTTGTCCGCCGCAACGGCAGCTATCACAGCCTCAGAAGCTCCAATAGACCTGAGCGAGGATGCGATCATGGGCAACCTGGAGGCTTCGCTTGAATGATGTGTGTGTTCCTCAGCTATGTCACCACTCTTATCAAAACTCGGTATGACATGTAAGTCAGGAAGATGGAGTGCTTGGTCTCCGGGAATGATCCCAAAGGCTAGCTTGTCGGCTTCTTCTGTCGGTATCCTTTCACGCTCATTCTTCTCGGGAGACGGGGGAGAGTACGAATCGTCATAGGTGTACTGAACGAGGGTGCCAAATCCTCTGATCACAGTACTCGTGAAGGTATGTCCGTTGCCTTCAGCTCTTAACAATCCCCTGCTAGGACGCAGATCCCTCCATACCATACCCATACGATGTGCTAGTACAACCAGAGTTCCAATCGTAGTCGTGGCTAGGGGTCGGACAATTTCAGGAGGCATAAAACTACAAACAGTTAACCAAATTTAAACAGAATTTTCAGCGTAATCGTACTCCCAAGACCATTCTCGAAGGACCATTGCAGGGCTCAAGACTACAGCACCTGGTACCTTCGACGACTTAGTCGGAGAATGAGCTCGGAGCTCATTCCATGTGACTTGCTGGAGAAGCTCCAGCTGCTTCAGCAGCTCAACCCAGCCTACAAGATCCGTGTTTTCCTGTTTGTGCTTTTCGGAAGGAATTGGGCTCGCGTCGCTACCCGTATGATCCACTGCTACAACAAAGCGTTTTGTTTTCCGGTGGTTGATTGTTTGACGTCTAACTTGGAAGGGTACATTCGTCTCTAGCACGAGGTGTGGTGTCGTGAATTTGACCTCAAACCGGAACTGACTCCATCGCCACGTCAAACGTGTTTTGCGAGCCCAAGGACCCAGTACTGAGGACTGGCAGCGCCGGTAACCCTCGGCGGTGCCAAAAACTTGTTGGAGTAATTGTCCAATAGCAATGAAGAGAGCTGTGAGAGCCACGGCAAGAGCAGCGCCTGCCAGAGTAATCTCCCCATTAGCCATAATGTAAGAATGGACCTCAGACAATTGTGCAGACTGGCTTGTAGTTTTATCACCCAGATCGACCCGCGCCGCGTTAGGCCCCCGGCAGAATGACGTATTTTGCTCTTGCCGCTGATGTTGCTGCGTCGTGCGCGTGTTGACAGCCTATTGGAGGAATTTGCAACGCTGCTGACGAACGCTGAACCTATCCCATGTTGAATGGCGCGCTTACTTGAAAACTTGGTCAAAACTGTGTTGTAAATGCTTTTAATAGCATTCACCGGAAGGGACTGTGATCAAAGCAGGTGAAGTCGTTACAGGCGGAGACGGATAGTAGTGCCACAGTGCGTAGAGATTAAAGCAGTAACTGGCTTAAAGAACAGACTAGTGCGGCCACAAGGACAAGCGTACTCATAGTTGGGGCTACTACTACTACTACTACTACTACTACTACTACTACTACTGGGCTAATAGTCGCCAGAACTTTGTTCAATGTTCCAAAAAGTGTCCGTGCTGCCCCATACCGGTAACCTTGGTCAAATTTCCGAAAAACGGCCGTGCACGCGTCGCAAACAATACTCCATTATCCTTGCTCTACCAGCACCCTTTTTCTCGTTTTCCAATCTTCTTAAGCCTACTCTCTCTCCGCTTGTTTCACTCTGCAGGCGTGTTGTTTCCTGATTTGCCTGCTTTGTAATTGTTATTGTGAGCGTGACCCAATGTCCAGTCCGCTTGCGCGCTGCGATCTCTACGTGGATGTTGAAAGTCGAGCCCTCATCTGTCGCAAGTCCAAGTACGCTCTTGCCACTGCGATTTCCTAGGTCACAACTCACCTTGACAAGAAGCACCGCGTTTCTAAGGAACTTCGAAAGGGACTCACGAAATATCTGCGTCAGCACCTGTGCGAATTCACAGACCCAAGCAGCATCCCTATCCGTCCGCACGGATCTGAACCACACCCAGAGCTCCAAGTGGGTGAAGGCTTTGCCTGCCGGGAGTGCGAGTTCTACACTGTTAGCTTGTTACGAATGACTACCACCTCAGTGAGCTCCATCTACGCGAACGAGCTTCCAAATCAAGGACAGACGACCTGTACGACGACGTCTTCCTTCAGACCTGGGCCGACGGCCCGACGCGTAATTACTGGACGGTGTCAGTGAACGGAAGCATGTCGCGCCAGGTAAAGCTGCCGTGTGGTGACGAGCATCTCAAAACCGTGCGCGAGCACGAGCAGGCTCGTCGCGAAGAGCAGCGGCGCGCTGCTTTGACTGATATGGGGGCGCCGACGCTGCAGAACACTGGTCCTTGGATAGAGCGCACTCGCTGGCCTATCACTTACCAGGGAGTTCGCCGCGATATACTGTTTTGTCTCGCTGAGGTACCTGCGACTCACGAGGCAGTCAACTTTACCATCGGTCAGTCGGAGGACGAAGCGAACGTTACAAGCTCCTCTGAGGACGTGAATAAGATATGGCATTTGACACAGGCTGTGCAGTATGTGCTCGACCGGTGTGAGGAGACCATGCGTCGCACCGGCCGTCCGCTCTTGTGCTGGCTGATCACCATGCGGCCATCGCCCTGCTTTCCAAAACCCTTCAAGTTTTCGGTCGCGAGAAATCCAGAAGGTCCTATCGTCGATGGCTGAAAGGTTTTCTTACATTTGTCGTCCGTGCATGGCGCATGGAGCTAGACAAGCATTTATCCTTAGCTGGAATTCGGCTAAGTCAAAAGCAATCTGGTCGCTTGCAGTCGATCTGGGAGCATCCTTTGTGGGATTTCCAAATCAGCCTCTACTCAGGTTCACAAGTGCTCATCTGTTTCATCTCTCGCGAAGATGTCTAGTCTACTAGACGGAATGTCATACCTGGCGTCCTTAGATTTAGTCGATGATGTATCGGTGGTACCACAGGATTTCGGGGTATATACCCTGAACAGGTACCGAGGGATCTCATTTAGCTTTGGCACGAGCCACGATTGTCTCCGCTCGGATCATAAGTAAGATGGTCGTCATTCGAAAGACGTAAGGACGTTAATTGATCTGTCAAATTCTCAAGCGCTATGTTGCGAGAGTGAGGAAGAAACTGGTGCTGGTGAGCATTGTTGACATCCAAAAGCTATATTGTAGAAGAAGCAATCACTTTTAACCCTGAACTAACTGTAGGATCAGAAGCAAAGTAACATCTGCAAACAGCATGTAACTTAGGCTCTTTGAACTTACCATAGGTATTAGTTCTAAGCTCGATCGACGAGGATGTAGATTGAGAAAGCATGGAAAGCACCTATCCTGTGTGTTCGAAAGACCTGCGGATCGTCCTCGCGATGCCTAGTCAAACAGCGCTGGGGATGTTC
>TARA_R110002003_G_scaffold251_3_pt1 | contig 37850 bp, 38 predicted proteins | sample TARA_R110002003 | Tara Oceans TARA_R110002003 (sample SAMEA4396441) | marine metagenome | biome: Westerlies Biome; feature: [SRF] surface water layer (ENVO:00010504); material: water (ENVO:00002006), including particulate matter (ENVO:01000060) such as... | depth 5 m | reverse complement strand
AGAACCGTTATCGCCTTCCCATGTCTCGTTGTCCTCCTCTTCTTCAGCGGCATCATCACTGTCCTCGTCTTCGTCGTCTTCGTCGTCCTCCAAGTCTTCCTCCTCCTCATCTGAATTTTCGTCAACGATAGCTGGATTTTCCAAAGCTTCTCGGGCCAATCCGAGCGTCGGATGTGGAGTATTGATATTGGCGCCGTATTTGAGAAGCAGATCAATGCTGGCAGATTGTCGATGAGCCACCGCTTCCACCAATGCTTCGTCTAGGAGATGATCGGGCGCCCGCATTTTGAGCAACTTGTCGAGAATGGCTTTATTTCCTCTGATGGCTGCTGCCGTGATTGCACTTCGGAACCGGCCACCTTGGTATCGGAAGTCTGCACCAACCTCCAGCAATTTGTTTACGACGTCCATGCGATCGAAGTATGCGGCCGCGATGAGAGCTGTATGGTATTTGCCGTCTCGATGGTTGACCAAATCGAGGGCGCGATCGAGGAGATACTCGATGGTCTCAAGTTCGGCCTTCACACAAGCGGCTTGGAGCGCATCGCCGTACTGACCGCCTTTGAAGTGCAAGTCAGCACCGTGGTCGATCAACACCTCGACGACCTTTTGGTTCTCGCCATACGCGGCTGCCACAAGTGCGGATCCCCACATACCCCCCATAGCAGAAGCGTTCGCTCCATGTTCAAGCAGAAGCTCGACGATGGAAAGATCGCCACACTGGGCGGCCGCCATGATGGGGAAGTGATGGTATCCTCCCTGGAAATCGACATCTGCTCCATGTTCGAGGAGGAGCTTCGCGACGTCACAGTAACCACCAGCTACTGCTGCAGATAATGCACAGCCATATTCACCGTTCGCAGGGTGAACGTTGACGGCAGCTCCACCATCTAGAAGCTCCTTTACTATTTCGAGGGCGCCTGCCGCTGCAGCTGCTTGCAATGCGGTGCCGTAGAATCCTGAAATGGCCGTCTGTGACATGACATCTGCGCCAGCGTGAAGCAAGACGCGAACGGTATCAATGTCCTCGGCCCATGAGGCGGCCTGAATTGCAGTGCCGTATTCGCCTCCGACAGCGTTCACGTCAGCTCCGGCCTTCAGCAATATTTCGCAGCAGGCTTCGTCGCCGATTCCGCTTCAGAAAGGTCAGCCAAGTTATCACGGTAATAGCTTAAGCCTCATGTCACTTACGCCGCAGCATGAAGAGCAGAGCCCAATGATTCCGAAATAATGGAGACATCTGCATCGTTTGCAAGAAGGAATTCGACGCCCTCTGCATCACCAGCTTCCGCACAGTTGATCAGTGCGGTGGTGCCTTTGTCACAGGTTGCATTAATGTCCGCGACGTTCTTTAGAATGAGCCGCAGGTCCTCCTTTTGCAGTGTGGAAGCGGCGAGCGACACAACCGGCCAGTTGTCTTCACCGCCTCGTACATTTACGTGTGCGTTGTGGTCGAGGAGAATATTTGTTGCCGTACTATTACCTCGGCTGACGGCCGCGATTATGGCGTATGAGTATAGGCCTCCAGCTGCATTGACATCGGCCCCATGCTCGAGAAGGATGCGAATGGTGTCTTCATCGCCGGTGAACACCGCGGCTAGATACAGACCTATCAGCAAGGAAGACCGAAAAAAATCTGAAAAGACTGCAACTGACCTTGCAGCTCATTGCCGTAAATGCCAATCGGCTCAGTGTTGAGCAATGCACCATGATCGATAAGTAGTTTCACATTCTCAGAATTCCCACAATACGCTGCCGCCTGCTACATCATTAGCGTTGTCGAGCAAGACGAGGAATGGAACTTTCCTGCAAGGCGGTGCCATACTCTCCTCCGCGCTTATTAACGTCTGCGCCTTTTGCAAGGAGCGCTTTCATGATTTCTGTAGTGCCATCGTACCTACATCTGTGCTTAGCGAGAACGTCCAATCAAGGATACATCAACTTACGCGCTGGCGGCTAGAGCAAATCCGTAGCTTCAGAATCGAATTAGCTGGCATTCTTACACACGCAAGGCAAACTCACGTTGGTCCTTCAGCGTTCGGATCTGCGTTGTTCTCCAGCAGGAGCTTGATAGTATCCTCGTGCTCATTGTCAGTTGCCTGGTACAGCGCATCGTCTCGTGCACGATAGTTGTCGCGCAATTCTCGCATATCGTCACGTTCGAAAAGAAGCCTCAAAACCTCCGTTCTGCCGTAGAATGCAGCTAGTGAGAATGCTTTGAGGCGCCGAAGATTTGAGCTTTTATCCAGAATAGCCTTCACGACCGACACGTAACCTCTCTGGGCCGCGGCGCTCAGGGCCTGCTCTAGAATCGGGACCCTTTCTTCTTTCTCGAGCAGTACCTTGACTACCTCGAGGTGATTATAAGTTGCAGCAGCTGTCAGACAACTGCCGTATGTCTTCATCGTGCGAGTGTGGTTCCAACCACGAGACAGGAGATATTCGACGACGTCCGTGTGGCCATTTCGCGAGGCAGCTCCGAGTCCGCTTCCATACCAGTAGTCCTCGTCAGGATCGATATCAGCGCCGTGGTCAACGAGTCTTCGCACTCCCTCAATATTCCCTACAAAAGCACCAATGTTCAATGCTCGTCGATTCGCTCCTCCAATGACATTTACTTTTGCGCCACGATCCAGAAGGACTGCTGTTATCTCATGGTCCGAATTTGCGATGGCCGCGTATAATGCTGTCCCGTGGTCTGGCGAAGTGGCGTCTATGTTAGCGTCGCGATCCAAAAGCGTCTTCACAATGTTGAGATACCCATTGCTTGAGGCTGCGTGCAATGCGCAAGGCTGACCACCGTCGCTTGAATAGTCGATGTCCGGAGCCGCTCCGAGAAGAGCGTTAACGACGTCTTCGTTACCTCCCTTACAAGCATAGTATAAAGGCTGGAAACCAAGAGAGTCGTCTATGTGCACGTCAGCTGAGCGACCATGCTCGAGGAGAAAATCCACCATCGCGCCGAAGTTCAGTATAACGGCCACGTGTAGTGCCGAGACCTTGTCTTGACCGCGATACGTATGAACGTCTGCGATGAGCTCCCACCACTTCTGACGAGCTGCGGAGTCTTCTTGCCAGAATGGGTGTTCAAGATCGAACTCATTCAGTACGTCGCGAGGAGCGAGAATGGCATGCTGGACCCAGTAGCGGATAGGATACTTCAGGTCTTCCATCAACACCTCGTCGTCATCGGCCTTGTCGGAACCATCAGCTTCGCTACCGGCTTCGTCATCAGTGCCATTTTCGGAAGCCTTGTCGCTTTCGGTCCCCTCATTTGATGATACATCAGTACCTTCTACTTCATCGTTCCCACGAGCTACTTCTTCTTCAGCTTCGCCATCGCTTTGCGCATCCAGCGTCCCTCCTTGGTGGTCAAGTGCTTCATAGATGTACTCAAGCGACCGGAGAGCAATGATGCCATGCTGCATGTCAAGGAGATCCAAAGCCAAAGAGTCTCGAGCATATTGCTGAAGATGATCCTGAGCAGCGGGTTCAATCCACTCAACAGTGGCATATTCCAAGTCACTACCTCTGAGGGTCAGGAAGGCGCCGCATCGAACAATGTATGCTTTGAGCTTGGCCAAGTCCGCTCGATCTTCTTGCGGCAAACCTGCCATGAGTGCGAGTTCGCGCATTGTAGGAGCGACATAGGCGCAGATGCGACAGCGCAGAATTTCTTTCGTGTACTCCAGACCTTCCGCGTGCGGGCTCAAAACACGTTTTCGAACGTGTTCGAACATGTTGGTGAGGCCATATGGAAATGATTCCAATAGCTTGCGTATGTCTGCGTGCTGAGTCGTCCCAGGTACCCAGGCGTTCCTGAGCTCTTGAATAACAAGCGTGACATAGATCCAGTTATCCTCAGCGCGCGCGTGCACATGTCTTTTGACAAAGTAGGCCAGTGACGATGGCAGTTCAAGTGCATCAACACTGATAGAGATCTGCTTCCTCAGTTCAACGCTGACCTGCTCAACATTCTTCTTATCCTCCAGATCAATCTCTAGCGCTCTTGGCTTAAGAGTTCTTCCTATGTTTGGACGACCAGTGCGGCTGAGTAGCATCCATTTGATGGCTGTTGTGTCGTTATTCTGATGTGATGCCAGTGTACCTTCGGGAAGCTCCCGCATGTACGTAAGAAAGTCGTCCAGTGAGTCTTGTGCATCCTCAGAGAGTTGCTCGAGGCCGTAGATTATGATGTAGAGACCGCCAGGAATATCTTTGGCCATGGTTTGCAACGTATCCCATAGAACTTGCACTTTGAGTGTGACATCTGGGTCGAAGTCCTGCTTCCCAGCATCTTTGCTCCTTTTCAAGTCGGACAGTAGATGACGTGCAAGGTCACGGTTGGCGCTGATTACTTGCCGTACCACCATTTGTAAGAGTCCCTTAAGCGACCTCCGTTGTTTATCGGACTGATCACAGTAGAATGAGGCCACTACCGAGCTGCCTTCCCGCGTTGCCTTGAGGTGTTCAATGGCTGAAGACGCTATCGCGCCTTGGCCAGTGCCCGCTTTGCCGTGTATCCAGAGGATCTTCTGTGTGTTTTCTTGCATCCAATCAGTGAAGGCCGCTTGTTGCAGAACCGAAGACAACTCGTTAGTCCGTTCGCCCCTATATGAACCGTTGATTGTTGACTCAATGTCTTGGAAACCCTTGCCGAGATGGTCCAGCATACTGTAAAAGATTCGTTCGTCCACCAATGCTTGACGCACGGAGTTTTGCCGTGACTTCAAGATGCTATCTGCTTTCTGAGCGGTGATGCGAATCTCTTCAGAAACAATGGTGAAGTTAGGATCTTTTGAACCGTCGTACTTGTTGAGCTGGAAGTGGTCGACGTCGAGACCGAGCTTCTCAGCCGAGGTAATGCTTGCGGACACTTCGTCGACGATGCGCTCTTGTCGCTTGAAGGACACTTTGGGCATTCCTCTTACCACTACCTTGACTCGGTCGCTCTCCTTTTGTTCGAAGAAACAGTACAATCGCATTTGGGTGTCTCTAGCCAATATGCCAAAGTCGTCCAAAAGCTTGCCCAGCTTCTCATTGTCCTTCTCGAGAAATTTCACGATATCTGAAGCGTCACCGACGCCGATGCCTTGAGCCATATCGGCCAAGACCTGAGCTCTTGGCTCGGTAAGACCGTGGAAAGGAGTTCCGAGGAATATCGATCCGGCGACCCATGGGTACACATATGGGAACTCGACCTGACGAGATCGCGCAGTCAATAATGCTTTTTCTAGAATAATACCGCCCAGGGAGTGGCAAACAAAGATGATGGCTGTTTCGGTATTACTCTAGGGATGATTAGAGGGAACAGTCCACAGTGCGAATGATCCACTTACTGCTCTTCGAATTCGATCCAGACCATAAAGCAGTTTGTATGCAACATTGTCGAGCCGTTGACTTACGGATTCCTTGCCGAACCATTGAGATGAATACAGAAAGATGCTAATTCGTGCGTCGGGTATCTTGCGCCTGAACAGACGTTGGTTAGCAATCATAGTGCACGAGTGCTTCGTTGTGGCCTACATACGCTAACATGTTGGTTTCTTTCAACCAATTCAATTTCTCGTACTTCCATGACCATGCTTCGTCTGCACCAAGACCGGGTATGGCAACGATTCTGCCAAAAATTAATCGACCTCGCTCGGACTCGGCACATACGAATGGCCACTTACTCAAATCGGATAGGAGCTTTTGAAGCTGCTGGCTCTTCCGCGCTGGGATACAGGATGTCGAACCCATAGTTCAAGGCCTGCCAAAATTAGTCCAAATCTTTCGACATCGAGAATTCGCACTTCCCATCGCCTGGAACTTCCCATGTTGAATCTTGGCCGCCGCCGCCATATTGCGATCCTGAGGCCCCGGCGACGAGGCGGGGAGAGGCTCTGTTATCGTTGAGTTCAGCTAGTAGACATGTGTCCGATACAAAGGCGCAGCGCGATGGAGTGTAGCCCACGAACTCAGGTGCAGGACATTGCCACTACCCCTACGTTATGAGGCTTCAATACCCGTTGTGTGGGTCCAAGGCCGGAGGCGGAATGTTTGGGGGCCAAATGCTAGGAAGGGTTAGAGGACAGGGTTGTGTCAGCGCGTGGCTTGCGGCCCCTGGCTACAACAGGATTAAGGCAGCTTGGTAGGGTCTCGGGCGCCTAGCAACGCTGGTCTGCAGCACAGTAAGGCGCCCAAATCAGCCGAGCCTCGTACAGATTATAACATACGAGGGTGTCGCAATTTGCAATGGATGCTGGACTTGAGTTCATCGACCTCTGAAGTCGGACAGTTGAGGGCTCACAACACAGCAACGCCACTCATTCTGTAATTGCGAGCATTGCGTACACGCAGGTTTGATGACTGCGACATGAAAGCTACTCGCTCGGTGGGTTCGACCCTTGGGCCTCACTGGTCGCGTCGAAAGCATTGTGGTTGTTGGGGAGCGACAGAATTGTCGTAAGCGAGCTGCACAGTCATCCGAGAGACTCATTATACATCAACCTTGAAACGCGATAGCGATATAACGGCCGTGAGCATCGCCTCTGGCTGGCGTACTCGCGCGATAGGAGCATCGTGCGAGGTGTACTTCCAGGCCAAGCGTGGAGTGGCTTCGTCGCGTCGGTCCTCGGCACTGTGGTGGTCGCGAAGACAATGCATGCCATCTCGAAAATGTACCGCCATATAGATCACGGACAGGTGGTTGATGCGCTTGAGAGGCGGTACGCACAGGAGTTGGTGGAAAAAGACACGACGCGAAGGATGCGTTGTGAAACGAGTGTTCGGGCCGATTTGGGCGGAGCTTCCTGCGATGGTTGGCAAGCACGATTAACGACAAAGCCCCACTTAACTAAAACACCACTCGTAGAATACCTTCTCTTAGTCTCCACTCAACAACAATCTTCACAGGAACAATGCTATACTGGCTGTCTGGAAGGGTAACAAGAAAGGTCGACGCGGCTGGTGCAATACAACCGACGAACTCAGAATCAAGGTCGCTCGAAATGAGCTGTAGAGGGGACAGAGGTGGCGCGGCCCAAAATAATGTCCACTGTTTTCATTTCGCACGGTATTTGGGATAAGGCAACATGGCATCGTTATTTTGGGAAGCCAGCAGCACGCTCTACGAGTCCAGCCCGAGTACACCTCCTCCTTTCTCACGCCATTAAACGTCGCTCGTACGTCGCTTCCACGCTCAAGTCGGCCTCAACACCAGGGTTGACTCCTTAGTGGGTACACAACTGCTTTGTATATCTGTGCTGGGATACTCTGCCTGCCCCGAACCCCCTCAACTCCCAGGACCAGATCAACTCCTACAACGTCTTTCACCTCGGTAACCGTCGAGCTCCGCGTTGAGGTGTACAAACACAATATCAATGCGACGACCATGCCTATCGCCGCAAACCTGCGGCAGTACGAGGGCATCAAGGAATCGTTTGTGTTCTCCATGTTTCTACCGATGTCCACATTCCTATCTTCGAGCATTGCAGCACCGAATCCATCTGTCCCCACTCACTACTCTTCCAGCATTCTACCGCGCCAACCTTGACAATTTCTAATACCAGTACTTAGACCACACCGTCTCCTTCCACTCCTCCTCGTCATTGTCGTCATTATCGTGGCCAAGCCTTGCCACCTCCGACACCACCGGACAGAGGTTAAGATACGTCCGTCGATAGACACACGATACTGGTCTATACGCCCCAATATGAGCCTCTGGGAAGATATCCGCCGCATACATCTCATCCTCTTGGGCTCGCTGTTGCTGAAGTGGTTGATGCCGACGCTCAAGCACGTGGTCCGCCATTCGAAGCTCATCAGCTGCAACGTCCCCGGCTTGCTGGTGAGTGATGTACGCGTATTCCTCTTCCTGCAAGCTGTTGAGTTGGTAATCGTGACCTGTCGAGTCAGCTTGGGAGTCATCTGCGTGTCTTAGAACCTGAAGGATGAGTGTGTCGATGCGGGTTCGGGTAAGAGTCATGCTGACGATGGTGTGGGCTAGCTGCTCGGTCATGTTATGGCTGTTATTCGATCCTTCCGTCATGACGGCGAATGTGTTGCTGGAGAGTGGAAATGCGGGATGTTGATGTCGTTGGCACATGAGTATGTTCATCTGTCAGTGGCATGTCTCATTAATCGTTTCGACGCTACGGCCATGCTACGTCTCGAGCGAGACATCGAGCGAGACAGTGTCGAGAGATCGCAGCGCGCATTAACAAGGGACTGTAGATGTCTTGGTGACCACGCCTAAGCAGTGATACCTGGTGAGAACAATACGTATCGGTATGCACTATGCATTGCTGGTCTATGTACACCATGACATCTCCACTAATCTCAAGTATAAGCAAGAAGGCAGTCTAGATACATCAAAGGGTATAAGAAATCCACCACCGCTCGCCACTTCATCGCCTCAAATGCAACATAATTGTTAGTTTCCGCCAACGACGATCGTGAAAAGTCGCGGGCTACCATCGAAGAGCGTGCCTGCAACATCACTTCCACCATCCGGCACCACATCATCGTAAGGGAACGCATACCCGCGCCCGTCCTTCTGGACTTGATGCACAATCCGCGAGTAATGATTCGTAGTCTCGAGATCCTTGTAGTACTCGCTCGGGTTGCTTCCATTCGGGAACTGGTTCCCCGGTGTGCTTAGCAAGATGCTACGATTGTATGCCGCTGCGAGTCGTGGGATGACCGCATTGCGAGCCTGGTTCGATCCGGTTGCGAAGGGACCAGTGCTGCACGTGAAAATGTCGCGAGCGGATGGCGGAGAGAAAGTGCCAGCTTCGCCTAGCTGCAGTTCGTCGCCATGTACGCGACCAGTGATATTCCCAGCGGCAGCTTGAGTGTTGATGGTCATGTCCTCGTTGCGATATTTGTTCCACACGGCATCTGTATACGCATTCCAGTAGCCATCCCAAGCGCTTGCGTTCTCTACCAAGAGATTGTTCGGGCTGAGCACCCGCAGAGGCTGGCCGTTGTATTCGTAGATAAGCTTGTCCCATGGTCTTCCATCCCGTTGCGCTTGAGCACGTAGCTCATTTACGACCGTCTGGAAGCCATCTGACCCCATACCGGGTACAGTCTGAGTGTTTCCCTGCGCGTTGGTGAGGGATAGTGCCACCGGAACACTGACGAAGTCGACATAAGAAATGTTGGCGAAGAGCTGAGCATTATTGTATGTGAACTCGCAAAACGTCCAGTTGATGTTGATGTTCGGGTCCGAAGAGTTCGTAACACTTGGCTCAACGACAGCAGGGCCTGGGTTCAGAAGAAAGGTCAACTTGGCGTCGATACTGAACCAGATGCGCCCTCCAGCAATCTTAGGAATGTTGACATTGACAGTGTTGCCGGGAGCACCAAGCGGAATCGCAACGTCAGCCTGGAGTGGTTGCTGGATATCATTGGGAGCGACCGGGTAGTAGATGCTATTGCCGTCCGCTTGCACGAAGATGGGCGTATTGTTGCGTTCGAGAGCTAGTCCAGTGATGTATGCGTAGACATTGCCCGAGTTGGTCTTGTTCTGGAGCGCAAGCTGTAGTGTTCCAGGCATAGCTTCGGCGAGGACCTGCTGTTGTTCTTGTCCTTGAGCTTGGACAGCAGCACGTTTCTCGTTGTTGGAGGTTACATTTGCCGGAGTTGGAGTCGGGCCATTCTCGGCTTTCCCACGGTTTTGGAAGCTTTGCCGACGCTTGTTAACAAACTTCTTGAACGACTTCATAATGAATGCGGAACTATGCAGAAGTAGGGCTATGCGCGAGTAAGCGATATATGTACAAAGTAGAAGATGGGGTTAAGAAGCGCAGAAAGATCAATAAAATAAATCGCGGTGACTAAGAATGCTTAGAAGTTTAGTATTGACAACCGAGACCTGGGGCAGTGCAGCTTTATCAATGGCGTCGTGAACACATTACCCAACGCGCGTCAACAGTTGGTAAATGTTGTGAATAGGGTTCAACTGATGTCACACAGTGATCGATTTTGGTTGGGATTCAAACCGGTTGTGGAATCGCGCGGCGCCAACTTCAAACCAGGGTGGTGGCTTGAGGTCATTTAAGTGCAAAAGCCAATCAGCGTTTGGCATCCGGCACCATCGTCCAACGGCTCCCTCGGCAGCACCCCAGGATCGATGCCACGCACACTGTGCTCGTGGTTTTGTTTCTGAACCCCAGAAGATGATTGAGAAGTTGGTTTCCACGACATGATTGGATGCTTCATGTTTAGGATTTGTCGTGAAAATGGGAATATCGCGCGGTATGACAGCACCAAGGCCACATGCGAGCAAGAAAGGTACAACCGTGAAGAGAATCTTCGAGCTGGCATCAACATGCCTGTTTACCGACGTTGTGCTTAGAAACTATGACCTTGTGTGAGGCCAGGCATGCCATGAACGCATGGCTTGTTAGGCGATGAATGCCATTTGCCTCGTGAAATGATCGAACCAGCGCAAACAGCCACGAGAACTTCAAGGATGGACTAGATGCTAAAAGCGCATGGACATGACCAAGGTGAAAGTGATGTGCTGGAAGGTATTCTGAACTCGAATTACCGGCGTCGCAAAACTACGATCGGTGTAGTGTTGATATATTTATGCTAAAGAGTGCTGCACTGCCTATACTTCGTGTGTCAGTTTCCATTTCAAACATACAGCGTGCGATATTGCAGTAGCCATCGCTGAGTAGGGTGCACTGGGGATTTGCTACTGGCCTTTGGGATCCAGAAGCAAAGGAAGGCGAAATTCTATCATGGCAGTGCAACGCACTCCGTTTTATTGAGCTCTGAAGTGGAGTCGCAAGGCATTGACCCAGTCTCATGGAGTCGGAATGCTGAGCCCACACCACAATGGTGACGTCATCATGGGCCTGCTAGCCAATAGCAATCTGTTTTCCTCAGTTTCCTACCCTGAGACATCGTTTTGGATGTCTTACGTCTAATAACGCCTCAGAAATGATCTGAGAGTATGTCAGAGGAACAGTATTGTGAACCGTGCCGTAGTTTATTGCAGGGGGATCTATCGGTGCTCAGCGGCGACTCGATCTCGATTGACTTCGATCACCACCTTCATTATGAGTCTTTCGACAGGGCCATGCGACTGCCATGCTCAATTTGCACCTTAGCATGGGCAAATTCAGAGAATTCTCCCTCTCCATATGAATTCCGCTGGGGAAAGCTCTTTGGGAGATACGACTACGTTGATGACGGACGTACCCTGTTCTTTTTCGCAGACCCTTCCAAAGTTTCAACTTACAGTTCTTATTAGGTACTTGGAGATCATGAGGAGGGTGCGTGGCTAGTTGGAGTGTGGATGGATGGGTGGAGTCTGTCGGTCTTGGTTAGTGAGAAATCGTGAGGCCAGTGTGGGAATGAGGAAGCTGTAAGACTGGTTGCGGTGCGCTGTTTTAAAGTAGTATGAGGTGTGTTGTGATTAGGGTGGGGATTGGGCTGTTGGTTGGCGGGACTGCGGGAGGTACGAGGCAGAGTTTGGAGGTGGAGATCCGGGTTTTGGTTTGGGGCTGCCGATATCAAGTTTGGTTGGAGAATTTGCGGTAACCTAGGGTGCATGGGAATGAAATCGTGATTTGGATGGACGGATGGAGGATCGGCCCCAAGACGGAAGGGGAAGGTCGGGTTCCGCGTTCACAAGAATACGGTGTTCGGAGTTTTGGTTTGGTCTAGAGGTGCAAAGGTCATAGGGTGATCACAACCCTGTTCGCAAGAAGGATCGACTCCAAGACGGAATGTTTTCTTTAATTCCATGACGAGGATTGATTCCCGCGTATTGTGCTGCTGCCTCAGTGTCCCGAGGTCGTGCCCGCCGTCATGCGCTCTGTGTAGATGACGATGCCAGCTCATGCCATTCGATAACCTTGGCAGCTTTCCTATTTGCACTGTATCATGCTCGCGATCGATACGTCCGCCCTTGCACTGCCGGTATTGTGTGCACCATTGTCCGCGCCGGCGGCGGCATTGCTAGCCCTGGGAGTAGGATGACGGAAGGCGATATTGTGTAAGTTAGGCAGGAATGCATCTAAATGAAGGTAATTTTCATATATGCCTGTTGTCAAGGGGTCAGGTATGTTGACTGCCTTTGACCTCGATGTCAAAGTACTTTTTTTCTGTTACGGCGGTTGTTCCGTTATGTGTGGATGGCTGCAAGGCTTGCTCTAAGAGTAATTGTAGAGTCTAGCATATAGAGTGCATATTTATGTGCGGGTCCACTTGCGAGTTTGCTGATACCTGTAAGAATTGTGCTCGAGGATGAGTTTGGAGCACAAACAAGATTGGTCCGCTTACGTAATGTTATGCCTCGGCAAGAACGTCATTCATTTCGCGTGTGCATTTCCGACTTCACTTACCAACCTCACGAACACACCCTTCAACGTCTGCGAGGCATATATTGTAGATACGAAGAACTATTTCTTGTTGCTTGTTTACTGGCTCCAATTGCTTGCCAACGCGTGAGATTACGTCACCTTCCGTATTGAGCGCATCCATCGACTGGCGCTCACATGCTCCACTGTGTCAATGTTATCGCAGAAAGCACCCAAGGCACCCAGTGGCCACTATGACTCCAATCTAGGCTGCCAGCACGATGCTACACTATACCTACACGATTCGCTCGAGTGTCGCTCCATTCCTCGCAAGACCGTCATCGACCGCATCCGCTGCTCGTTTCGTCCGCTCCAGCGCGTCGTTGTTTATAACCAACTCCGCGCTTGTCGCTAGAGCAAGACCTTTTAGGCCCCGCACTGCCTGGATGAGCTCATCTACATTGTCCTCGATGATATCCTCAATACGCTCGTCATCCGAGTCATCCTCGAACTGGTACTTGGCCCGAGCCAGTATGTCGCGATGGGTGGCACCGCGATGCAGCGGCACACCCACAAATCTATGCGCCTTGGATTCCTTCCAGGCATGCCAGTTGGCGGCGCGTACCTTGTCACGTTGTCCAAGCTCGCCTCGTCGGGAAGCAGAGACGCCAGCGTTGTCAATTCCGCGCTTGGAGGATCCGCTTCCTTTGACGACACGTACCAGCCGGTTGGCCTGCTTCAACTCTTTCAGCTTCTGTGCAGTATCCCCATTGACGCCTGCAGCATGCATGAGGCCCGCCTACGCCAGGCTGAGGCGTTCACCCTGCTCTTGCAAGGTCTGCAGGGTGCTGCATCCCACCTCAAACGCTTGGTGAGCCATGTGGAGGGCATTGTGAGTCAGGCTTACATCTAGGAGTTTAATGAGCCGTATCTCCCGTTTTGTCTCTGCGATCAACTTTTCGTCTTCGTTGTTCGGCTCTATGGCATTCGTTAGTGTTGTTTCCTCGACCGTATCTGCCACGTTCTGAATGTGCTCTATGGGCATGCCGGTTTGTGGTGTCCCTTCCGGATTCACAGATACGGACTGCTGCCGGGATAAACAAACTGGGCTCGCAAACGCACTCGCACGCCGCGGCTCATACACAGGAGGTGAAGGAGGTGGCTTCGTGTGTAGGCTGTTTTTGATTGCAGTAGTCATGCCATGCGATCGCTGCTCCTCATCTGTTTGTTCAGTTTCATGCACTGAATCGCCATAGGGATTATGCACGATACCGTCAAGCCAAGAAATGCGACTGGCCGGTTCCGTGCCTTGAAGAACGTCGTCTGATGGGCGAGGTGAATCGCAAGTTGACGTAGTCCGTGAATAGACTGAGCTTGCAGCATCAAATGACGGCCGATCATTAGCATCGTCGACGCTATCACCCGAGTAAACGGAGCTCGTGGCACCGGAAGACGTTGAGACACCACCGCCGCTTGCACGCTTCATCCTCATGCTCTTTCCGACGAGCTTCTTGAAACCGCCTGTCAACTTGGTCATCGTGATACTTTTGATACCTGAGGTAGAGTACAGGTTACAAATGTGCTGGCGGTTGTGGTCGATATTCCAGTGTAGGTCTTCTTGCAGGTTATTTTCACGAGCGCAGGAGGTGTTTATGCCGTTCGGCATGTCTTGACATTGTGAAACATCAAGGTGCACCGCCACCTTCACCAGGCACAACGCATCGTGGATGCACAGCGCCTTATCACTTTCGGTGAATGACCGCGATCTCCGGTCGCATTTGGGCGTCGCGTGTCTTCTAGCTGTCAATAACGACATGCGCGCTGCCAACATTCATAGAGTCATTGCACAACGTGCGGAGGACTTGACAGGACGACCAAAGTCCGCGAGCAGACAAGCTGTGCGGCGGCTGCATTCACCAACTCGTTATCCGCAGCATCAACAAGTTACCGAGATTGAACACCCCACGCACGTGCGTTGTGTAGCTTCAACATCGTTAAGTTGCTACAGATTACAGCCGCTCTCACACCGCTCGGCACATACATCAACCTGATCTCACCTCAAGTACAGGTCAAGCTAGTCCAAGAAGAGAAGCCGCTGTCGCAGAGAGACGTACAGAATGCCGCAAGTAAACCAAATTCGATAATCCTAACAAGATACACTGACATTACTAAAGAAGCCGCTAGTCACAATAGTTCAGCGCAAAAGGCTTAATTCCCCGCGTGCTCGTCGGACTTTGCCTAGCTCGAACACTCCTATCCTTGAGAGTCAGAGTGCTCCACGAACGGTTGCTAAGCGCACAATGGATCATGAGCCAGCAGCGAAAGAGGAGGCTGTTGAAATGATTCATCACGAGGTGGTCCGCGAACACTCCCCGGATCAGCTCGAGCGTATAGTTGCATGGCGAAATGATGTCCCTCAAACTGAGGAGCTAGAAGATGCGACTATCGGACAAGCCCTCACGATCCAGCTGTACAAAGATTGGTTAGAGTGGGCGGGACACGATGCATTGGCCTGGCTCCGCAAGCTTGATAAGTTTGAACGACGCTTCCGCTCGGCAGGCTTCGCATACCATCAAGTTCCATATCAACTGCGGCACTCATCGGCAATGTTGCACGGTTGTAAGATCGAGCAACCAGTTCTAAGTCGCTTGTCTCAAATCCTCGAGACCGACCGCCCGCGAAGCAAGCAGACCTTCTTTGGTCCTTGGTGCGAGATCAGCAAGGCTGCAGCGGAGGTTCTAAGTCATTTACACAAAAACACGACTCTTGCGAACGAATTGACTCATCTCCGCACTGTACATCGAAACTTCGAGTTGTCGCTTTGGAAGCTCTTCAAGTTAGAAGGTACCCTCGAAACTGGTCTACGATGGCTCGAGCAAACTGTGGCGGAGGTCACCGAGCGGTCTGACCTCGATGGAACCGAGGCCCTGGCTTCCAAGTACAGTCGTGAAGGTGGGCTGTTGCGGCGTTGGCTACAGACATTCCCAGAATCAGAATCCTGCCCTTCAAAGTCGAAGCCCCATTTCATCGAATGGTATGTCGAGAGGCTGTTGGACGTTGGTGTCGAGGAAGACGATTATTGGAGTGCGCTGGTGGCAACGCCTCTGAGTAAGGGCGGGACAGCCAGTCATGTTCAGAAGAGTAGCCTCGCAGGTGAACAACCGCAGATATGACGCGAAGAGGTGGCCTGAGCAGTGTAAGCGTCACTACGACGGTGCCCATGCCGGTCTTCACGACTTCACTCGAGAGCAATGAACACACGATGCGACAGTCACTGAGTGATGGTCAATGTCTGCTCACAATGCTGTGCCAGAAGTATCTATCTCCTATGTGGTCGCTGTACTCAAAATGTTCTAAGAACAACCATCACGCCCAACTACAACCCCAATCAGCAAGAAATCAACATGTGCCATAAGTGCGCTCCCATGTATCTCGCTGAACTCCCTCCTGCAGCACAAGAAGCGATATCGCGTCTCAACACCCTCAGCGCCGCCATCGATGAGGCATCATCCTCAGTCAACAAGACGGAAGACATATACCGCGACTCAGCCATCGTCTATCATTGTTCACAACTCGCAGCCCGTCAGCCGGCCAACTTCCCCCAAACACAACTCGACCAGCTCAAAGAACTCTTCGAGCTCTCTAGCGTCGAAGAATACGATGCCCATTTTGGCACGCTACATGGTATTGTCCGTTCCCTCGCCGAGCTGCGTGCCACCCATGTTCGGTACTCGGGCAGCACGGAGGAGCTATGTAAGCGCGTGCGAGAGCTTGAAGCCGCGTTTAACGTATTGTCTATCCAGCTCCGTGGTTTCATTGTAGCTATGGACATCCGTATTAACATTGTCAATGCGCTGGATGATTGCTCTCGTGCGTTGTACGAGACGGACAGCGAGGGTGTGCGGTGTGCGTGGCAAGATGCGTCCGGACCTGATCCTGTGCTTCGCCCTGAGCCATTCCGGATGGGTGAGGAGTGGGTGCTTTTTCGGGCGTGGGCGGACGCTAGATGAGGTTGCTCTGGACTTGCTGTATGGCGAGGAGGAGGCCTTTGGCGAGGAGGAGGCCTTTGGCGAGGAGGTGGCCTTTGAAGAGGAGACTGAGTTGTAGTTGCGATCTGTTCGAGCGGATTGCACTACACGATCTGTTAAACATGTTGCATAAGATCACGGTGCTTCACATGCTCGAGTGGTTTTAGTGATAAGGACTCTAATAGTATTCAAAATGTTACCCTGCCGACTTCAAAGGACCAACCTTAGCATTATCTCTCACGAGAAGAAATAGTTACAAAGTATTCGAGACTAGGACTCACAGCTTGGATTAAGTTTAGTCGTTCGCCACTTACCCATATTTTGCGTGCCGCCTCTGCCCTGCGTACGAGTAGTTGATGTTGTCTTCAGCAAATGGTTCGCGGTTCGTCCCGGCCTACTCACTTCACCCCTAGGTTGAGCTGCCATCAATCGATAACGATACGATTGCTGCCACACCATCACATGGACATCCGCAATGAATGCTTCATACAGTAAATGATCTCATTTGAACCATGAATATGTACCACTATATGCCACTTGGCAGGTGATGCCATGGTGATAGTTGAAACCCTTCAAATCAGCGAAGCAAAACTCGAAAAGTAACGTAATCGTGGAAACACTGTGTTGATCGTAATATTGAGGCCGTAACGTATTTCAGGTGCTCGCGAAATAAATCCAAAGACTGGACGGCAAGGAAGGGCTGGCGAAGATTCGACCGAGTTGCCGTTGAGAGTATAAGGAAGTGCATGATCCCGTGGAAAGTAGCCTGAGCGTGAATGGCATTCAAGGCCACCGCCTTCATCATCATGTCGCTTAGTCATCTTCGGCCTCGGCAGTCACCTCGGCTGCCTGTTGAGTGTCATTTGCAACCTCCATGGCCCAGTAGCCGTGAAACCTTGCGGTGTCATCAGGAAGCACGTAGCCGAGATCCTTGACTTTGACATTGTACTGAATGGGATGGTGGATGCCAAAATAAATGCGTGAAGCCTGTGTGAGCGGCCTTTCACCCTCGTTCATTACCAAGCAAATGGCTCCCTTCGAAAGTGCCTGCTCACCAGGTAGAGGTGTCGGAGAGTACCCATACGAGTAAGCGATCGCATGTTCATCCGGAATGACCCCCGACTTTTTGGTTCCTTGCCCTGAATACGTAAAGATCGGGCTATCACAGTTAGCATGCCAGATATACAATTGAAAGAAAAGGTTACGTACACAGCGTAGCAGAATTCGCGTTTGTTCTTAACCACGATGAAACGCCGAACTTGAGTATGCACAACCTCGTTGTATTTGACCTTAGAAAGGGCAGTGTGATCTATTCCTCTGGAGAGTGCAGTGTTGTAATCGGTAATTCTGTTGAGGGCATTCGCGCCAGCTGACTCGGTAAACAGAATAGCAAAAAGCTGTTCAAGTGTTAGTAGTTGAGTATTGTCGTGCAAGGTTATGCGCCCACTTTTCCGACTTGGAAGAAGGTTGCATCTCTCACGAAGAAAGCTGGGCCCAATTAGTTGGATGCATAAAAACCAAATTTCATGGCAGTGCGCACAAGGATCGAGCTGTTCGTAATTCGAATGTGGCGTAGGGTTGACCTTATCGTAAGTGCCTTCGACAGGATTACCCCTCCGACTCGGTCTGGGGTGCAAGGAGTCACGCCTGGGTTGAGCTGGAGCGACCGGTGGAGGCCAGCTCGCATCAAGCCAGTCTAAAAACACCCATTGTTGCGTAGCTGGCTTCATCAGCTCCAATTTCAAAGGTAGAGCAACGTGGCTGACCGTAGTTGTACTGCTGACGGAACCACCTTTGGTGATTGACATCCCACTGTGCAGGGTAGTTTGGATCATTTCTTGGGTCATTCATGATCACAATTGGCTAGCATGGTAGCTGTGGTGGTGAAACTCAAACCAACAGCGACCACGTTGCTTCGCAGCTTATAAGCTGATTGACACGCTCTGCAGCAGAGCCGCATGCCCACAAGGAAATCGCGCGAGAGCTGCTGCAGCATGTCTAAAGTAATGATCATGCTGCCGACGCAACCCTCCAACGTGTAGATAGAGTGGAGAGCGCTACGTGTTGGCGCTCGAGCCAGGGTCGCGACAGGCTGAAAGACAAGCATGTGCAAGCGCCAAGTCATCTACCGTCCCACTAAATTCTTTCCGTCCACGGTCCGGTGCCACTTTGCATGCCGCGTTTGCCATGCAATCTCGCACTGGGCAAACAGGGATGTCCAGCCCCTGCAGTTGCTCGCCAATAGCGACAAAGCAGACGCATGAGCCGGATGCGAAATTGCGAATACATATTACGTCGTGCATGGCCGCGCTTCTCGCCCTACACATCCACATCTCGATATCGACTATGAACTTTGGTCTTCGATGCCTGACGAGCAGTCCCAGAACTGTGCGAGTTCTCAGGATGCGTCGAGGCCACCTGCTCCTAGTCTGCTATTCCGTCGCCATAGCTAGTGAATCGTTCTGACGCAGTCGCAGTATCATCCGCGCGATGGGGCGCCGTCAGATCGCGACCGGCTTCAGCTCAGCCTGAGCCTCTGTCCAATCTCAATCCTCCCATAAGGGCCGACTCACCTCAAAATTTGCAACCTAGGTTCTTCCATCACACACCAGATTCACAGCGTGCAGATCCCAGGAATGCCCTTCCGGTTCAAAGGGTCGCGGCAGCTTCGCATTCCCCATCAGCCATGCCTAGCGACCTACCGGCACCCCCACCCCCTCCGCCGGCCCCTCCCAATGGTTTGCTTCTTCCACCACCGCCTCCTCCTCCGCCCTTGATGTTCAACAACATAACGAAATCGCGTTCAGCGGGCCGTCAATTTGACTTTGCAAATGATCTTGAACAGGAGCAAGAGGACTTGCAAGACGCGCGAGAGGAGTTGTTGGGCGCTAGGTTTCGATTACAGGCACTACGTAAACGACTCAATGACCTAAGACAAGAAACAGGCATCAAAGATGGGTTGGTGTTTAGCCAGATGCGTCGAGTCATACACGAGCGGGACTTTGTCGTCCTGACAATTCTTGAGGAAGAGCTCAATGAGGCAGCCGCGCTGAGAGATTCCCTCGGTTTAATGGAGGTCGAGTACGAGGAGGCTGAAGCAAAGTATAATTCCCTGGAATGGAAATACTCGCGCAAGGAGGCCAGGTTTGCTGAAGGGCTTCTAGCCAATGATTTCGTTCCTAACAACACGTTTGCTCCAAGGAAGGAAACAAGGAAAGAAACCACACGCGAAGTGGCGAACCTGATCCGTTTTGCCGGTGAGAAGTTGAACAACACAGTGGACTCAACCATGACTGATAAACTTGGTCCGACTTATTCACCCGAGGTGCCAGGCAGCGTTCTAGGTAGATCTCTTCCTCCATCCAACCAAGATCTCGCAGGACTCCACAAAGCGTCTTACTTACGAAGTACTCAAAGCCTTGGCCAATTCATCAAAAAACACAACGATCGAATCCCTGCACATGCTCGTGTAGGTTCGGTCGAGAAGCAGAACCAGGTCGATACTTGGCTACTTGATACCCTTCGTGTGTCTCGATGGGACAAGGCGCGACTCAGAAACAAGCAGGGGATGGAGGCTTTACCGAGCAAAGCCTGGTGGAAAGAAGTGGAAGATCACTGGTATTCGGCCACCGACGTGGCTCCGATGTTCCATACAGGGGATTCAACGGTTGCTGACCCGGACGATAGCCACTGTAGCTCGACTTCGGTTAATGACAATACAGGTTCAGCCTCCTCAGAAATGAAGGTTCAAAGTACACCACCATTGCAACCAGGACTCCAGTCCATGGATCCTCTCCATGATGATAGGCCAGACGATCCCAAGTCAGGGAACCTCGATTTTTCCGATTCTCGTGAGTTTCTCGAGTCTCGTTTACCAGGCCAGAACCTTCAGGACAACACGGACCTTTCAATATCCACAGGAGATCCAGTCAGCAGGCGCACATCCGCTTCGAGCAGGGGCCATGGCTCGGTCACTACTTGGGGGGAATCTTCTGTCAATTTGGACTGCACTAATGGCACCCGCCAATGGATGCCCGCCTCCGCAGAACCGGGAATTCCTCCACATGATGGTGGTATAGGTGCATCCGACCAAGATGACCAAAGTGTTTCCTCTACTCCTACACGAAAAGGGCAAACGGAGGATTCTTCCGCAACTCCTCGCCTGGCTTCTGAACGTTCGGATGTGGATGCTAGCATAGACCGTACTCACCAAGCGGCAGCCACAATGAGTCGACTACTGGAAGAGGATGATCCACAATGGAGCTATCCACGCGAGCCTCTCACCCAATTGGACTGTCCTAACAGTATTGTTCGCTCCCCGGATCTGTTCAAGGTACCTTTGCCACGAAGCCCTGCCCACAGTCCATCAGAAATGACAACTTCGGTTCATTCGCATCCAATGGCTGACGACAGTCAGCTCCCATCATCACCCAGCCCAGTGAACACTTCGGAGCCCATCTTACGAGCCCAGTTTCCGTTCCCATTCTTACGCCTCACGGCGCCAGCGACACAGCCACCTTCATCCAAGGAGCAACTAAGGTCGCATAGGTTGCCTTTTGTATCAAGTCATTCTCGCATTCAACTTTGGGGGCCGGCCCCGGAAGACCTGTATTTCTAATCTATACGATCATTGTACAAAGTACGATTTTCTTACTATTCGTTAGGTGCCGTTTGCTTTCACCAGTTGGGTCTAATGTAACATGTTTTGGCATTGGTGCCGAGCATTTCAATTTGGGATATTCTGTGAGTGTCCGAACTCACATCGGTTGGTTTTTATCTGTCTATTATTTTTTTCTCGTTTCACGACCTATGTACATATGTAAGTCTGATTCGGCGTACATTTTTATTTTGAGATGGGAGATAGACTCGCATAGTCATTTCGTACACAGCATTTCGTTTGTTTCTCTTATTCTGAATTTTTTTACCTTTTGTACGAGAGCAGAGGAATCATCGGAGGATTAATCCGGGATGTATAGCTGCACTTTGGCTGGCGAATTCGGTTGTTTGGCACATCTATCTGCAATGGACTCCTCTTCCCACATTTGGTCAGCCTCCCACAATGTCTTCCCCCACGGAAACCGGATCGCAAAGCTTTTTGGTGGAGCCTGCTCTCCTAACATGGACTCTCTCCCATCGGACGATGCGTATGTCTCTTGCAGAACTCGCAGTAACAGCACATCTTCACCATCACCCAATGCCGATGATGTTTGGTCTAATTTGGGCGAGCTAGAACTTTGTCATATCATTGGCGACCCCGTATCAGACGTGTCGTATCCCATCAATAGGCTGTTCGCCTTGGGCTATAGCCTCTGCAGCTGACTATGGGCGAGCCCTGTCCACCAACAGTGTGCAGACAGCGCTGCGACAGCGAAACTTGAGGAGTCACACACGCGTCCATGCGCATGCTCCCGAGGTCTACTGCATTAGTTATGCAGATGACGTGCCGAAGTCATTCTATGATTGGATATGCAGGACAGCGAGCAGTATGTTCCAATCGAAGTCGCAAGGCGGATGCCTCGCAGAGCCCGGGATACCCGCCCTCCCCCAGCCTTATCGCGATCGTAAAGCTTGCTTCATGACCTACCCCGCACCCCTCACCATCGTACAGCTCAGGCAACGTGCCAGGACACTGCGACAACCCAGTGTGCTATCAAACCTGATCGAGACAAAGAGGATCAGAACGACCGGGTCAGCACTTGTGAGACACGGACAACTTCTCCGTCGTGCCGAAGTGCGAAAGTTGGAGGACGCGCAGCGTCCACCTGGGCACAGGGTGAGCTGAGTAGGCTCCAGGCTGCGCCGTGGCATCCCTGAGGTGCAGCAAGGGCGGCAAGCTGTACGCCGCAGGTCATGGCTGCGGGCGAGCTGATTGTAGCGAATCATGGCGTATCACAAGTCAGTCGTCACCATGGATATTGTGAACTTTGAAATTCTCTATGAGCTTTTGGAGCATTTGAGGTCAAATTAAGCTTCTTGACTGGCGGCGAAAAGAGCATTTTGCATGAGTGGGTCCCTTTCTTGGTCCTTCTAATTTTCATGCCTGAGGCTTCCGGTGAAGATGTGCGAGCGTGGGGCGGCCCGTTTCGCACCTGTGCTACCCCGTGTACCACCCCTGTCTGCTGAGAGCACAGTTGTGCCACCACACTAGCCTAATTAAAGCTAATACAATGCACGTCACCTCTCTTATCAGACTCTGGCCAAGGTGACGGTTGGATGTAGGGATCGTGGCTATGCTGGTCCGCGGAGGGAATTAGTGAGGCTCAGGAGAAAAGGCACAGTCATTTCCGAGGCTCGGGTTGGACTCACAGGTTGTCACGTCAGCCGCCTCGCTTGAATAACTCCGGTCGGTGCGCTGAGACGGTGTGATCCTGCTCTGGTAGGAGCTTCACTCGGACGATGCATGGCTGACATCGGGATAGACTATCTAGGATGTGCCACGTTAACGTTCGCATCATGATCTACAGGGGATTGCGAAAGCACCGTGCCCAAGTTGATCCAAGCGGTAGCCACTATGATGGAATCTACAATAGAGTTTCCAGATACACAGTCTAAGCCATACATTTCCGACCACCTTCGAAGTACTTCCAGTAACAACTCTCGCAACACGCATATGCTTTGGAGCGCCACGAGGAAAGGATATAATCCCAATTGGCGACTGGTGTTAGCCCGACGCTTACACGATTTCTTACAATTGACGGTGCACCCTTCTAAAGTGTGGCTTTGTTATGCTTGAGTCTTTGCTACTCCATTTTCTCAGTGTCCTATCGCACCATTGGTGGCTTGTTCGTGGTCAGACTAAGCTTATACAAGGCAACCTTTATGTCATGATTCTCTTGTAAACTAAAACTGGCGTCATTGGGGTTTCAACTCTTCCATTAGGGCATCGCCGATATGCTGTCAGTGGTGGACGATGACGCGATGAAAAGAACTCTCGCAAGTGGTACGGCTTCCGATCCGTTCGCATATACGAGATCGTATTCAATTTCGTGTACTCCGTACTGCAGCCCTAATTCCCCCATCTTGGTTCCCGCCACACGGCGGGAGTCGTTGACGCGTGCGACTTTACCCGCCACGAAGTGACTCACAGCTGCATACGCCCACTGCAGGACACCTAATACATGCATCCTTCCCATGTCAACAACAATCTTCATTGCTTGCTGTGTATGCTTGAAACCGCTCGCTTGCAAGCACTTCACGCTCATTCGGTGGGCCTGTCCGCCGTTCACGGAAGCCACTCAGAACACAGTGGCCTGCTCGATTTAGGCAGATGCGAGCGAATGGTTGCCCATGAGACAGGACTTGGTGTACGACATAAATCGGTGAGCGAATGCGGAGCGCAGCTGGCCGCAAGTCTTGTGCCCCGTGAGCTTTACGGGAGCTGAAGGATCGTCAGGCAAAAGCAGGCCAGTAGCGTACATATGTCTGATAGCCTATCAAGTCTCGACGATAACGATGCGGCTCTGCAGGTGCTCTTCAACACGACTCACGGATGTTCACTCAATGTTTCGTGCCCTCCAAGACAGCAATCCCGTGAATTGCACGTAGAAATCTAAACGATCTCGGGAATGCATGCAGCCACGAGGGAGCAACATCGGCTTAGTATTGGTGACTGCGCGCATAGGGAGGAAGCAGCGACATTAATGGCGTGTGCAAAGTATAGTGGGGTCATCCCATTAGGTGCAAATGCTTGGCAATTGTGCATCGATCGTGATGTAGGAGATGATCTCAACGAGGCGCTTGCATCGTGTCTCGCTGCCTCAGCGCCAGTGGTTGATTATGCTGGGATGGCTGGCTTGTTCCAGCTCATTGGTGCTCGAGTCTACGCGGACGGTATCACGAATACAGTTAGAGCGCACGACTTGCTTCCAAATGCTCTGGAAGTTGAAGTGTACTGTTGACACCGAGGTTTTATGCAAATCGTGAGAGCTCGCAGCCTTGATCATCATCTAAAGCATGTAAGGGTGCATGACTGTGTGGCCGCAAGATGGGGAGTGGCTGATGGAAAGGCCCGAAGGCACGCAAGCCCACAGCTTTTGGGATTGGTGACTTACATGCCTGCACCTTTTCAATGGCCACATGCATGCGAGCGAGTACCTCACATTATGTCTGATACATGTGAGCTCGTGAAAATGATTGGATCTGTAGTGGCGAGCACCACGTAAACGAGCTTGACCTCAAGCAAAATGACGCCCTCGGGATAGTGTCATACCATGGCGAATTGAGCGCGTTTGTACGGAGCCGCTCTCATAGACATTAGGTAACCGCAGGTAGTCTACAGGCAATAATGCCTCGAAGAAATCTGCTGCGACGTTCCGTCGCTTGAAAGGAAATTCACAATCGGCACGTTGTAATGGTGACATAGGAGAATGTGGCCGTCATCAATCAAGTCCCTGGGATCACAAATTGTTGACCCCGTGTATGCTTTGCTTAAAATTGGCCAACAAATATGGGTGATGCTGTGGCGCAACCATTCCAATGTTCACAAGCTTCGTATCATGTGCAATCTCGTACGACTCTCCATAGTTGGCTCGCAAATCCGTCGGTAAGGGGTCGTTGTCCTCATCGCTCAACTCCACGCGTACAGGATGTCTCCCGTACATATCGCCGTACCAAGGTAGAATCGGCGTGCCGGAAGTGTAGATACTCCCAAGATTTTCTGGGCCAGGAGGAGATATCATGAGTTTCAGATCAACATACGGTTGGATGGGCCTAGACGTCGGTATTGTGTTGTTAGTATGTATTCACGAGAGACGATCACTTTGTGTACTTACACGCAAATGCTGAATGCGTCACCGTCTTTGATCACGACAAAATAACGAACTTCGTTATGGACGTTGCAAACAGATCTTGTTGCGCTGGATTCTCTAGACGATTGCGAGGAGGATTCTAGGCTGTTCCGACGAGGCTCACACCAGAGCACTTTGAACACCTAGTAATACTTTCAGCCCATTTCGTGAGTCGTTAATAGCGAATGTGGGAGCCTACCCTTCCTGTCGTAAAGAATTGTCGTCGTTGAGATGCGCGAACACGATTATAACCTTCCTCATTAGCTAAAAGATAAGAATCGAGCGAGAATACTTACGTGAAGTGGTCAATTCCACATGCTCTCGATGACTTCTTGTCTGCGTAGATCTCCAATATCGGCTTTCATAGCTTGGACCAGGCTCCGCCGAGGACGATGCTGTATCTGATCTACTTCTCCAGCTTCCCTCGCTAGTGGGGTGTTGAGGCGTAGGCGAGTACGGATGTAAGTTATCACAGCCATCGAATAGAATTGCTCCCCCATGAACTGGAGCAGGCCTTGAATTCGTAGTCAGCTCCCATATGAGAGTTCACAATCAATAGAAGTCTTTTGACCTCTAGTGGAACGCGCCGGTGGTGAGGCAAGTCAATGACCCGACATGTGTGCATATAGAAACATACCGTTCTTGTAGAGGAGCCACCGTTGGAGACTTTGCATGGCGGCTCCAACTCTGCTCATCATCTGATGACCTCAACCACATCTCTTCGATCACTTCGTCATCCTCGCCGAATCCATTGCGATAATACAGTCGTAGATCGGGCGACCATGTCCAATCCGAATAGCGAGTCACGTTACCTGTTGGATCGTGTCCCAATGAGTTGAACATTGTTTCGGTAATTTCCTTGTTGGCTGCTCCTGCGAAGTCTTGCACGGGCTTCGGATCGACTGGTTGCATTGTATAACTAATTGGAACTGTCTCGATATGCTGCCGTTCTCCCGAGTCGGAGTTGTGTGCGCTGTCACATCGTACGGAACCAGACTGACCGGGCCTCAGCTGATGCATAGATGATGATCCCATCCGGTCTGGCTGTTGAATATCTTCTGGGGCGATTACCCTCCACACTGGAACAGAAAGGCTAGTCATTGTATCTGGTTGCCTTTCGGGTGGCGGCTCGAAGAGTGGAGGCTCTCTCGAAATGCTCGTTCCTTCCCCCAAGTTATCAGTGCCGTCACTGGAACATTCGAAGTGAAAGGTGGGAACGTCCAACTGAGTTTGATTAGGTTGTTCGAGAGTGGAGACAAAGCTGATAGCTTCGTTCATCATTCCATCAGGAGTCTGGACAGGTGTATGTGTGAACATGTCCGAAATGCATCTCCCCTCACCTGCACAATGTATGTCCAACACGCCCACGGGCTCACTCACGTTGTTGTTGTTGACAAGTGACTGTCTGCGCGTGCGCGATATCATATTCTCTGATGAGTCGGATGTCCAAAGCCGATTTACTTGAGAAGCCCAATGACCGAAGTCAAGACTAGGACCGTCAACGGCGCCCAAAGCATCCCTCAAGACCGTCATGTATTGCATTTTTTCGGCGGCATTTTCTTTGAGACAATCGAGTATCCAGTCGCCGACTCCAGCCAGCGAAGTGTGTATCAAACCGTCCTTTGAGCGTGGGATCGCGCCATCTGATCTGATTCCCAGAGACTGATCCAGGAATTTACGATGACTACCAGATTCACGGCCAGGGTCAGATTTGGCGTGTAAAGTGATCATAGAATAGTTTTCCTCGGGACCTAGTTGGACCTTGAGTTGTTGTACTGTCACTCTTTGGTTGACCATTTCGTCGATCGTGTCACCGAAAAGCTGGAAAAGCGCAAGGGCGTCCCCATGCACTCGTGCGTTGCTGCAATCCTCGCTTGGAATCCTGGAGGCATGCTCAATAAGATGCAGGTCTTGTCGACGAAGTTGATTAAACCGTCGATTGATTTGATCTTGTTTTGTGAGTGCCACCTGGTATTGAATGTTGACAGACGGTGCCACGACGTTTGTTTTGGGGGACACAGAGTGCGCTTTTGCTTGCACAGATTGCTCATCGTCAATGGTGAGAACGCCGTCTGGAAGTAGATGTCGCAAGTCGTTCTGATATAGGTCGTCTTCCTTCTCTGCTAAGTTCCATTCTGATATCTGCAATTCTTGCTCCATCTCACCATGACTGGTTTCGGCAAGTCCTAGATCATTTCGAGCCGTTTCGACATTTGAGTAAGCCAGAGCCAAGTCTTGTGGTATGGAATGTCCAATACTATTGTAGTATTTTCGAAAAGTGTCCATCAGTTGAGCTTCTGCCGCTCCTGCGCGAGATCGTTTCTGCCGGATGCCCTTTGCAGACGAAGTAAGCGCCTCGCGACCGATAAGAACCTGCAGTCTATCTTCCGCTACCACTTCCTGTTCATCAGACAGCTTCTGCAGCCTGACCCGAACTTCCGAGAGACTGTGTGTGTTGTCATGCTTGACAAGAGCCGTGTCATCACTCTTAGTGTTGCGTCGCCATGTTGAGGATTTGGTGAACGACATCGAAGCAGCTGGGGTCGTATGGTCACATAGGTCGAGTTTGTTTGAATAGAGGGCTGTCTGAGCCGTGCTGGAGTAGACTAGTCGAAAGAAGTTCCATGCCCATACAACAGCTTTCGACCTATTGGAAAAGCATGCTATTGAGCATTACCAGATCCTGAAAAGGCAGATTGATGCAACAGCGAGGTCCAAGATGCGGTCTACGTGGTGAGGACTGTGTGGGCTGAGCTCAGGAAGGGGCTGGAATGTACCTCCGTTGGCAGCGGCTTGTGATAGGCCCGTGCATGACAGCTGCAGCAGGGCTAACAGTTTGAGACGACCTGAGAGCGAGCCATGGCGCATTTCATATGCACACGACACGGAACTCGATAAACACAAAGCAAATAACATGGCGGGTAGATACAGCCTTGCCTGATCGGTGAAGGTGCACGGCAGCTCCCCGGCTGTTCGGGCTCTGTCCATAGCCGGCGCGGAACGTCACTGTGGAACCACCTGTATTCTTTTAGGGAAAGTGCCTTGGCGGCGCCAGTGGACACCAATGTCCTACACGACATCCCCGCATTTGCATGTCGCGAGGTCATGCGCAAGCTATCCATGCACACATTGAACGACGCGCATACTGCATCTAGAGTGGGGAGGGTCGGATACAGCGACGGCATGTCCCAATCACGTCTTTGTATGCGCATACACCGCAGAGCCGCATTTGGGCGCGGAGATAAAGCAAGTGCAAATCTCAATCATTGATCGATTACTAAAATTGCCTCGCCGCGCTTTGGCACAATTCCCTTGTATTGCTGTAGCGAAATGTCTTCTGGATCCACTTCCAGCGGTAATCCATGGATATGGAGTGAAGAGCACCAAAGATACTATCGTTACGAGTACTACTCGGACGGGACGTATCAGCGCGACGAGGATGGTATGTGCTCGTTGCATATGGATGATCATGTCTCAGCTGGATTGTTGTTGCTGACTTGCCTAGGTCGACCAAAAGTTATCTGGCAACCAATCAGCTCGTCGAGCTTAGATGCACAAACTGTCAGCCTCGTTCCACAGTCACAGACCATAAACAACACCGCCCCACCGCAGATAGTCTATAGTCCACCACTACAGGGTACAGCTTATGGCGGCCAGCCACCCCAGCAAGCTTCGGGATATGGCTACCATGATCCACAAACAAAAGATTATGGCTATCCTCAGCAAACCACAGATGGCCCTAGGACCAATGCTCAGTATGGTGCAATTGAATTCAGGCTGACTAGACGCTAAATGTGATGTAGACCGCGTGAAAAGAGAGTGGACTCTATGGCCTCGATACCTAACATGCCGCCCCCGGGTTTGTATAATGTAATCGAGTTCATGACTCCAAGTCTGACAGTGCTCAGCACCGCCTGAAATTCGTGCCAAGATCAAATTCCCCGGAACACCGGAGCGCGGCTGGTATGAGCCCTTCGATAATCGTAAGCCGGGAACGACGCCCTCAATACGAGGACAGGGTTGACCATTCCAGGCTACCGCGTAAGGACCAGCTCAGAAGAATTTGAATTCTTCAAGCCGGGCCGTGTTTTCGCTATGCTATGGGCCGAGACTGCAGGCCACACCTTGAAGAAGCGGACTGCGACCGAAAACAGCAACTTCACAATTCTACCCAATTCTCCTATCGTCAAAGGCAGCTATGGAGAAGATATATATTGCCAAATTCGCCGCTTCGTGATTGTTAGAGTCAACAGAAACGCACACTTCGTGGAAGCATGGTCAGTCGTTTCTGGAGTGTAGTCAGCACCATAGCCACTAAGACCATCGCAGTGCCATAACCACGTACGGAAAGCGTGGAGTCTTGAAGCCGGGCTGCAATGCTTCTGAACATACCATTGTATATCTCAAAGGCACTCGACCAGAATCCTGTTACCTGAATGGTGAGTATGAGAAAGGGATGACAAAATCACCGATCGCTATCGAACCAGCCGAGCCATCAGAAACCATGCTCCCAAGCTCCAGATTGAGGCTTGGTAAGATATACGCCATCGAATGTAACGTCAAAGTCCGGGATATTGGCAAGGTCGCGATTGAGGATAAGACAAAGCTTATGCGGTACTACCAATTGGAGAAAGACAACGGTTTTGAGGTTGATGGATTCGACGATGATATCTCGGAGGACACACCTGCTGCTGCGCCCGGCTCGTGGCCGGCATACCAAGGATCACCTGGTTACTCCGCATACCATGGACACCAGAGCTACCCAAGCTACCAGTAGTTGCCGGAGCGCCCACCAACATACGTTCTCCTTATTTTTCGCAGGTCTCTACAATACGTTGCATTCAGTTCTCTTTCCTAATGGGTGGTATCTGATCCATCTCGGTGCGACCAGATTGATCGATGTCGCAAACTATGCGGCAAGAACATATACATCAAAGACGTTTCAGACATAGCCCTAATGCTCCCATTTTCGTCAGTCATGTGTAGAGCCATGACTTCTTGGGGGGGCTCATCATAGACAACGAAGCGGGCGCGGCCTGCTCCTTGATATCAAGAAAGGGCGGCAGGAGACCGTGCGAGCCGCTTGTCAGGTGTAACGATATCAAGGCCGGACGGCATGATGAGTGATGGTCTCATTTTGTAGAATTGGTACCGTCTTTGCAGGTAGTGAAGCCAGTATGTTCACAGAGATGCGTACGCACTAAGCTACGCCCAGTATACGCGCAATGGATTCCTCTGATCCATGTTTGCATGACCTTGCTTATCACCGGCGCAGTTCGAAACCGGCAGGAGTCAACGAGACATCCCGGGTGGACTTTCAGGTGATTCATTGTCGTTTCGCTCGTTGGACACTTGCAGTCAGCACAACAAGGCATACCCTTGCCCTAGCTCTAGCTCGGGTCGCGTGGGTCAAGCCCGTTAGGTATGGATCTTATTTCGGCCGTCCGTGCACGCCCCGTCCCACCCGCGTGGAGATGTGGGGCCGCGTCGTGGGCCGCTGCTTCGCCCTACCGCCCTATTGAAGGACCTCAGGCACTCACGCCCAAGACAGAAATTTTAGCGATTCACGATGCAACTAATGCGGGTACGCAAAGCTTGGTTGACTATGAGTTCGTGAACAGGCGTTCACAGGCCTTCCACGATGCTTTTGCGGAGATGAAGCTCGCAAAACTGTCATCCCGAGGCCTGAAACGATGTGTCACATCGATTGGTCCACGCCCAAAAGCTTGCTGCACACTTGATAAAGCAGCACAACGAATCGCAAGACACAGTCGTCACCTCTTATGGCGAGACCTCTGCTCAGACGCGTCTGTTGCCTGTCTGCCTCTTGAGTCCAGGACCACACCGGGGCCCGTCCCCTTCACTCGGCGGAAATTGGGAGGTTTCATCCGTCTTACGAGCAGAACTCTGATCAGTGCTCAGTCTCATTATCCACTAAAACGTAGTTTTCAACTTGACTCGCGAAAGTTAGAGTCAGTGCAGGGGGATCCGAGGAGCTTGCAGGCTCCTGATTGCACTCGTAATGCATCCTGCAGCATGAGCGAATCACTCATGCCTTGATACTTCCCGACGTCTGCCTGCCATTCAGCCAGCGGGTCGCGTCCCGCGGCAGAGGGCGCAAAGCAGTGCGACGAATACTGTGGCCTGTTGCATACAGCCCAAGAAAAGTGATCGCTTATCCCAGCGCTGGCAATGAGGCATGAAATTGAGAGGTACGTACCGAGAAGGCAAATGACTGTTCTTGAAGAGAGCGAGATGACTTCAAGCATCCCTTGCACAAGGCGTGTGATCAGGCTGGCGCAGCAAGATTGTGCAAGCCAGCCCAATAATAAATGAGGCACACTAAGCGGATGTGTGGCGGTACGACATCGCGGGCCGGGTGAACATCCATCTTAGGATTAACCAATTTACCTTTGAACTGTCACTTTTTGGAAGTTGTGGCCCAAACCAAACGATTGGATGTTACAGCGCAGCACCGACAAGATCCGATAGGTGAGGTCGTCCAAGCGGCGAGCCAAACAGATATCCAAACGAGTGCAGGAGTGGCACCGACAAGGCAACAGGTAACGTACCAAGCGCAAGCTGCCATGGGACACAGGTGATGAATCGGAACAGGTCACATATTCATAGCGCTACACACGTCCACAAATGGCCCCTGTTGAACGCCACCGATCCAACCCTGCTTCCATGCTTTACATATCGACGTCCTCTACCGTGCAACTGCATAGTTATCACCACCCAATGAGGCTTTCTCCTGAACAAGTAAAGTCTCGGCTTCCAGGTCCGCCCAGAGAGGCAGGCTGAACTGTTTCCCACAACTGGCAAGGATGTGCCAGAGTGGAGCAATCCAAAGTGTGGTGTGGCGCAAAGGCGGTCAAATGTTGAAGCTGTCCAGTGGCTTCCTAGCGAGGTGGATCGAACTCGGCAAGAGATTTGACATGTCGCCGCTGGGAAGGCTCCAGAATACAACGCCAGGACTCCAATGAGGTCAAGGGCCCCGACTGACAAACAATGGGTCCAGAGTCATCCGATACGGGAAGATCGTGAGGTGATGCACAACGCTAAGCTGTGGACTCAATTTTTTGATGAATCGGCCCTCGAGCGATGGCAGGGGATCGGGTAAGGCCTCAAACACTTGGTCCAATGGGTGCATCCAAAAGGGTGGAACAAAGCAAAAAGAAAGTAGACATCGTATGGTGAAAGAAAGAAAGCTATCAATACACATCAGTAGAAGACATGCCAAGAAATCCATAGGGGCCGGGCAAGCGAGACGGCGTATCCGAGATCGAAACGAATGGTAGATTTTCGAGTTGATTTATTCCCCATGCCCACGAGGTTCGGTCAAGTGGCGGGGTTGGAAGCGGCGTCAAGCGTAACAAAGGTAGGCTCCATGGCTCAGGGCTTTTAATCCGAATAAAGGGTGCAAAAGGGTCTCGAGTTTGATGCTTGGCCGCCTGGAAAGGGAATGTGTCTCCTGTTGGGGGTCCTGAACTTACAATAAGGCTTTGCCTTGGTTCTGAGACGTGGGATGGTGTTCCTGGGCCACTGACCAGAAGTGGCTTGTTGTCGCCGTCAGGTGCATGTGCCTCCTCCACGGAATTCTCAAAGGGGATGACATTTGCATTCAAAGGCTAACCTTGCCGCAAATCAGAGCTGTTCGTAATAGCGTTTGGCAGTGACAGTGCCTCGTCCATCGGTAATGGACTGGTAATTTCCGAATCTTTCGTATACTCACTTTCGACGCCTACGTCATCTCCATCCGGCTCTCGTTTGTGGCCAACAGACCCCGTCGTATCTGATGCGACTTGCGTGTAGTTCGTATCGACGCTAGAGACTGAGGAGGGAACCTTCTCGGACGAGCTTTTAGTACCTATTGTTGGTTGCGTAGATAGCGATAAAGCACTCGGTGATCTATCCTTGAACTTGACTTTCTTGGGAGTGCGGCCGAGCATCTCACTGAGTTTTACCTCACTTGGAAACTCGATAGGCTCTAGAGCGTCTAGGTTTTGGTCGTCTAGAACAAGAGGAATTGCCGAGGAAGGTCTCCTTTCAGGATCGAGCTGCTCGGACTCTTCGAAAAGCTTCTGCATAGTTGCAGCGGATATGGGTGCACTGGCATCGAAGCTGGGAACAGTTGTATCACCAGTATGGAAGGCGAGATCATCAGGACCTTGTGTGCTCCATTCTTGGAGAGCGAGCTGCCACCAATCGTTGTTCCCCAGGTCTTCTCTCGAAAGCAAATTCCGAAGTTGTGCCTTTTGGAATCTTGAGTCCCGCAGAGTTTCAAGTAACCACTCGTCAATGCGCTGCCGTATCTCTGACCATCTCGACCGAGCAAGAATCAAGTCGTGCTCACTGAAGGGTTGCACTAATGCCTGATTGGACTCCGCGTACTCCCCTGGACTCGCGTTGGCAGAAAACGACACATAGGAACGCTGAATAAGCGCTAGCGACTCTACTGGAATTTGGGCATCGTCTGGTACCCCAATGTCCACATCGAAAGCACTCGACGCGTCGAGCTGTGATGCATCAGGGGATATTATGAGGGGGTCAGCCACGTTGGCAGCATGCCAAGCTGTCGCGGAGCCACGAGAGTGTTGCGTGAGTGACTCTGATAATACGTTGTCGGCCGAAAAACTTTGCTGTGCGGGAGCAACCTGAGGGTTGGTGAATTTCATCGCAAACAAGCCCTCTACGAATCTTGTCTCTTTATCAGAGTAAATCCACTCCTCAAGACCGTACTTCTCCTCGGCCTCCTCAAAGTCAAGCTCCTCCTCACCAAGTCTGTCTCTCGAAACATCCGCATCATCCATGGCTGACTGTATATCCGGGGGTAAGTAAAGACCTTGTTCCAGAACATAATTTTTGATACGTTTGAATGCGATCGCTGCTTTGATGGCCGCAGCCTCTCTGATCGACCGGAGTTCGCGGCGTCTCTTGCGTAATCGATATCGCGCTCCGACCAGCGTTTCCCGGACATCGCGTAATCCATCCTGCTGGTCTTCAATCTGATCGAAGAGGTCATCATGCTGTCCAGACTGTGCGGAGATATCCGTGTACTGCGTACGTGCGGGTGGTGGAGGAGGTGGAGGTGGAGATTGTGGTTGCTGAGGAGAACTGGGTATTGCGCAGTGAACATCATGACCTCTGCCATTGGTTACGTTATGTCCTGAAAAGTCGGGAGTCATATCGCCGAAACTCCCAGAACTTTGTTTCGAGGACGCGATGTTGGTGCCGTGTTCAAAAGGCAGGGTTTCTGGGTATGCGTTCAGTACTTCCGCCGACGGCGAGGAAGTAGGTTTGGAGGCCACGCCATTGTCTGGATTTGATACTAGTACTGCATAAGCTTCGGTCACGGCGAGGGGGTGCGTTTTGTTCACCGAATGATGGAGAAGGTGGAAGGGAATTAGTCGCTGATGAAGTTTGAGCCTGGGGTTTCAGCATTGGACATATGTGCTCTCATGTTTAGCGATTTCGAAAGGCTGCGCAAGTTGGGTAAGAACAAAAGCGGGTCCGAGGTCGAGCGGGACGAAGGGGCATGATATGCATTTGGCGCGTCACAATAAGCGCAAGGATACATGTGTGCGCCCATCGCCCAGTCTAATTGACCCGCTGCGCTTAAAGCGGCATGGCATCGTGCGGTATTCCTGCGCTATGAGCCTTCCGTCTGGACCATGACACCCCCTCCCACTTTTCCGCTTGTCCACCAACCACGAGCCACGTCGCAAGCGCTCGAAAGAGTGCATGTGAACTCATCTAGACGACGCTGCATGCTCCGCATAGTGTGCATCCACACTGTAAGATGCGTTGGTCGTCCATTCCGCAGAGCCGCAGCCCGTCCAGTCGGCTGTAGACTTAAGGGGCCCATGTGGCATACGTGTCAGTGCAAACTTCGCTGGGAGATGTCGTACATGCGCACCTGCGCGGCACGCCATAATGTCGACCCTACCTAGCGACGAGCATTACGCTTGGGACCAATCTTGGCAACTTTGGAAAATCGAAAAATACGATTACGGCACAAGTCAGGGCTATCATATGCTGTCAGATGTATGCAACGCTGACTTCCAACAGGGCAATATGGTTTCAAGCAGTGGATGCCGCGTGGTTGGGCTGCGGCGCCCGCGCAACAGCCGACCCAGCAGCATCAACCACCAGCACCCCAACACCAGCTGCATACGTTGCCGGCACAATCGCCATTTCAAAATAGTCAACAATATGGAGCCCGACATGAACAAGATGCCGAGGTTGCAGCCGTGCAACAGAACGCGCAGGGGTACGGGCCAACAGGGCAGTGGAGTGGGAGTCAAATGCAACCAGAAGAGCAGCATATTGGACCACTCGATACAGAGTCGTACGTCGTCACCGTAGTTGATCACGTGCTACATCTTGAGCCTAACGTTAGCCTGTCAGCAAAAGCGACTCGTCGCACAACCGTGTAGACTCTGCCAACATTGAAGGGATCCATGGTGTTCCTCATTCGTTCGACACTGTTATCGCACGAAGCCTTATGCCATCAGCAACAGTTGGCTCTGCGAACTTGCGTCCAGCTACCATTAGGCAAAGTACGGGAGCTGTGTCTGAGCAGCCCTACTACAGCCCGGGACAAGCTCCTACCAACCAATCGGGGTATGGCATGACGACCTGGACTCAGCAACTACATTCAACACCTGCACACCAACAATACCAGACGACACAGCAGTATACGGGTGGATCCTATAGTAACGGACAGTATGGTGGACGTGCCTTGACAGGTGGGCACACCATGCCAATGCATATGGGTCAGAATTCAGGCACATACCCGAATGCGCCTCAGCAGTCGTCTCAGCCAAGGGGTGAAGGCGAGATCATATTAGCCACCTACCCTGGCGGGTCGACGTTAAAGTACGAGCTGGTAGATCCAACTTTTCATGTCAAGGATAAGACCTTCTTCCATGAAGGAAAGGTCTTCGCGGTCATCATGAACGAAACCGCTGGCGAGACTGCAAGACCGGCTAAAAACCCAGTGGACTACGCGTCCGCATCAATCAATCCCGTCAAGTATCTGGATAACTTTGTTTACACGAACGTGAGGCGCTTTGTTGTTGTGCGTGCCAAACGCGAATTCTGCTTTGCCTGCCCTGTCTTCACATATTCGGGTCGCGGAACAACGAAGCCCGGCGTACGAGCTTCAGAACACGGTATAATCTGTTCCTGGGGCCAGAAAGCAGAGCTTCTTCCCGGCGAGAGTGGCATCACGAAAACGGCTCTCAATGTCGTTATGGCTGCAGGTGAACGCAACCTGCATAAAGCATCTCGTATCTATTACGGCATACACCATCCTATCCAGTATAACGTCAAAGTAAAGGAAATCGGCTATATCCCGGAGATTCAGATCCCCATTCTGCAGGGGAACTGGAAAGAAGAGGATGCAAGTAACACCGGACAGGAGAGCGACGTGACTGCTTACGCAGAGGTACCTCAAGAAGTGCTGGAGCCGGCGCGTCGATCTGATGGTCAAGCATATGCTGGCGCTGAGAGTGCAGTCCTGAGCAGCGACCATACCGAGAAAGATGAAGACAGCATCAGTCAGCTGACGCAGACCTTCTCGAACACATATGTCCAGGATGTCACAGCACATGATGCAACGTCATCCGCAAGCTCTCGGCGTGACAGCACGAACCACCGGAGTTCTAGATCTGGACGGACTAGAAGATGATGCATGGATTCCGATCTTTTGTCATACGTTTCTCTACTGGCTTCGTGCTGCCTGTGGAGATTAACTGATTCGATTTTCTTGTTTCCTTCAGCCTTGCGCTTATCACAACGTTGTCTCCTCTTACTACGATTACACCAGCAAGTTTTCTCCCCCCGAAATATTCTTTACTCATACGACCTTTATTTGTCTCATATGTCTTTCGACCTGCATACGATACACCTGCACTCATCTTAATGTTAGCCTGGTACGACCTATCTGCTATCAAGGGCCATTTATATGTTTTCTACTTATGCACGAAGTATCTGCTCTTGAACACCTTGCACCTAATAGAATCCGTACACGACCTCCAGTACATGTCAATCTAGTGAGGACTATGCGTTATGACATCTTTCATGTTCGTTACTCTCAATCCGAAAACTTTGAACGCAGGGAACATAACTCCGTTCGACGGACCAGCAGGCGTGTACTGCTCGTCCACGCAGATCGTTCGCACGGTATCGCCCAAACACATCAGTGTCGGCGAAATTCACGGCTTCTTAACATGGGTGGCTTTGCTATTGCATACCGTCGTGTTGATGTTAAGATGCCTCGAAGAATATTGTCCCGTTCGTTCGTACTCATATTGAATAGTATATCAAGCAAAGGGGCTGTAATCTCGGCGGTAGTTATTCATGCGGAAAACAAACTTCAATTTGGTTGATTGGTGAGAATAGATTGCGGACACTTGCCTCCACCACTGCCTCTCCATTAGAATGAATTAGAAATGCTAGAATATCATCGCACATACAATGTCTTGGGGCATCGACAAGACTTGTGACGATCTTCGTAGGTGGTCTTTTGCCCAAGCAAAAATGAAAGGATGCAAAGAAATCGACCAACGCTCTTCCGTATAAGTAGAGTGATGTAGCGATAGGTCAGCACTCGAGTAAAGAAATGCGCGACTAGCTAATGAAAATCTGGAGGAAAATAGGCGGACGAATAGTCTGCGTATGGTGCAGAGTTTGTCCTTCTTATGTCAGCCTTCCATAGCTGCTTTGAA
>TARA_R110002003_G_scaffold1577_4_pt1 | contig 37979 bp, 43 predicted proteins | sample TARA_R110002003 | Tara Oceans TARA_R110002003 (sample SAMEA4396441) | marine metagenome | biome: Westerlies Biome; feature: [SRF] surface water layer (ENVO:00010504); material: water (ENVO:00002006), including particulate matter (ENVO:01000060) such as... | depth 5 m | reverse complement strand
CACCCGCTAGAATATCTGGTCCTCAACCCTACATTATGGTTGCATTGGTACTTATACGACTAGCGAAGAACAAAACCCCATGACTACTCGTCATGCTCGCCTGCAGACCGTCTTCGAGGTTTCCCGATGAAGGAGATGGTTTGATGGTGAGATACATAATCTCAACAAGCATGTGTCTTTTGGTCTCGAGAATGATTGCACAATGCAAGTCAGCGTGGAATACACGAGTCGCCATCGATGACCTGCATTCATCTCGACGATGCCCCCAGTCGCTTGTCTGCTTCCAGTCTTTCCTATTCTACTGGCTGATGATAATCAACTTACCAAGTTCTCACAAACGATAGTTGAACCACTTCAACACTTCTACCACGTTCGCTCCAACTTCCCTCAAATAGACGTTCAAATCCAGATTTTCATACTCCCATCTTCTTAGCATCCGCTCGTGATATCATCTCTTCCAGGGAATAAATATCCCAAGCCCTTTCTTGCACTCACTACTCCCCAAATACACATCAGGAGGCTTACCCGGCTCTGCCTATGTCGATCTCACATACTCGCCCATGCAAGTCAGACCCGATGCGGTGCGATGCGGCAGATCGCACGCCGCACCCGTTTGGGCTGACTGCTGATCCTGTGACATGGGAGGTGTTCGTGGTCGTGGATGCTGGGTCGCAGGGGGGAATTGTTGTCGGGGAGATATGTCGTTAGTTGGGAAGTTGTTGGTTGCAAGTAGATAATGTTGGGGAGGAAGTAGTATGGGGCGCAAGGTATGCAAGCGTGGCAAGGTGGGTCGTTGCATGCGGCATGTGTGAAGATATTCTGATGTGCGCAAGGCGGCAGAATTGTGTCGTGGTGGATGTGTATGTGACGGCCATGTCGTCAGCTTCCTGAATGGCTATTTCAAGGCAAGTAGCAGCAGCTCAAATCAAGAGACGTGTGGAGACATGTGGAGTGGCAGATGTGTGGCGTAGGAGTCTTGTTGTGCTTTGTCACTCTGCAGCAATGTCCAATCTTGTCGACGAAATTCATGCCTACTCCCGTCACACGCAGGTGCACCAGTCTGAGCGGTGAAGTAGGTATATGACAATGTGCAGCGCCCATGGCTATATGCTTGGCCTCGCGTCAAGCGCGACTGTCTGTTATTGCAACCCCGCTCCAGAAGCTGAGCGTGGTGCTCGAAGGCATGAAGTTCGATATGGGTTCGCATGCCACGTGGAAGTGTCCGGCACATGCAAAGTCAAACGCATAATGAAACGTGCGACGGTGGAACAATCCAGAGCAGACCGACAGGGTCAACGTGGAAGTGGTGCGTTTCGTATGAAAGTTCGAGCAAGCCCATATCAAGCGTGTCTTGACGTGTCGCTCGAGGCCCAGCAGTGTGCTGTGGAGATTCAAGCCGCGATCTGCTCTGACTGGATGCAAGGCTGTTGGTGTCTGTCGCGACATCGTACGCGGTTTGCTTTAAGACACGCGAGGACGCCGTTGCGATGACGCAGCCAAGTCAGGATGACCCAGTCTTGTCTGAAGGCTATTGTAAGAGCAGCCGTACCCCAGACTTCGCATTAGGTAGATGAAGGTAATATCAGCCACCGTCAGCAGCGCCGTTGGACTCGGCAGTGGCCCGGCGAAGTCGATATTAGGCTCCCAAAAGCGGTGCCTTGTAGCGGAGCAGCTGCCCGTATTATCAGCGATAGAATGGCTTGTGCGACGCAGCGGTCATGCTGAGCCGAATGCGGGGAGTGTGTTTTTAGCAAGGCTCAATATGTTTGTCGCATGCTGATGATCTCATACGGCAAGAGTATTGATTGTCGTAAACATGGGTCGAAGAGGAAGATGGGTTGTTTAGCAGTTGCCATTTTGCAAGCTGAGTCAGGCCCGCTCCTGCCAATGGGGTGGGTCGTTTCAGACTTCACTAGAGGGGATCCGGCGCTCCACAGCTGTCACTCAAGCGCCAGGCGAGCGCGCGCCTGCACATTGCGATCATGCCATCACAGCGAGCAATCTCGAATCGCTGGAGCGTCGACGTGATGGGGGTGTGACAGCATCGGACGGCGCCTCGCTCGCGGAACATTGTTCACGACAAGTATGCTGGCGTCACGGAGGGCTCTCCGAAGCTTCGAGGACCCGATGGCCAAGAGGTATACGAATGCTGCTGCGCACGCACTGCATGTTCGCGCAGGCGTCGGACACGGCAGGATATCTCCAGCGTGGCGATGCATCCTGTGGTCTAGCGAGATCCAACATACACAGCTCGGGATACATTTGGAACTGACTGTAGGACCATGGAGATAGCTTTAGTAAAAGCTCTTATGTGAAAATAGGTCGAGCTGCTTGCTGTCACTCTATCCCATACCCAGTCGGCGAGGCGTTGCGTGGACGGGAGAGAAGAGCGGTCTGTCCTGATTCGTGAAGGGGCTGGGAGGAGCGGAAATGATGAGAACCCTTGCCCGCCCATCCTGTTGAAGTTTCAAGAGAGCGCGCTCGGGGACGCGAAGCATATTCAGATCGGCGCAGCGACAACCACGACACTGGTGCTTGATGACTTCATGGCAATGTCTTCATTCCATCGCGTGGACGGCGCTCGACGGCGCGGGCATGGCGTGCCGTTCGACCCCGCAGGCCGGGCACTCTATAGAGCCAACAGGTGCAGCGTGGTACAGAGGCCGTGCTGGAGAGTGTTCCAACGATGGTGTGTTTCTTCGCTGCAGCGTGCGTCTAGCCTAAGGAAGGGTGGCTTGATGGAGACGGGTTAGCCAGGGGTCCTGCTCGAATAAGGCAGCGGCGACGGGGGTTCTTACTGGCTGGCTGCGCCATTTACCCCTGGCGACCCTTCGTATGCATCGTCTCAGTTTCGCCTGTGCCGTCGCCGTCTAGCCCGTTTGGACGCTGCCCAAGCCTCCGCGATGGCTGCCCTTGCGCGACCCACGAGAATGGGCGGACCCTCCCAAGCGGCCGCCGCACTCCTCTCGCTCAGGCTCGCAGTCTCTCCTCAGCTGCCATCCCGAGTGCCTGAACCGCCTCACCACCCACACGGCGTACACCCGACCACCGCACACCGCTGAGCTGTGCTGCTGCCTCTCCTTTTGCTACCCTTCGCTCCACGCACGCCTCTTTGACAGAGCGCCGCCGCTCAGTCGCTCTCCGCGCATTCTTCCGCTGCCCTGTCTCTCCCGGCCACCCATTGCAAGACACTGTCGCGCTCGGAACCCGTCTGTTGTCTTCGATTCGAGTATGTCGACCGCGTTCCATGCTCATCTAACAACACTGACACTGTCTCGTGGCAGCTCTCACATTCACGCATTGCAAACGCGATCAGACACATACAAACAATCCGCCTGTCCCCCACCCGAACTCTCACATAAACCTGGTATTGTCCGTCATGCGAAGCCATAGGAGCACATAGTCGGTTGTTGGTTACCCTCCTGGTGTCTCGAGTCGACGCTCACGTCTCTCCTCGTCTGCCCCGCCCGGTCTCTCGTCTCTATCACGCTTATCATGGGTTACGCGGAGCCCAAATTCCCATTGAACGGCCACTGTTCAATCGTGCATGATGGTACGCTTTACGTCTACTCGTCCGCTGGCTTCCAGTCGCTGGAGTTGAAAGAGGGGGCTGAATGGAAGGCAATGCCCATGGACGTATCCCTGACTGGCGCGCAATGCGTTAGTGCCGCACCGGCTGGCATGATGTACATTGTCGGAGGATCAGTGAACGAGACGGCGGCCCCCTGGAACTATCCTGGACTGATGCACTACACATTCGCGTCGAAAAAGTGGGATTGGCTGCGGCCACAGAGTTGGAACACACAAAACCGACAAAGCCACGCTGCAGTCTATCTGGAGTCATCGAAGAAGCTCCTGGTCTACGCTGGATCGCAAACTACGGGCGATAATGCACCGTCTTCGCAGACATTCCTCATCTCCACAGAAGCGCCATATAATGTGCAGAGTATGCCATCGGCAGGCGCACCTCCCTCCGTCAAGCCAATGCTCATGACCATGGACAAGGACTCGGCTCTGCTCGTAGGAGGTGGGGCTACTAATACCGCCATCTGGAGTTTCAGCGAAGCTGCGGGCTGGAAGGACCTGGGTGTCACTCTCCAACAGCCCATCGTGAACCAGGAGGCAGTGCAATGCACTGTTGTGTCTGGAAAGGGAAAGAGCAAGGTCTTGGAAAAGTTCGACATGAGCGTCACGCCGAACAAGGTAGACCGCATCCTCTTGCTCAAAGAGGACGGTACCCCAGCTGCCGTCGGCGCGACTCCTGGAAAAGCGAAGCGCGTCACTGTGGACAACTGGCCTACATACAACGCAACATATGCGCCGACCTCTCCGCGATCAGGTTACTCGCTTGCACAAGGCGAAGATGGTCTTACTGTGGCCAGTGGAGGCAACCAGACCGATCCCATTGTCGTGTTCAACGCAAAAGAGAATTCGTGGGTAAATGCGACGGCACTATTCAACGGACAGCAAGTCGTCGTGAACTCCGAACTATCCTCCACCATGTCGCCAACGAGCACGCCCACGTCGGCGCCGACCTTCTCCTCCATAGCCAGCTCTACGCCCACTGAAGACACCCCCGCGCCAGCCGCCTTGCCCGACAACAAAGGCAAGATGCTGACTGTTCTTGGGGCCACGCTTGGCACCATTTTTGGGATCGCTGCTATCTTGATCATCATTCTGCTGTGTCTGCGTTACAGGAAGAACAAGAGCAAGCAAAGCCAGTCATACGTAGAGAAGGACCGAATGAGTTTCGCAGACCGCGGGGCTGACTTCATGAAGGAGGCTGGCGGATCAGTGGTAAATCATCACTACAACGTTGGCAACGACTCAACCACATCGCTAGCGATTATCCAGGGCCGAGGCACCAATGGTCACAAGAAGAACATGGCAAGTGACGCTAGCACAGCTGGTCTTGTGAAGAAGACGAGCCCGCTAGGATATTCCGACCCAGTCGAGATGCACAAGTTCGACTTGAAGCCAGAGCCCATACCCGAAAGGCTGGTACGCCAGAACTCAGGACGCGCACCTGTGTCCGCAGCAAAGGCCAATCCTCGAGCACGCAGCTCCGGATGGAGCCGTTACTTCGCGAACAACGAGGCGACCAACCTGGCTAATGTCCAGCCTGACCGCTCTACATATGCCTCCGATCGGACGAGCACTGGCAGCCAGTCACAGTACACCAATTCTCGTATGTACAGCCAACGGCCATCACAGCACATAGCGCCACTCGAAATACCCAAGTTCGATGGCCAACGTCTAAGCCGAGTCGCAAGCGGTAGCCCTACGCTAGGAAGCTCAATAGTCACGCTGCCGCACCAAGTACAGCCCATGCAAGCAGAACTCGGTCGCGCCAACTCGAACGGTAGCTCTAGGTCTGGCGTGAGCCACCACGATGAGCACTACTTCCGCGAGCCAGTCGAGAGCTGGACGCCTGTTGGTGATAACAACAGAGCCAGCAGCAACTATACCGGTAGCATGGTCTTTGAGTCGAATAACAACACCAACAACAAGCACGATGGTGCTAGCTCGTACTACCCAGACGGCACTGACTCTTTCTATCCTAAGAGCAATTTCAGCTCTTTCTATCCTGGCCAGTCCACGATACCTGACATGCGAGACAGCACACATACCATGTTCCCATCTGGAAACGCACCTTCGGCACCCGTAGACGAGATGCCCAAGAGCAAGTTCAGCTCCATGTATCCCTCACCACCTCGCATAGGCGTGCCCGAGGACCGAGAAAGCACAGTCACTGTCTTCCCCGGCCCAAATGCGCCATCTGCGCCATCTGCACCAACCGGGCCATCGGCCAACAATCTGGGCTCCTTTTATCCTCCGCCACGCGTGGGTCACGAGAGCACAGTTACAATGTTCCCTGGTCCTGGTGGAGCGCAAGACAAATCCAAGGACGGGCAGTCAGACATGAGTTGGCTGAACCTGGGAACCAGCCGCTGATGAACATGACATGACTTCCACACCGTCCTCCCACGCCACTGCGCTTGTCGCATCCTCACTTCGCACACACACACGCACCCACACACGACACCCTGAAAAAGTGGCATTTACAGCGACGGATCTCCTATCATCTGTACCACCAACTTCCCTTCTCGAGCATTGCATTGCATCCTCAGCGCCGGGCGTCTTCATCCAACCAGTCACCAACATTGCTTGCACTGCTTCCTTCCCTTTCTATCCAGAAATCTCCTCCTCCGAAGCCCTTCGCTTCGCGACCGGTCGCTACCAGATACCCGACGTCTGATCCCGCGGCCCTCCCATCCCGCTTGTCGGGCGTCAAAAACCAACCTCCCACACAAATCTACAACTATCAAGTGTATATAGCGAGTTTTTTTACTTCGAGTCTTTCCTTCTTCATCTCCTTGATGTTTCGCTTCTTGTTAGGTTAGTTCGCCTTTTCCTTGTGTCATCGGAACGTTGCATCACGTGAGCCTATGTCGCCAGCATTTGTTTCCAGATGGCATTTTTTCTGGCCGCTGTCGGCTTTTTCCTTGCTCGTTTCGTGGCGCACAGAGATAGAGCTGGAGCTTTGTGTGTAGCTGGGTTGCTGCCTTGTGGGCAGGAAAGTGTCGATAAGACGCATGTGGACGTAATATCGTAATGAGAATGTCAAAGTGTGGAAGTCGTGTTTGGTGCTTGTCGTGATGGATATATGAGACCGTGTGTGATGTCATTTTGTGGTGTGGTGTTGGGAAAAGACACCCAGGGGTAAGACGAGACGGACATTATACCGATCGCTGCTGCTGCCAGACCTGCGCTGAAACACCATGCCCAGCGCTTCTGGTCATGTGTATCGTAAGTCAATCGATGACCTGACGATGTTCCTTGGACTGGCTCGTCCGGGGCCGTGCCCTTGCCCTGTGCAGCATGTCCGTCATTGGGTTTCGCTTCACGTCAATCGGCGCCGGGCTGGGCTGAAGAGTCCCAACGAAACAGCTGTGACTTATCTCTGCTAACCCAAGGCTTACTTGAGTACAACCTCGGCGCCTTCGCCCTGCCACACAACCCTCGCTCGCAACCTGTTCTTCTGCGATTCTTTCAAGGCCTCCAGGACCTGCGAGTCATTCCGAACACTCGCACCAGCCATATGCTCCATGACCTCCTGCGACTCTGCTACTTGCACGAAAGCAGACCACGCGTTCCCAAGTAGTGTTAGGCGCGTCTTTTGCACGAAAAGAATGACCAGGACAGCTACGACAATGAAGTGAGCTGTTAGTGCCCACATCAACAACGTCAGGCCAAGGTGATCGCGGGGGTAGAGAACATCCTCGAAGAACGACGTGGTGACGTTGTCCAGTCGATCGAACGCCGGCTGTTGACCGTAATAGTTGGTCATGGATAATATGGTGATGACAGACGACAACGCCCACTCGAGAGAGGTGGCGCTGTGTGCGTCGTTGAAAATCGCAGCCACGGCTGGGTCAGCGGCGATGTACTGAGTAGGCGCTATCTCGAAATTACGAAGCATGGTGACCAGCGACATTGACGACATGATGGCGGACCAGTTCCCAGGTAACGGATTATTCGTCTGTCCGACATAGCTTGGACTAATGTCACTCTGGACTACCGGTCGTCTATATGGTGGAGGAAGATCTCCCAGGTAGCTGCGTGGCTTTTCCATAGCTAATATTTGACGCGAGCCATTCTTTGCAAAGGGAATGAAGTGGTTGATAACATCTCGCGTTTGGAACGTGCCAGAGCCGTATTTGGTGAAGTCGTCGATGACATAGCGTAATAGTGGTTCAGTCCTGTTCGTCTTACTGGACAACATGACGTCCAAGACGGCGGAATTCCATGGTGCATAACAAAGCGAAGCTGAGGCGTTCATGGTCCGGCGGCCTTGGACGACTGAAAAGTTCCCCCAGGGACCTGATGCCTTGAACAGTGGGTCGCTTCTGAGAACAAGAAAGGCCGTCCCGAAACTTGTTGATTTCGAAAATTGACTTTTCAAAGAGCCCGTCGAGGAATTACGAGACTGCTCTAGCTGGCACAATGTCGTGGTGTCCCCAGCCACGGTACAATTGAATGACGTCGGCATAATGTCTTGCAGCATTGTCGAGTTCTTTGTTGGTGACACCAGACCTGTTATCTGTGTGTAGTCTATTGATGCACCACTGAGCCTCGTAAGATTAGCGGTAGCCGCTTGCACCTGGTTGAGTGAAGGAGCTTGACAAGAGACTCTGGCATCCACTACTAAAGCATTTCCGGAATACGATGATAATCCTTGTCTAGTATCGGCAAGCTCATATGGAAGGAATGCTCTCAGAAGCAAGCCAGTGTCGGCCACGCCCTCTTCAGAGGTATTTATTGGCTCGTGATATTCTCCGAAACTGGGATATGAAGGTGGATTGGTAGTCCATGCAGAGCCTCGTGGAATTCCTTGGGTGTTACCTGACAGCGTTGCCAGATAAGACAAATCTGATCGGACCTGGGACGCAGATTCCCGAGCCACAAGAGGTCCGGTCCTTAGATCTGACAGTAACATAGTTGAAGCAAATTGGAGAAGGCTGGACGTGAGCAGCAGACATCCTGCGATGATATAGAGACCGCGGAAGCGACGGGAGCGGGAACCAGAACGCCAGACACCCTCTATTGCGCACCAAGCAAAAGACCATGGACTTGTGCCGCCAGCACGCATCGGCGAGAGACCGGCGAGCTGATGTAGCTGTACTCCTGAACTGGACTCGAGAAGGAGCGAGGCGAGAACAGCAGAGCCTATCGCAGCTTGCAAATCCACTGCAGTCCTGAGCACAAGTGCTGTGACGGCAATCGATCGTGTGGCCCATCCGTCGACCATGATCCGATTCCAGAAGTGATTGTTGGCGTGTCCATACCAAAGAAAGGCCAGAAACCCGCAAATACAGAGTTCAATGAAAATTGTTGCTCCTAGCGTATATAAGGATCTTGTACCGAGTCGATTGAGGTCGCGCAACCCAGATACAGTGTGAATACTACGGGAATCTGCCTGTGAGGCATGTTTACTTGACGGAATCGTTTGAGCTGGAAGAGGTTCACTGGCGAAATCATCAGTAATAGGGCAGTGACGCCGTTGTTCTTGTCTTACCGTTCAGGCGCACGCCCTTGCTTGCGATATCTTCGTCCTATTTTTCGATAGCAGAGCCACAGAGCCACTGCTATCGAGATAGCGATCATAACAGCCACAGCGACACTTATCGAAGTGAGACCTTCCCTGCGACCCAGCTTTTCGCCGCTTGGAGTGTAAGTGCTCATAGCCGGCGCGCTACTGATGCGGGCAACGGGAGCTGTTTGTACTGGAGGTAGCGCGGAGGTGTTGCCACTTACGCTTCCGAAATACTTGAACTGGTCCGCTCGATTTAGGTAGGCTGGAGTCATGTCGCCCTTTGGACACTGCCCACTCATACATGGATTAGATTTGCAACATCCTGCGAAGGTGTTGCCTGCGGTACAAGTAAAGAAGTCGGCACCAGTCCCGCATGAAGCGTCCGGGAATCTACCATAGTCGCTGGGATTGAAGCCGATGGGATGCAGATACTCTGCTGGGCAGGTTTCGAGGCAAGGATCGACAGAGCAACATCCAGCAAACGCAGTCCCATACGTGCAGACATACCAATCTCCACCGGAAGGACACTGAAAGGTTACATTTGGCTCCATGACTGGATTCGATGAGGATAAAGCCGCGACGAGGAAAGAGACAGTAAGGCTGGAGACTCAAGGGAATCAAGACGTCAACGCTCTATGAAGGTTTAGGTCGTGCATTCCATGCAAGCCAAGGCTTGTGGCTGAAGTGTCATGTCTCAGCCTTATTCTCTGAACGACAAGAACGATACTCACTCGCGCATTTCTTGCCCCGCTATCTTCGTTCTCCACATTTACGTAGAGCTGAACAATACGCACCGAACGGTATCAATTTTGCATTGTGTTGTGCATGTTCGGCTGCTAGGAGATCATGCTAAAGTGTAGGTACTCCGTAGATGGGGCGTAAGTTAGTTAACGTAAGGCCTCCAAATGTCTGTACAACCCAACCCGCATTGTCGATACCGAGACAACACTGAGCGCAGCGAGGAAGAGTGTGGTGAGTTGCATGGCGCCGGTGTGTATGTCGTGAGTTACAGAAATTGCTCGCTGTGATCCATCATTATAGCAGAATCTGCACGTGATGTTGTCGAGATGGCTCCGTTCAACGGAAGGCGCTAACTTAGGGACACCATACCTCCTTCCAACCTCACTCGCCGTCGTGTCCAAACATGCTGTTCTACACAAACCCCGCCGCCTCACTACATATTTGGTATGGATCAATAGGCGACCCGTCTTGACAATGCCACTTCTGCCTATATTTGAGGCTGTGCTCGACGCGCCTTGATGCCGAGCCTGGCGATCTGCAAGCCTGAGGCGCGCAGCAGGTTTGAACGTCGACAGGCCTTAGCGCGCAATGTCGACTCCAGGAGGCTTCTCACACATCATGAGCTTGGCTTTCAACACTATTACGGCTTCTTTCTACTTTTTTCAGTCGCATGCCGTCTTCCCAGAGCAGGCGTGCCCGGCGAAGGCATGCTCGAACAGAGGGGAGCGGGCAGCTTCCATCAACCGCGTACGACTACTCAGGTCTGCCTAACAGGACCTCGATTCGTGTCCTGGAGCTACTCCCGTCGCCTGAAGGTGAGATTGAATGCACGCTCGACGTTGTCGATTTGAACGACAATCCTACTTTCGATGCGCTGTCCTACTCTTGGGCCAATCCAATCACTATTCGAGAAGACCCGGTGCCGCCAGGCGAAGAGGGATCAGAAACTACACAGTCGATTCTCTCTTTGCATAATTTTCCTACAGCGAGCTGTGCCAATGTCATGAACGTTGACCCTGGAGCGTTAGCCTTTTTTAGCGTTCATAAGGCTCTCCCGTATCTGGACCGAGATCATGGAGGCGATCGGTGCAGGAGCATCACTTGTGACGGAAAGGTTCTGAAAATCACGGAGACGCTTTTCTCAGCGCTTCTGCAGCTGCACTGGATCATCTTAAGCAAGAAAGAAGCGGAAGAGCAGGGGAAAACCTACGTGGAGACGCTCCCCTCGCCGCGATCAAGACGCATATGGATTGACCAGATCTGTATCAACCAAGAGAATGTGGACGAGCGCAGCGCACAGGTACCCCTGATGAACAAAATCTTTGCCTCTGCGCAGTATGTATTTGCGTGGATTGGCAATCTCGACTCCCTTGGAATCGCTGGTCTCAACACCGCTTTAGCTCGTGCACACAATCCAACGCGTGGCGACATGCCAGAACCTGGTGACCTTACATATGAGAGCATAGGGAATATGCGTAGGGATCTATATGCATTGACAGCTCTATTGTCAAGGCAGTGGTTTCGGCGTGCTTGGGTATGCCTGGTTGCCATCGAAGTGCAGCTGTGAACTACGCTAACAAGTAATTCTTATACATTCAGGTTTGCCAGGAAGCCATCTTTGCTCGCCGGCTCTATTTGTGGGCTGGGCCAGTCTTTGTGGACTGGTGGATCCTTTTCTCCGCTCTTCAAAGCATCGACGAAGGGGATATTACCAGGATGGCCAGATTCATGGGAAGTCTGCTCAGAAGAGAGCCAACAACACGGCTAAGCAAGAAGCTCGTGCACATACGGGCTCAAAGCAATGCGTCTGACCGAGAAGCTACCGACGTCACCAATGAGGAGATACTCTGCACCATTCAAGGAGCCATATCATTCATGAATGGCGTGGTACAGATCAAGAAGCATATCGGCTTGCAGTGTTTCAACCCCGGTTTCAAAGTGAAGCAACCATCGCCCGATAGCGATCTGACATTGTATGCATACAATCTGGTGACGGGCTTTGCTATAGCAGATCCAAGCAGTCGTGTCCAGGGGATGTTTCTGGGCAGTGCGGCTACTCAACAGCCTCAGTACCTAACTGCAGATGGACCAAACAAGAATTGGAGCCGGCTCTCACTACCTTTTACCGCGGCATCGGACACGAAGGGCCCAATTTCGAACGCCGTAGTCAACGCATGGTTTTACAACCATAGCCTTAAAGCCATGGAACCTTCGCCTCCCATTCCTATCTCTCTTTTCTCGTTGATCACTCGATTCCGAGACGTAGGAGCATCGGATCCTCGAGACAAAGTCTTTGCCTTCCTACACCTTGCGACTGAGACACCGGGTCTTGAGGCCAACTACCGCGTCAGTGTCCAAAACGTATTCATGGGCGCGGCAAGGCTCCTTCTGGACAGACACAATCTTACAGTGCTTTCCCATGTGCAAGATCCAACCACTACCCAGGTCCCGAATCTGCCGACCTGGGTACCCGACTTCAGTGTTCCTTTAGGAAGGTCACCTTTTGTTTCACATGATGGTTCAAGTCCATACTCAGCAGGCGGTAAAGCTACAGGCCAGCCCACCTTCTATCTCACTGTCGAAGACAAGACCACAAACACGCCTTATCAGATCATGACAACGTTCGGGTTATTTCTCGACAATGTGGTCGACCTCGCAGACACCAAGGGCTGTTACTTCACTCGTACTGCCGAACTTGCACTCAAAACCCCAAAGTTCTACGCAAAGAGCCCAAGTCCCCTCTACGTTTACAAGAGCGGTGTATTCCTGCGCCTCGCAGACACGCCCAGCATGCCTCGCGTCGAAGCGCTCTGGCGCACCCTCATTGGCGATTACTGCTCCAAAACATATCCGGCTCCCGTCTCAGCCGGGTTCGGCTTCTCAGAATGGGTCTCCGTACATGCGCACCACTCTGTTCATCTAAGTAGCTTACTGCAAGACCACTTCGACGCCGTTGGCATCGAGGCCGCGCACGAAGAATTGCGCAAACTCGAAGCAACACAAGACAGGAAGCAAGATCTATATGTCAAACTCCACGCCGAGGATCCCGGCGCATACTTGTGCATGAAATGCAGTCAGGACCTCTGGAACCGAAAATTGCAAGAGACGGATGAGACGTATCTCAAGATCTTGACGGATCAAAACCTCGAGTCGAAAATGGCGCCTGTACGCTACATGCCTGATGCTGATCGCATCAAGGCACTTGCTATGTGTGCTCGCACACCACCTCCAAACAATGACTCCACTACTCCTGACCCGCAGAAGGGCGGCTTGTGTCCTGTCTTGACTCCAGAGGAACAAGGGCGTCTCAGTGCGTTCGAGGCTCGCATGCGCGAGGTCAAGACTGGGCGGAGGATGTTTCGTACCAAGGGGGATTTGCTTGGTATGGGGCCGAAGAGTGTACAGGAGGGTGATGAAGTGTGGGCTATTCTGGGCGCGAAAGTGCCCTTCGTGCTCAGGAAGGTAGACGAAGGCAGGGAACCGAGGAGGTATCAATTAATCGGTGAGGCTTTTGTGTTGGGGTATCAAGATGGGGAAGCGGTGGAGGAAAAGCGGGAGTTGAAAGCAATCGGGCTTGTGTAGACTACAACTCCCATACTTGTCGCAAGGAAGAGGACGTGTGAGCGTGAGGCGACTTGTGGTATTCCATGGGAGTTCTTGTTACGAATATCACATTACAATGCAGCCGGACAAAGTTTCATGTGCCTTAGTCAACATTTTCATCGCTCTCTACTGTGAAAAAGAAGACATATGGTCTCCTCCACCGCAAGGCAAACACCACACGCTCCGCCCAAAGCATCCGCTCTCAAAGTCGAACCATGATCTTTGACTTTCTCTCATTACAAACATGATCTAAATCTAAATCTAGTCCCCGCAATGCAACAAGCCACATACGCCCAAAACTCCCATCCATTCCCAAGCCTCATCCCTCCTAACGCTAATTGACAACCCTCCTCATACTCGCTGCCTGCCTCGGCTCAATAAACAACGCCTCCCCCTCGGTCAACACCACCGGCCTCTCCCCCTTGCTCTCATCCACCAGCGTCTCCAACCGGCCCTTAACCCACGCCTTGCGGCCCTCGACCTTGGTCGTCTCCGCGCGCAACACCACCACCTGCCCCGCCATGACGGGCGCCTTGTAGTCGATTTTCAAACTCGCCGTCACAGCGACTTTATTCGGCAACGCGGGGAAACAGCACCTCGCGAGCCCCTCGTCCAGCAGCGTGGCCAGCAGGCCGCCGTGCACGATGCCCGGATGGCCGCACAGCGCGGGGCCGAGGTACTGGAACGACACGAACGTGCTGCCGTCGTGCGTCGTGAACTGCAGCGGCGGCACCGCGATCTTGTCGGGCCCCAGCAGCGTGCCGCCCGTGAGGTTCTGTGCGCGCAGCTTCTCCGGGATCTTGAGGTGCGGCCGCGACGCGATGTAGTTCTCGTTTTGCAGCAGCGAGCGCGTTTCGGGGTGCTGCCAGATGGACTCTTCGATGGCGGCGACTTCGTCCGTGCTTGGGACGAACATGTCGAGGGTTTCGGCGTCGGTGGGCGGGTTTGCGATGTCGCGCAGCGACGAGATGGCGGGGGCGCCAGCCATGGTGAAGCCCGCTGTGAAGGTGAGGAGGGTGAGGGCGAGGGCTACTGGGGCGCGGATGTAGAGGGGACGTTTAGCGTTTGGTGGAGGCGGTGGAGGCGATGGTTGAGTATGTTGTATAGTAGGTGTAGGTTGTGCTTGTTCCGCTATTCACACACATGTCCGTCAGTCACATAATTTCTCGTCTCGAGTATCACAACCCTCTTCAAAACAACCGCAAGGTAGGATTACTCACCAATACTACTCCGTTCCCTAATTCCACCCCTCCATCTCGTCTGCGGACCATTCTGCCCTCTTATACTCCCCCGGCCGACCACTCGCCGACCGCCTACACCCAGACCCACTCCTCTCGATAAGGAAGACCTTGCGGCCGCATACATGACTACGTAGGGAAAGTAGCCTTGGCCGGACGCAGAGATTGTCCGCTAGCGAGCGTTGTCAGTGTCGGTGAGCGGGTGTGACATTGGTGGTTGCGCTCGGACCTACGTCGGAGGTGAGGATAGAAGTACCTCGGCTCGGGATGTGCGAATGGTTGGTGTGATGCAGTTTTGGGAAGCCAAGTGACGTTTTCATGTGCGTGCTTTTGAAGCGTTATTCGGCCGAAGAGGGAAATAGGGGCGCGACTATATCTGAGATTTGGTGGTCGTTTTGAACGGGAAGGTAAAGATGCCCGCTACCATGCAAAAGATTGAGGGCCCTGTGTTCACACATCTCATGAAGTTTGAATGGACTGGTTTTGCATTCCACTTGAGGAGTGTCGTTGACCTTCCTTCGTGCTATACACGTACTCATATCCGCGTTCCTCCACTCTCTCCTGAATCATCCAATACTATACATACAGAGTGGTGAAGTGTGTCGTCATGTCGAACGCCAGGTCAATCGCCCAATGACACTCTATCGACCCCGTGTAACCTCCTAACCGTAGCCACCCCGTAAATTTGAGGTGCATAATAAAACAAAGAGGTCGTAAATGTGGCTAAGAAGCCGTTTTGGACGCCTGAAGATGCCAGATACGCAGGCCCGCCAACCGAAAGATGCGAAGATGCGAAGTGTAATGGTACAAAATGCTGAGGATCCATGACGAGTGGATCAATAGTAGTCCCTGGCGCTCTTCTGGAGCTCAATCAATCTCCATCCTCGTGTCTCGGGGTTGTTGACGTCTTCTGGTATTCTGGTGACACCGATGGCGTATGTGACTTGTTGGACCTTGTCGTCCATGCCGGAGGCCAGCTCTCCTGACTTGGCATTTCGGTAAACGTGAACTTCTTGTGTCCTGCATGTCAAAATGAAGACTGGGATCTCGCCAGGCTCCAGTAGCTTAGCGTTCAGGACATCAACGCCTCGAATGTCGACAATCTTGCCATCAGACTTCAGTCCGGCGGCTTGGTACTGTTGCATCAATGCAGCGTAGACGGAATACTGTGCTGCTGATAGCCATTGCTTCAGGACTTCGACGTCGCCTTTGACGTACGCGTCTAGCACTTCTGGGAGGATGTACTCGCGCATCTCGGTTAGAAAGGGCTCCATCTGGAAATTGGGATCCATTTCGCGGAACTTCTTGATGACCATGGCCGTCTCGTTCTCAGCGAAGAAGCCAGTGATACGGTCGGAGATGCTGCGAGCAGTGGAGATGATGGCGTTGTCGGACTCGTTGTACACACTCTTCATGCTGAAGAAGCCTTGGGCGAGCTTGGAGTTGTCCTTCCATTCCCGCCAGATTTCCTTGTACTTAGCATCTTTGTGAAGGGTGACGTTGGTACCGGCGCTGATTCTTGTTAGCTGCGTCGAATGCGAATGCTCAATAGCCGTACTCTGGATCTTCCTCCATCGGCCCAGTGGGCTTCCCGCCAGTACGGTGCAGCTCGTTGAGCTCTCGCAGTTCTCTCCGTTTCCTACGCTCTTCCTTCTCCACCCAGCCACCGTATCTTGACGAGCTGCCATCGTCAATCGTCTCTTTGACCGCCTGGAAAGCCTTCGTCTGGCGCACTGGTCGCGTAGCGTACTCCAGACCAGTCCCGGTGACTCGAGCCGCTGCCCGAACACCCTTGACTGGCATTGTGTCCCACGTCCATGCCGCGCCCTGTCCGACGGCACGACCGGTTGCCTTCAGCGCCTCCGCCGTCTTCGTCTTCGCTTCCTCCGATATCTGCTTCGCCTTCTGTACTTGTGGGTTCTGGGTGAAATCGTGGATGGTGCCAGATAGCTCCTTTGTGCCCTCGTTCCATTCTTTGGACGCCTGGAACTCCTGCTTCAAAGTGTCCGTGAAAACCTGCCATGGTGTCTTGTCGCCGTGGGGTGGCGGGGCCGGCGCATCCTTCTTCTCTTTCTTCTGACCCTCTTCACCCTCTTTCTGCTCACCAGCTTCCTCCTCGCCAGCCTTCTTCTCTTTTGCCTCCTCGCTGTCCTTTGCCTGCTCGCCGGCTGCCTGCTCTGTAGTGCTGCCTTCTGGTGTCGGCTTCGTTGTGCCTGCTTGAGGCTCAGGCGCTTCGTCCTTTACACTCTTCTGTTTCTGTGCCTGTTCTTGTAGGGGACGCTGAGAAGAGAAGTGGCGGGCGGAAGCGGATGATGCGCGGAAGAGGACGTCTTGCGGCAGGAATTGGCTGCGCAAGAATGGCACAGCCGAGGGTTGTGACGAGGACGGAGTGGCAGCTGTCGATGGCCGCGAAGCTATTGGCGCTGTAGATATCCGTCTATATGTTGCTGCCCGCCCATAGACACCTGATGATGTCGCCGAGTTCTGCTGTATGCTCCATCGCGCCCGAGCGAGAGTGCTGGCGGCCTGCGGTCTCATATCCTATCGTGAAGTATGACGCTATGTCGAGGCAACTCGTCAATTGAATGCGGCGCCAATGGTATTATGGAGAGATTTGGGCGCAGTGACGGCGTGAGCAAAGTGTTGCCTCTTCTCGGCGATGCCATCTTTTTCCGCATCGGAGAGCTCGGGCCAACACCTCAACTTTCTTCGAGCGACTTCCATATCGCATCCAGCCCGTCGGTCCGCAATCGAGGGCCCAACTCGACCCGAACATAGCCAGCATGTCGCGCAACACATGTTTGCGGGCTTTTCGCAGTCTCACATCCACGATACACGCTCCATGTCGAGTCGCCCAGCCTACACGATGCATATCCCAGACGACCACCTCCTCCGCACCACCCCCACCCCCAGCGGACCCTCCCAAGCAAGAGCACACCCTCGACTCCCTGATGTCGACGATTGACTCGAACTTCCGGCGCGCACCACCCAACTACTCCAACCTCATTCCCGGTCAGTCTGGCTCCATACGCAACCTCACAATACGCGACTGGGAAGAAGACGACAAACACAAGCTACACGTCTACTCGACCAAGCACAACACGCACATCACACTGTCGAAGCCCAATCGCGATGCTCTCATCAGCGTGTCGTGCGGCAACATCGGGTTCCGGAAAGCGGGGCGAGGCACATACGATGCTGCGTATCAACTGGCTGCGTTCGTAATGAGCAGGATACAGGACAAGGGCTTGCTACCACAGATCAAGAAAGTGGAGTTGATATACAGAGGGTTCGGATCAGGCCGGGAAGCAGTCACAAAGGCGATATTGGGCAGCGAGGGCAAGAGAATTAGACCGCTGATTGTGAAGTTGAGTGACAGTACGAGGTTGAAGTTTGGAGGTGTAAGGAGCAAGAAGCCGAGGAGATTGGGTTAGAGGAATACTTGACACATGGAGAGGTGCGGACACGGGTCTTGCCTAGCACGGGACCTGAGCATGGGTGTATGATATGCATTGTCAGGCGCAAGGGTATCTAGGCATTGCCGACTGTAAGATGGAAAGGTGTACATATGAAGAAGCAGAAACGACAACAGCGTGCAGACGCTCATGTTAGATTCCTTGGCAGCGGAGCTCTCTCTGCCGACGGTAACGCCCGACCACTGCTGTCGGTTTCCTTGAAGTTGACCAGCCTGGGCACATTCTGGCTGGCGCTATGCCTAGCACCCCCTCTTGGGCCTCCTTGCCCACTTGAACTGCTGCCACCAGAATGGCCCTCTTCTGCCCAGTCCTGCTCCTCGACAGCTGCACGACTGCGTCGTTGTCGATCGTGTCGCAGCATGGACGCTCTTTCGTCTTCAAAGTCCTCGTCAAGGAGCTCTCCATCCGCAGTATCATAATCCGGTGGCGCTATCCATTCCCGTGGTACGACGCATGGGAGAGCTACGCCTATGCTAGCGGCGCGATTAAGCCAGCCGGGTGCGCTGCGGCCGGTGAGCCTTTCGCAAAGGTAGGAGGTGAAGTGGTTGCAGTTCTTGGTGAGCAGGTTGTATGAAGTGCCTTGGAATTCGACAGATGCCTGCCCATGTTAGTCCCAGTTTCTAATCTCAAGCTGGATGACGCACTTCGTGTATGATGGCATCGAACTCTTCTTGTGGTCGGAAGGAGAAGCCATGGAGTATTGCTTGTCTGAATGTGCCGCCTGGAGGCTCCAGCTTCGGCTTGGTCCAATATACTCCAGTCATGTTCGGGTGGTCATGTCCACCATAAGCATATTCTCTGTCGCCGATCACGACGCCAGAGTGCAGGAGTGAGCTGCCAATCGCCCATAGTACTGTCGAGACTTTTCCTGGAGGTAGAAGGTCGTAGACGTGAATTGTGATTTCAGTGCGAGACACGGAAAGGGTGTTTCGGTGCGATCCAGAGCTCTTCCGCGACGGCTTTGGGCGACTCGCAGAGGACATGTTGTGCGATGTTGTGGGGTAGATCAAACAGGTCCTACGAGGTACTGGGGTGGATTCGCATCAAGTTGGAACAGGGTATCATGAAAGTGCGCATGTATGTATGCATGCGCACAGCGTATAGATAGGAGAGAAATGGATGATTCGGCGAGGAGGAGAGCGGGGCCAGCCCTTCAGGAGAGAGTCACGGAGGATATGGCGTCGAGGGGAGGATGTGGTGTACTGGCAGACGACATCATCCATGGTTGACGATCTGGACGCTCGGCTCGCCGCACCCCTGCTTCTCGCCCTTTCCGCTCTCGGCAAGCGGCACTGCCCGCACTGACGCGAGCTTGAGCTGCAGAATTCGGGGCTGGTGTTGCTGCAGGTCACTTTCTTCCACTCAAAATCCAAGGCACCCGGGAGCTGGCTGCAAAGTCATCTCTGGGCCCCTCGCTGCAAAACGCCCCCCACCACCCCTCTCACCTTTTCCTTCTCTTCTTTGATACCCATCTTTTGCCGCCCAGCAGCAAGCACTGCACGCACTTTTTCTCCTTCTCCCAACCCAGCCTTTGCGCGAAAACTCTGCATCACCTTCACAACAGTCCGCACCTACGCGTCGGCCAAGAAGCAGAAGATGCCTCCCAAGAAAGCCGTCAAGGAAGAGAAGGTCCTCCTGGGCAGGCCGGGCAACAGCTTGAAGAGCGGCATCGTGAGTGAGAGCCCTGCACTGCCTTGTCGTCACGTTCTCACATTAACAGTAGTCGCCAGGTCGGCCTAGCAAACGTCGGTAAATCGACCCTCTTCCAGGCCATCACCAAGTGCTCGCTTGGTAACCCTGCCGTAAGTCGCGCGCAATGGCTGATGTTGTTGCTTGTATTGATTATTGCAGAACTTTCCATATGCCACCATCGACCCAGAAGAAGCGCGCGTCATTGTCCCCGATGAGCGATTCGATTGGCTGGTAGAGCACTACAAGCCCAAGTCGCAGGTGCCCGCCAACTTGACTGTCTACGATATTGCCGGTCTCACGCGCGGTGCCTCCACTGGTGCAGGTCTCGGAAACGCCTTCTTGTCACACATTCGCGCTGTCGATGCCATCTTCCAGGTTGTCCGGTGTTTCGACGACGCCGAGATTATCCACGTCGAGGGCGATGTCGACCCGATCCGCGATTTGGACATCATCGCTGAGGAGCTGCGCCTCAAAGACATTGAGTTCGTCGAGAAGTCTCTCGAGAAGCTCGTCAAGGAGACAAGGAGAGGTGGTCAGAGCTTAGAGATGAAGAAGCTCAAAGAAGAGCAGGCGACGGTCGAGAAGATCCTCGCCATGCTCAAGGACGGCAAGGACGTTCGGAAAGGTGACTGGACACCAAAGGAGGTACGTACACTCCATGTTCTTACCTCTCCTCCCCTCGAAAGATGACAAAGAGCGATTGCTCTCTAATCCCAGCTCTTTGATGCCCTAGTAACGCCAGGGCTTTATGAAAAGACGTCCATTTCTGACTCTCACAACACCAATACTCCTTATGCACGCATGTCATGTTGCGAACACATGCTGACAGTTCACAAGGTCGAAGTCATCAACCCCCTCTTCCTTCTTTCCGCCAAGCCTGTGGTCTATCTCGTCAACCTGAGCGAGAAGGACTATGTGCGCCAGAAGAACAAGAACTTGCCTAAGATCGCTCAATGGGTCAAGGAGAACGCTACTGGCGACCCAATTATCCCCATTTCCGTCGCATACGAGGAGCGTCTCGCTGCAATGACCGATGAGGAATCTGCTGAAGAGCAGAAGACCATCGGTGCCAAGTCTATCCTCCCCAAGGTCGTCATCACTATGCGCAAGGCACTCAACCTCGGCAGCTTCTTCACAACCGGTACCGACGAGGTCAGGCAATGGACGATACGGAATGGCACCAAGGCACCACAAGCTGCCGGTGTCATTCACGGTGACTTTGAGAAGACGTTCATCCAAGTCGTTGTCTACAACTACAACGTGTTGAGGGAAGAGGGCGACGAGGCCGCGGTCAAGGCGAAGGGCAAGGTCATGACCAAGGGCAAGGACTACGTCGTTGAGGATGGCGACATCATTCTCATCAAGGCTGGTGCGGCGAAGTCGTAGGCGAATATCCCTGTTCAGGGCGATCCGGTGGCCTCTTTTTGGTATCGACTGTTTCGCTTGAGGCACTTTCGGTCGTGTTGTCCTTTCGGGGCATACAAGACCCTGCCCGAGTAAGCGCATGAATCTGTAACGTGCCATGTGAAAAGCATGCAGTCTACGACATGAATGAACACGTAGTATGTCCAGACATGGAAATTTACATCTCGAGTTAAACTCAATTGCTCATTCCTTGCATCTGCATGTGACAAATAGCACCTGCCAAAGATTATTCGCGATATCTGTGTCCATATCCACCCGCTTTCCTAAGTCTTCCTGCTCGACAATCTACCGCACCCTCTTCTTCTCCTCCGCAAGCATCCAACTATTCCCACACACGCAATGCTTCGCAACACCCATCAGCCAGCTTGCATGATGCGCCGTATACCCCGGCAGTCCCTGCATCACATCCTCCATATAACTCCCACACCGCGTACAAACCCTGAGTTTGTTCCTCTTCCCTACTTCCCCAGCCCCAGTACCAGCGCCATTCACGCTCTGAATGCTATCACTCCGCGTCCTGCCCGTCTGCACCGGCGTACTCGGATGCACCTGTCTGCCCGAGCCCCTGATGATCATCTTCTGACACACATCGACGACGTGGGTCTCATGCCACATTTCCGCACGCCTGCTCTCCTGGAAGCCAAGCCAGGTTGTGTCAAAGAACATGAGGCGGCCGACGTCGAGTTTGTCAGCCAGACAGCCGCCCTGGGTTTTGTCGTTGAAGAGCTGGTCTGTGACGAGGCGCTTAGCGATCGGGACGAGCAGGTCCGGGATGCGGCCGAGCATGAGGTCGCGCTCGTAGTGGTTGCGCTGCGCGTCGCTGAGGTTGGCGCGCTTGTAAGCGGCGCGGACCTGGTTGTGTGTGTCGTTGATCAGCACGTCGAACCAGCGCCATTCGAAGGGGACTTCGTTGACGGCGGTTTGCAGCGGCGTGTACAGCTTGCGCATCTCGGGGGGTGGCGTGGGCTGTTGCGGGTTGGTGAAGGCGTCGGCGCTGCGTTTGACCCAGGCGATGGGCTGGGACCAGAGCTTCATCATGGCGCGGGGGAAGGCGGAGAGGAGGAGCAGGACGGCGGGTTTGTTGAGGGCGTGGAATTTGGTCTCGAGGGCTTCGCGGGTGAGGGATTGGCTGGGCATGTCTTGGATGGCGCGGCCGATGCTGAAGAGATCGTCGAGGAGGTAGGCCATGAAGTGCATGATCCAGCGACAGATGCCGATGAATTGGGGAACGACTTCGGGGCGGAGGTTGTTTTTGTCGATTTGACCGTGCATGCGGGCGATGGTGGTGAGAATCTGCGTGACATACTTGATGTTGAGGATTATCCACGCCATCTTGCTCGATAGGGGGCGGTGGCATGCGCCTTGAAGACCGAGGAGATTCATTGCTGAGAGGGTTTTGACGAAGAATGGTGACCGGCCAAGCAGGACGAGATGCTGGTTACTCATGTCGTCGATGCCGCAATCAATGTTCACTTGGAGGCCATCGAAGAGCAGATTGATGAAGTCGTTCTTGCGCTTGTCGGTGAGAGGGCCGATAATGCTGAAGATATCATCGCTAGAGTAGTATTGATTTGCTGCGGAGGCGAACTGGAGAACAAGTGCTGCAAGAGCGGCGGATTGGCGAGGATCAGCGTCATCAGTCGAAAGCGTGCCATGCTGGTACTCCAACGACCGCAGCTTGATGGTGCCCTCCTGATGCATACATACCGCTATGCAATGGTTGGGTGAGAACGCTACATGCAACGATGGTTCGGCATGCGGGAAGGCGAAGCCAGCTTGCAAAAGTGAGGTCATGGTATCCGTGTTACCGTCTGGCAGGATCGTCTCCATCGTGGAACGTTTCCTGATCTCAATCGTGCCGTCGCTATAGCAAAGCGCCAGTAGCATATTGTACCATAGGGGATAGGCCGCAATGACCACCGAGTGCAATGTGAAGTCGGGCTGTCTGTTCAGCTTAAATACACCCTTGGCAGCAATTGACCCTACGCTCTTCTTCTTCGAGGTCACCTGGTCTAGGCTGGTATGAAGCTGGTTCTGCTGCACATGATAGACCTCCCACTTGACTATGACGCTATGGGGAGTTTCCTGCGGCTGCAACTGGTCGAAGTAGATGATATTCGGCGGGCAACAAAAGATAGCTTGAATTGTTGGATACGAGCCATCGTCTTGTTCTGGCGTGACTGGTAGAAAGCTGAGATGCGTGAGCTGAGCAGCAGCTGTGCCTCTCGACTCTGTACCGTTGCTCAGATCGTTACTGGTTAGACTGAGAGGATTGCACTCGTCCTCGATGCTGATCAAGGACACATGCAGACTAGGTTTGTCAAATGGCCCGGCGTTCGCATTGCGCTTCTCAGGCGGCACGTTCCATGCTGTTTCTACCCGATACAGATGAAGCCGCCGCGCTACGTCATACGCGGCTAGCAGTAAGTTATTGTCGTTGTTTGAGGCGAAGGCGGCATGTGTGAAGGGCTCCTTGGTAGAAATTAACGGCCCTAGCTGCGCAGTGACTTCTTGCCAGCTACTGTCGTTTTGCTGGAAGCGAAGCTTCAGCTCGCCATGGCGCTTGAGGTAGACCAAAGAAGCCTTCCCGTCGACTGGGTGATACGCATCGTTAAAGACATGAGACTTGATGTGCCACTTCCATTTGCTGCCTTCGCGGGTAGTGGACCACGCGATGTGGTTCTGTGCTTGGTCAACAGTGCCCAGGCTTGGAGATGTCAGGGCTTACCTTCGCTTCATATGGATGTATAGCCAGCCAGTGCATCCCCACTACGCTGTCGACTTCAGCTTCCGGGTGAGCTAGTTCTGCCCGGATGAAGTGCATGCGATCTAACGCCATGGCACAAGAGAATACCATTACCTTGCCAGCTGCATCCATCACGGCAAGATCATTACCGAGATGGCTCCACGAAAGATGGACGAATGGGAATTCTTCGCGACCTTGCGGGACCTCGAGTGGGACATCTTTTCGTAAATCCCATTTGCTGGTTTCTGGGTCTCGGGAAAAGACTTTGAGGTTGACAGTATAGCCATCTGGACTGATATACGCTACACATCCATTCTTCGACCAAGCGATCTTTCTAAGAGCGATCAGCCATGGTCAGGAGACATGATTTTGATTATCGTACTGGCAACATCCGCTTGCACCCAGCTCATCAATCCGCCGTGCGAGTCCTTTGACGGGAGGTGTCGCGGTGATAGTCTGTAAAGTGACGTGTTCTGAGTCGCCAAAGAGATCATCAACGTCCATACTGTAGCCAGCGTCCATGGTGAAAGCAGGCAGACCTCGCAGCTCTGTGGCTGCAGCAGTTGAGATTTCAAGTAAGGTAGAGAAGAATGGACGGAGCAAACGTTGGTATTGAAGAAGCAATCGCTTTATGAAAGGCGCGAGGGTATCACTGAGAAAGGCACAAAGAGCAAGGAAAGTTCGAGCTGCGACCTGAGGATCGTGAGGCTCTCACCAGGCGAAGAGTGTGAGGTTCGTGCTCCGAACTGTGGTTGGAGAGACTCGACATGGGTCAACGGCAATAAGCGAGGCGCTAGATGCGACTAGCGTTCAACAGCCTCGTTGTTTGGCGCGCATCGTTCGTGAGTCCTTCGTGCTCGTTCTCCTTGCCGGGTTATTTCAGCGCATTGACGCCATCTTTCGACAAGTGAAAGGAAGCGAGCTGCATGCAATGGACTACGAGAGTGATTTTGGTTTATTTTATTGCAGCTTCAGGTGCTTTTGGGAGAAGTGTGCCAAATATTGAGAAACGCCGTACCTCGAATTGAGGCGTGCTTCGAATGCGCCACGGCTGCTGGCATGAGGTGTGCTGCCCAAAGCGAAGTCTGTCAGACACAGACTGCTATACTGGAAGTTTGATGATTCCTCAGTAGCATTCATTGCTGGGCTTGCTGCTTCGAGTATTGTTTGATCCAGTGTGCGCCTGACTCTCATGGCTTTCAGACTAAACTGGTAGCGTTCCGTCTCCAGAGGTAAACAGACGCATGTGTTTAGGACTGGTGTTCGCAGGCTTGGCGTAGCGTTCAAGGTCCCGAGCAGCCCTCGCCCGTCGCAACACGATCCAACCTCCTCATTTCGTTCTCCACGTTCACCGCGCCAGCGCGTCCGCCGCACACGCGCATCTGTCCTATAATAGTCGCGTTTTCTCAACCGGTCACAATGCCCTAGCGTCGCACCCGGGAACCACGGATTTCCACAACCGGAGATCCAACAACCAGCGGTGACGACTCCCTCCCACGGCCCTCATTGTGCGCTCCTCGACTCATCTACATCCGTTGTCGACTCCCAGCACGCCGCTTGTTAGCTGGAAAATACTGTATATGTGTATGCAGAGTTGCGTGCCATCTCTGTTGTGTTATTGAAGCCACGACCCTAAGCGCGCGTCCCTGAGTTGGAAGGCGCACCACGACCCGCCCACGTCGAACCTTCCCACGTTGCCCGATTGTCGCTTCCTACTGTTATACACACGCGGTACTGTCCACCTTGCGCCTTCCCCTTCACCATGGTTTACTCCACGCCAAACGACGGGCCGAGCTCGCCGCTTAGCCCGGTTCCCTCTACCATGGATTACAGCTCGGATCACAGCTCGCCTCTGAGCGAACTTTCGCGGTCGCCCACCCCCCCATCAGAAGCTGATCGCTCGCTCGCTAAGCGCAACTCATACATCTCCCCTTCCTCCTCTCGACGGTCATCGACCAAGACCTCGCCCGCGCCTGAAGACATGCCTTCACCGCCTTCCAGCAACGACGACGACGCGCCCCCACGCAAGAGGAGGAAGCTGACAGACCCCAAGGAGCGCGCGACTGAGCGCCTCGACCTCTCAAGCACGTGCATCAGCGAGGAGGAGCAGCCACAGCTGCAGCGCTTGCTGAATGTGCTGCACAAGAAGCGGAAGATTGTCGTCATTGCTGGCGCAGGAATTTCCGTATCGGCTGGCATCCCCGACTTCCGCTCAGCAACTGGTCTCTTCAACAGCCTCAAGAAGGAGCACAGGCTCAAATCCTCTGGCAAGGATCTTTTCGACGCGTCTGTCTACCAAGACAACGACTCCACCTCGAGTTTCCACGATATGGTGCGCACCCTGTCGCAGCAGACCAAGTCTGCACAACCCACTGCCTTTCACCATCTTCTCGCGACACTGGCACAAGAGGGACGCCTCATGCGACTGTACACGCAAAACGTGGACGGCATTGATACCTCACTTCCACCCTTGAGCACCCAGATCCCTTTCCCCAAGAAAGGCCCTTGGCCCAAGACTGTTCAGGTGCATGGCGGCCTCGACTATATGGTGTGCTCCAAATGCCATGATCTGTCTCCATTCGATGCGGACATGTTCAACGGACCTACACCGCCCCCATGCCCAAGTTGTGTCGAGACCGACAATGTTCGTCAGGTCGCCGATAAGCGAAGCCACGGCATTGGCCGCCTTCGACCGCGAATGGTTCTCTATAATGAGCACAATCCTGACGATGAGGCTATAGGATCTTGCGCCGCTGCTGACATGCGTTTGCGACCTGACGCTGTAATTGTAGCTGGCACGACACTCAAGGTTCCTGGCGTACGAAGAATCGCTCGCGAGATGTGCAAGATTGTGCGGGATCGCAGGGACGGTGTTGCGGTATGGATCAACAACGATCCCGAACCACTGGGCAAGGAACTAGAAGATGCATGGGACTTGGTAGTCAAAGGACCTTGCGACGAGGTCGCTCGCTATGCCAACATGAGGAGATGGGATGACCCAATGGATTACAAGGAGATCACAGATGCAGATCTGAACAAGATCAAGGAGAAGCAGAAGGCAGAGGTGGTCATCGGCACCCCCAAGAGACCTGGTGTTCTTCGCAATGCTGGACAGCTGACGCCTGCTCAAAGTCCTCGTATACATCCCCAGGCAACGATCAAGCAAGAGCAAACCACTCCATCGAAGAAGGGTACCAAACGAAAGTCGGACGCTCAGCTGGATCTGTTCGGCAAGGTAGCAGCGAAAGCACACGCTAAGAAAGCACAAACGCAGCCGAAAAAACCGGCAGCTGGCAGGAGCAGAGGCAAAAAGGAGCCCAAGAAGGAGTTACCTGGCATCAACGCTGTCTTCAAGGCCACCAAGAGCACCACGAAATCCGCAGGCAAGAACTTGGCCAAGTCTGTCGATGGCTCCCACCCACTCATCAATTCCGAGCATAGTGCGCAGTACCGGCCGGTGCCTAAAGAAAACGTCAGCAACGAGATCCATGTTGAGAAGAGGCAGACACCGATAACACCAAAGAAGGGAGCACGGGTAACTAAAATCAAGCCCGGATACGTCATGTTGCCGTTGTCGGATGCCGACCGTCGCAACAATGCCTCACCGAAGCGTCCTGAGGTGGAGAGTTTCACACCGACGAAGCCTCGCACGCCAAGTGAGCAGCTGCGAGAGGAACTCGAATTCGCCTTCGCTACATCACCAACGAGTGATTCTCGTCCCTCAACAGCCAGCTCCCAGAGACACGAGATCGAGAGGCCAAACTCGATTCCCAACAATATGGGCAATCTCCTTTGTTAGACTTTCCGCATCGCTCGGCGTTGGAGGCAGCAGTGGTGGTACGACTGTATGCAGGGCGTTTAACATTCTAAGAATTGGGCGTTCCCAATGTACCAGGAGCGCTCTATTCTTGAAACTGCATCCTTACTTTCTTGGCTGCATGATACCCACGTGGACTTATGGTCCCAGCAGGGAGTCTTTGATAGCTCATTCGTAGATGACATGTAGGCGATACTAGCTTCTGCTGTTGTTGCCTGTCAATCGGTGATAGTCTGTTCTTCTCATACTCAATCAATGATGTATGATGATTCTTCCACTGTTGATAAAGAAGTGATCTCTTCTCCGTGACGCTGTGGTCGAATACTGAACTAACAAGCTAATACGCATCCAATGATTAAGGATGGGCCTGGTGTTGGGCACAAGCTTGCGCGTTCAGGGAGTGGCTTCGTACACTAGCGCCGTCTTGGCAAAAGGTCACTACCGCTGGCGAACTCACCTTTACACTCTAATCATACAAATCGCACTCGCTTCAGACTCGGGCAGCAGGGCTTTCTCCTCGTTCTCTCTGGTCATGTACATAGACTACACCTCGACTCGTTGTTGCAAAGTCCTACAATCCCCCAAGCTCCCAGACCTTGTAACGTAAGGAGAAGGCATTGTCGCGCATCGCATACCAACAAGAAGACGACATATCGTTGGATATATCCCGGATTCGATAGTACGATCTTTGATTCGTTCTGTAAGAGCTAGTTTCAATCAGTATGTCGACGGCAGTTACGGTGCGAAATCTGACGCCGACTTTGATCTCCATCAAGCGTATTGAGCATTTTGAGGATCCCAATGCGCTCCAGTCCAAGGCCAGCGGATATCTGTTCAGCTCAAGCCAAACGACGCCCGCTGCTCCGTCGCTATCGAAACTTGGCGAGCATGCTGAGAGCTTCACCCACCAGGATTTAGACATCGCTCTAGCGCCATTTGAGTCCTACACAGTTGGCCAGACAGTGCAGGAACAAAATGATGATGCTGGAAAAACAATCAGCAAAACACTGCGGCTCACTATAGAGAACGCAGAAGGTTATCGTCATCGCATCGACACCCAGCCGTCGCATACCCAAAAGTCATCAAGGGCATCTCTTCCATTATCACCGAGTCCGTCGACATCGTATACAGCACTCTTCCACCCCTCGAGACCAACCGCTCATTTGACGATCCATACTCACCACACCCTCAACTACGCAAATTGGATGTCCACTCTTCCAGACACTCTCCCTCTCTCCGCCATCAGCATCCCCGGAACCCACAACTCGCACACTCACTACCGCGCTCTGCCTTCCGTGCGCTGTCAAGTCGTCGACATCGCAACCCAACTTGCTAACGGGATTCGCTTCCTTGACATTCGGGTGCAACCCGTGCACGCCACCGACCCTACCAAGAAGGATCTGTACCTCGTCCACGGCGCCTTCCCCGTCAGTCTCACAGGCCCAAAGTACTTCGCCCCCGTCCTCCAAACATGCTATACCTTCCTCGCCGCCCACCCCAGCGAAACAATCCTCCTCAGCCTGAAACGAGAAGGCGTAGGCAGCGCCACCGACCAGCATCTCGCCCAGCTCCTCGAAGAGCACTACATCCGCCCCAACGCATCGCAATGGCACACTGCCACCACCATCCCCTACCTCAACGCCGTGCGCGGGAAACTAGTCCTCGTACGCCGCTACCACCAGCCCCCATCCGCCACCCCAATCGGCCTCGACGCAACCTCCTGGCCACACAACGCCACGCACGCCCTCTTCCCCGCCTCCCCCAGCCCGACCTTCTGTCTGCAGGACTACTGCGAAATCCTCGTCCCGACATCTATACCGGCCAAGATCCACGTCTCCAACGAGCACCTCGTCCGCGCCGCGCAATGCACGCACCACATCCCCGGCGTCACGACGGATGCGACCAACCCCGTGCCGCCGGGCCCGCTGTACTTGAACTTCCTGAGCGGCAGCAACTTTTGGAATCGCAGGTGTTGGCCTGCGAGTATTGCCAAGGTGGTCAACAGGGGCATGGAGGAGTGGCTGTGTGTCGGGCATCATGTTGAGGAGGGGTGGTCGTCGACGAAGCATCCGGAGCGGTTGGATGGGAGGAGTGGGGATGGGGTGAGGAGGAGGAAGGAGGGGGATGGGGGGACGGGTGTGGTTGTGATGGATTGTGTGGGGGAGGGAGGGGATTGGGATTTGGTTAGGTTGGCTATTGGGATGAATATGGGTGTTTTGGAGAAGTGTTGGATAGAGGGAAAGAGGTAGAATGGTATGTACATTGCGACGTGCCCGGGATCGAACAGTGTGTATATACACATATATCGTACAACTCCACCTCATTATCGGTCTGAATGCTGCTGCTTACTTCTTACTCAAACTCTCCCTGACCTCCCTAACCTCCTGCTTGACCACGGCGCCCAGATCCACCGTCTTGCCATCCACATTCGCCTTCTCCTGCACTCCCTTCTCCACATCAAGTTTCCCCCTTACGCCTGTCGCGCGCAAATACCCCGCCACGCCCATGCCGACGGCCATGCCGCCGAAATGACTTGCATGATCCATCAGGGTTTTCCTTGTCAACGCCGTCCGAATCTCCATCAGCACAAACACCGCAAACAGCACCTTGGGCCAAAAGGTCACCTCCTTATCTTTCACAAACGGGACCTTGAGTGTGTCCTGGTCCGTCAACAAGCAGTACAAGGCCGAAATGCCCCAGATGGCTGCGCTCGCGCCGACAGAATGCGCCCCGATATTGCCGCGGCCGAGATTGGCCCAGTACAGCGACGCCAGCGTGCCGACTGCGCCTGCGGAAATGTAGGTGCCGATGAACGTCCCGCGGCCCACGAGGTCGTGACACACGGGCCCGACGAGACACAGTATCATCATGTTCGAGATGAGATGCTCGTATTGCACGTGGCTGAAGACGTTCAGGACGGACTGCACGGCGCGCGGGTACCCGGGGACGTGCATGAAGTAGCGCGTCATGAAGGGCCAGAGGGGCATGACGCGCCATGCGATTGCGACGGCGGCGTTGGCGACGAGCAGGGCGCCCATGGTGGCGGTTGTGGGGGACAGGTCGGGGAACAGGCGGTACGAGGGCGAGGGTGGCAGGTAATAGTGTGCGAAGCCGTAGGAGAGGAGGACGGTGATGAGCACGAAGGCGGACATGGGGTAGAGACGTTGGACCTGGGTGGTGTTAGCAAATTGCACAATAGTAGAGATGGGGTAGACGTACTACTGTTGTTTTGGCCAGCATTTCATCGACGTCTTTGAACTCGGTTTGCGATTGCTTCTGGTACTTTTCCGCTTCTTCTTTGCGCCGGCTGACTTGTTCGCGGCCGAAGACGTCGACGTAGGTTGTTTGGCCAGGCTTCATGAGCTGTGTGCCGGTTGGTGTGCGGACCCATTCTCCACTTGCGAGCTTCTCCTCCATTTCTCGTTCCTTTTGCTCCTTTTCTTCGGCTTTGCGTGTGACTTCTTCCAAGCGCTGCTTTCGCTTCTCCTCGATATTGCGCTCGAATTGTGACTTGCCGACATGAAGAATGCCAATCTTCTGGTTGTCTACTTCCTCCTGTTGCCTCTTTTCCTCTTCTTTCTGCATCTGCTCGCGGAATGCGCGTGCGGGGTCCTTATACTTTGATTCGGTCTCTGGGTCGGCTAGCCACAGCTCGTACTGTATCCGATTTGCTTCCTTCTCTGCCCAGTCTTCTGCTGCTCGCGCTTCGTCTATAGGATATTTCTCTCGTAGCCATTCTAGTCCCTTCATTGCCAGGTCGCGGCTCACGTGTGTATACTGCTTCCCCAGGTTATCAACACCATAGTCGGCGAGAGAGCCTGCCGTGCGGCGATGGTGTAGTATTCGTAGCACATTGTTGCCATCTATGGCTGACAACCTGGAGCCAAAGATGCGCCGTACAGTCCCATCATCGACTCGCCCACTCGGCAGTGGGCCTATCCGTACTGTTCGCTTGGGGACGTGTGGTATCGTGGGGTTTGGTGGTGTGTCTATGACTTTTGCGAAGCGCCGAATTGTGGATGCAAATGAGCGGCATTGCGGTCGCGAGTACTGGTATCTCTGAATCAGGCACAGTATTGGCGATTTCGATGAGTGTTCAAGCCGTGCTTGGGAGGTGCATAGCCGCCGCGCGAGTGCGGCGCACGATGGGCGGAGGAGGGACATCGGATGACCTTTGGTGGCTTTCACCCGCCGTACGAGCAGAGAGATTGGCGTATGGTTATTGAGAGTCTGTCATCCTTGTTCAGGAGACTGAAGGCAAATAGTTAGTGGCCGGAGAGTAGTCAGCTCTCACTTGTTCACACTCCATGATGCTCATTCTCCAAAAAGGTTCGGCGTTTCGGAGATGCGCACAGACCATCAACCCTAACATTCACTCAACCCGTCAGGCTCGTTTTAATGAAGAACATCTTCCTCACAAGCAGCGGATTCTGGAAAAGGCACAAATGATCATTGAGCAGCAGAAATTCCATGATCCACAATTATAAGAAGCATTCGGAATGGCTGATAATGACACCGAGGCACCAAAGTATCCTTAACCAGCGGTTCAAGGAACGGATACAGGAGTTCAACAGCGCCAATGGTTCTAATATCGGGAGCCCGGATCTATTGTTTTGGGGGCAAGATTGTATGGCAAGGACGAACAAGGCCATGACGGAGCCACTTCCTAGACTCCATGGAGGAAGCAGTGCTCTTGCTCGCTCGTGGGATGCAGCCACCACAGAAAGACCAGCTACTTCAATCGTAGAACCGTATTCTCTTCTCTACGTACCCACTATACGCAATAGGACTCACATCAGTTATACGCGTACACTTCGTTCTATCCATCTCGACCTCCCTTGACATCGTTAACCGAAATGAACCCCTTCATCCAGTTCTTCCGGCGTCCTCTTGCCCAAGCCATCCCAATCACTCGTCAGCGATACCAAACCAGACAGCGGCTTCACACAAAGTCCTCCTTGCCCTTTGGCACAGACCTGACCATCATCGGCGTAACGACCCTTTTCTTCTTCGCTGGATGTGTCACGGGCATAAAATTCGGCACCACCACCAATGATGAAGGGACTCGCGATGTTCCGTCGAGTCCTGCCGATGAGATGCTTCAAAACAACCCCACGTCGCAGGCCGTAAAGCTGGCGGAACAGAAAGCTATCATCGAGCAGCAAAAAGTCGTCATCGACCACTTCAAGAAGGGAATGAAGAGGCAATCGGAGCACATGAAGAAGCAGAAGGGATATATCGAGTATCAAAGCAAAGTCATCACGATGTTGCAGCTGCAGGACCGGCAGAAGGAGCAGGACGGCGTGGTTGAGAAAACTGATCGGGGAACGGACGCGTAATTCTGTCGTTGAGGGAAGGGGCGAGCGTTGTTTCAAGGTTCATTTCATGGCGCTGGAGTCTCAGTTCATGTTGATGTCTATCCTAGACTTTTGGCGAAGTGGGAGGTTTTATTCGCGTTACTGCAGGTCGTTGGGTGGTGGAGCTATCATCATCTCGGAGAGCACCACGGAGGACGATAATCCTCACCATCAAATGAAAAAGCTGCTTACACTTGGCCAAACACAATGTGGCCTCTAGTGAAAGACTAGCTACCCGTACTTCTCCACTTACAAGGGCGCATTACTGTCAGCTCGAAAAAGTTCACACTAACCCCATAGCACAACCACAACAGAACACAGCAAACAACCGAGATATCAAAATCACAATTATGCTCGCAAAACCCGGCCCCGTACAAGACTGTTTGGTTCCCGTACCCCAGCACTCTGCCCCATACACGCCGTTCCATACTCTCTCAAGCCTGCACCCAATCTTGTCAATCTACCCTTCTACACCACTCATCCCAACAAACTCAAACGCTTCAAGAAACCTCTTATCATCGCCGAGCTCCTTCTCACGGCCGGGGGTATACAGACGCCTGCGAACGAGGATGCAGTGTCTGTAAGCTGGAGAGGTGTGAAGTACCTGAATAAGAAGGATAGTGGAATTGTAGTCGAGGGACCAGGTGGTCGGTTGTCCTTTGTAAAAGAGGATGGCAGATGGAAGATCACTAATGAAAAATAAGGATGACAAGTCTTCGACGGGCAAGTCTATTATACGTGAGGACGTACGATTGTCCTCTGCAGAACATGAACTTGCGTAACCGGTACCATATCTGAAGATCCAAAATCACGCCATCTCTACTTCATGCTCCTACCCTCCAGCCGTTCTCCTTCGCCGCCCGCACTACCTTCCAACCTCTCCACCCCATCACCCGCCATCGGCGCCATTTTCATCCTCTCAAACTCCTTGCGCATATTATTGAACTCCTTGAACCCCTGGAAATACTTCCTCCTAAAATCATTCAACTCACTCGCCCGCGTGCCCTTCTCGTACTCCTTCTTCGCCAACTCCACTGCGCCTTCCGGCACTTCCGACGCCTTCAGCCGCCGATACGTCAGCAGTCGCCGCGACCACTTGTTGAACGCTTGCACGCAGACGGACTCGAGTTGCAGACACGGATGAGACGGGATGACGAGTTCTATGTCTTCGTCGTTGGCGGTGGGCATCCACATACTTAGGCGGCCGTCGGCGACGAGCGTGGCCACGGCGAAGGCGAGGATGTCGTCGAGCAGGGCGGTGAATGAGTAGGGGCGTTTGGGCGGGATGTAGCCGGGCGCTTTGTACTGATCTTCGTGTGATTGGCGCTCGTTCTCGAGCAGTGCTTGTCGTGACCCGAGGACTTTGAGACCTTCGCGGATGCCGTAGGGTGGGTCGCAGACTATGCCGTCGAGGAAGCCTCCTGTTGGACTGGAGGATTGCGGTGGCACGCGGAGAGGTGTGTTGGTGAGGTCGGAGACAAAGGCGCCGAGATAGCTGGATGCTAGGCCATATTGCTTGAAGTTTCCGACGACGTCCATTTTCCCTGTTTGGCCTCTGCGCGCGCTGCCTCCAGTGCCGCGAATCGTGCGGCCGTCGATGTCGCTGCCGAATACTACGGCGCCGAAGTGAGCACATGCGAGTGGAAAGCCGCCGGTACCCATGAATGGATCGTAGAAAAGCTTGCCAGGTGCGACTTGTGCAATGTTGGCGGTTAGGAGAGTGAGCTCAGCATCCATGGATGTCGTGCTGATGTAGTGTCGTTTCTTCAGATCATAAGTCTTCTTTGCCTCGTTCCGGCCTGATTCGGCTATCAAGCGCCCAAAGTAGAAATACTTCGGCGTCGGTACATCCAAGTCATAGTCTTCAAAGACACGAAAGGACACATCAGGATTGCGCATCTGTGGTAGTCCTTTAAAGGCCAAGTAGGAGAAAGAGTCGATGATATCGCGATGCTCAGAAGCCGACTTTCCGCCGCGATAGCCTTCGACTGTGAAGCGGAACGTCGAATGCTCGTACTGAGACCATCTTGTAGACGAGATACCGTGAACTGATTCGTGAAGTTGGTCGTATGTTGCACCTTGGCCCCATAGCTCGTAGACGCCTTGTGCTAGGATACTGCGAGATACAATAGACTTTGCTGCGGAGTCTGATGGTAGATTTACCAAACAGTATGGTGACTATTAATGTCAGATAGTTTTCGAAAGACGAGAACGAGAAATGCTTCGGTTGGGGTGGTGTTGTGAGAGGTTATGACAGATAGAAACGTACATCTTCCTCATACTTGATGAACTCTAGCTCCACCCCCGCGAGTTCAGCCAAAGCTCGTAGCTCGACCTGTCGAAAGCTCTCGTGCGTCTGCGCGAGCCTGATCAAATACACTGGCATCGCTGGCTTTTGTGGCTGGCGTTGAAGATATTGGGGCTCAGGAAGTCGCTAGATCACGTTCAGTCAGGAATAGGCATCGTCAGAGGCACTTCGACAAATGTTGTGTGCCTTGTTGTCACTTTGCGCGGTGTAGGAATTATGCGCAAAGTAGAAGGGGAGAAAATGGTGGGTTATTTGCACCGCCGTGTGATTGGCTCGCTAAGGTGACGGGGGTGCACTTCGCACCTCAACTCTTGATGCTCTCTGTCCGCCGCATCCGCTTTGTCCCTCCATGCCGTTCTAATCGTATGTTCTGAAGACCTTGATTGCATCGTCCTCGACGAACGATAAGTTGCACACGATGTTGTCCACCACATCTTCGACAGTCTCCAGCTCCGGACCCTTTGTCCACTTTTCAGTCACCCTTAGAAGATGGCCATCCCAGATATCCCACAAGTAGAAGGCGCCTTTGGCATCTTGAAGAATCCATGTCTCACCGTCCTCCTCCTTCACGATCGGTCGTAAGCCCTGCACATGGAAGTCGCTGGACAGGTTGGGCTTATCCATGCTGAATGCACCATGCAGATCCAAATGGCGGGGGTCATTTGACCAAGTGAGAGTCGCCGCATACTCTGGGTCGAGCTTGACATAACGAGCGTCCTCGGCACACAATGTGTCTGCGGCATTCTTATGCGATCGTGGGGCTTCTGTAGGCTTTTCTGGTGTTTCCGGAGGCGTGGCGAGCGGGCTCTGTTCGGCGCCGCCGCTAGGCTCGCCTTCAACCTAAGGATATGTCAGCTGCGACGCAGACGCAATCGACATCATTGAACCTCGCCTACCTGCAACTGAACTGACTCGTCTTTCTGCATGTTGTGTCGCTTCAATGCTCAGAGTCGTTGTGAAAGAGATTCACGCTTGCGCTAGACAACTTGTGGCGGTCGTGACGTGCGACTTGATAATTTCTTCCGCAATCTTCCCACGTATCGTGCCTTTGGGGGGATTGGACGGAATATATAGTGAGATTGGTTGAGTATTTCGCGTTGAGTCGAGATAGATGAACAGTCTTCTCGGGGCGAACTTTCTGGAGAACCGGAGCTGATTCGATATGGGAGATGTGCAGAGACATACCCGGTAGTGGGCATTGGGTAAGTAATACACCCCATTCCAAGTTCCCTGGATAATTACTGACATTGAACAGCCCGACCTACTTCCCATTCATGGCCGAACACATGGATCGAATCCGGGGTTTAGCCATGGAACCGCGAGGAATAGGGAAAACCACCATTTTTAATTCCGAGAACTTCTCACTTGCGACTTTGAGGAAGATCCCAGCACATGATCCAAACAAGCCTGTCGGATATCTGCCACGCGAGGGCGATGATGGCTGCTGCCGCTATCCATGTGGCCATTGTCGGCACGTCTTACCTCTTTTCAATGTGCCCGCTGCTCCTCCGCTACCGACGGCATATGACGGGGACTTGGATGCAGCGGATGTCAAGCCATATTAAGTTCTTTATCTTGAACTTTTAGCTGTTGGTCGAACATACAGATGCTGGCAGGTCGATGCTCTGATGTGAGCACAAGCGTGCAGTGGTTAATCAGCGCTGCCTCTGCATGACCATGGCGCTCTGGCGAGAATGCGTGTCTACACTCCAAAGGTTCCGCAGGTGAAAGTTGGCCGAAGTGGCGCCTCCACCGTCCTCTTTCCGCAGAGGCGTGTAGATAAATATCCTTTCGCACCTTCCTTCCACCTTCCACCCTCCACCAACACGCTCCCACTGCCCTCAGCTCCCCATCAACCCGCCCACATCACCATATATGGGCCAACACAACCACGAACCCGCAATGACGCGCCTCGAAGACCTCCAGCTGCAGCGCGAGCTCAAGGAAGTGCTACTCGGTAATACTACCTCTGCCCGCGCCCACTCTCTCTCTCACCTCCATCCACCCCTCCCACTAATCAAACGGACCCGCACTGCAGAGTACATCACCACCCTCCACCACCACACCCACACCGCCGCCCTCCTCATCTGCCGCCACCCCTACCACCCGCCCGCCTGCGACACCTCTGCCCGCTCCAAAGAATTCATCATGGTCCGCGCCATCATTTATTTGAACGCCGAGAAGACGCAGTGGAAGATCGTGGCTGAGAGTAGCAAAGCGCAGTTTGGTATTCTGCCTGCGCTGCAGGAGTTCAGTAAGGATCTGGAGAGGGAGATGGGGAGGATGGCGGAGAAAGGGGGAGAGAAGAGAAAAGGAAGGAGTGGGCTGTTTGCGGAGGAGGATTTTAGTGGGGAGTGGGATGGCGATGGGGAGGGTAAGAGGATGAGGTTTTGAAAGAGGGTCGGAGGCCTGAGAGAGGAAGATAGAGGGAAAAGGTGACTCGATTTGCCGTGAATAGAGTATGCATGGCAAGGTAGGG
>TARA_R110002003_G_scaffold391_2_pt1 | contig 37999 bp, 42 predicted proteins | sample TARA_R110002003 | Tara Oceans TARA_R110002003 (sample SAMEA4396441) | marine metagenome | biome: Westerlies Biome; feature: [SRF] surface water layer (ENVO:00010504); material: water (ENVO:00002006), including particulate matter (ENVO:01000060) such as... | depth 5 m | reverse complement strand
GAAGGTTGGTAACGAGTGTACAGGAATGGAAGATGGCCGGCTGGCGTTAGACTAGCCAACGGGGATGATGGCTGTAAAATGCTTGAAGGCAGGACAAAACGGCAGGCTGCTCGACAAGGACAGCCGATGCGTGGCGTTCAACCCGGACGATGGTGGGAAGAAAATGGCAAGGATGTGCAAGGGCACCGCCAGACCAGTCAGCAAGTGGGAGTTGACAACATCGGTGGTGCGCGTTCTTGTTGTCCCGCCATCTGACGTCCTAGGAGATGGCTTCCCGGCTGCTGCAAAGTCTGGTCACAAATCCACACTGTGGCGCTACGTTTGCCGCAGGGCTGCTGCTTCCCGCATGCACAGCCAAGACTTCAGTTCAGCTTTCGAGCCAGCGACAGTAGCTTGATACCTCAGGCTTAAGCTAAGCACATCAAGTTGGTATTGCGATCACGTTCACTCCAGCCCTCAAACTTTGAAGGCCCGTTCATGGCTCATGGAGGCTTGCGATCTGCTGCTGAGATTGATATCGCCCCGCTGCCCCTCCAATTGCGGTACAATGGTCTTGTTTACGCATCTCAAGTTGGCAGAACCTACAGAGCCGCGCGGTGAGATTGTGCATTCGAGCGCGGGATGTCATGTGCTATGCATCATTTCTGGCCGCACAAAGAGGAACAGGGAACTGCCCGCATTTCTACATCTGGACTCTGGCCAGTCGGACCTTGTGGCTGATGGCGAGGCTCAAAGAGCAGGACTTGGACAAGATGGCCTGGCCTGGCTACCCAGGCCGTGCGCCAGCCCAGCTAGCAGGTCAAACGTCCGGGAGGAAGCGAGGTCGAGTTTGTGGGAGAGATTAACGCTCTGTTGCACGGATGCTTGTCTGGCTCTTCCAAGCAGGCCCATCATGCCCATGGCGTATGAGGCTGCCCGGAAAGAAATGAAGGGTCACGGCCATCGTCAGACCTCAGCCGTGCAATACCCCGATATGGAAGGAAGAAATGAGACGGGCGTGTTGAGAGAGCCCCGGTGCGTCAACACGAAACTGTGAATTTTAGTGGAATGCAGCTTTTGGGCCGGCTGCCAGGCCTGTTCTGTCTGGAGTGTTATGCCTGAAAGGGAAGTGCAGATGCCGTCATAGCTTAACGGCTGGGCGCGTTTAGATGAACAGCACGGTGGTTACACGGAGCAGGGAACCCTGTCTGACCTGTCAGCCTTGGGCAGCTCAGGAACCCCTCCAGATCGACGTAGCGTGACGGAGCGCATGGCCAATCGATAAGACCAGCGATCGTCCAGCCGACACGCGAGCCCAGCAACGTGTTACTGGAGATGTACGGGAGAACAGCCAGAGATGATCTTTGCCGTGCGCGCTTCTCCCTGCACAGCGCCATGCGCTAGCTATCGCTTGCTGACAACCTCCAGCCCTCGTGCTGGCTAGTGCAGAAGGCAATGTGTGCAGTATGCAGACGTAGATTGAGGGAGTCTTCGACACGCGTTGCGCAATCACCGAGCGCCTGGCTCTCGTGCAAAAGATCAACTAAGCCGTTAAATTTCCGCGTCGGCGCTTAGGCCTTGCCTGATCTGAACAAACGGGATCAACGTGAAACTCGCGGCGTCCCGGATCTGTGCAAAGGATCTTGGAGCGAGATTCTGGTGGGCCAGCCACACGAGCCAGCCAATCACCACTGCCCTGGGGTGACACTTCTCGTGCCAGCGCAGGCTGACTTGCCAGAATCAGACGACAACAAACAACAGCTTCGCCGTCTGTCGAAAAGCGGAGAGCTCGTGATTAAAATGAGATGCCGCTTCCTCTCAATGGGACCGTGATGCAGCTTCAGGCCACAGACCAGGTTTGTATTCTCCGCCCTTGGGGCCACTTCTCGTGACATGGCGTGACCGCTTCGAGCCTGAAGATCGAAAATATCTGGAACTGTGAGACCAGCGAGAACGTGGCCCTAGGCCCTGCGGGAAGGAGCCGATACCGATCCAGAATGAGGTCGTACTAGCACAGAAGGCTGAGAGTGGTACAAGTCTCGTAAACTCGCCCGTCAGCCAGGCAGGCGGCGACGGGCACGTGGTTATCTGCCACTGTCCTCAGCCGCTGATGTCCACCCACAGCAAAACTTGAAGACCACACTGCGCCGGCCACCTGAGGCGTATGTCATGCTTCTTCGAGATGATGTAGGTGTGGACTTTAGGCGATGTCGCGTACCAAGTGCCTCACTCCTGGAACTAGTCAAGTGCAAGGTAATCGGCATCATGGAAAGAACGAGGCTTGTAGCAGGAACAAGCATTCGGAGACACTGACGCAAAGCGCAGGCGTTCCTCCTGAACCGTGCTGAATGGGTGTGTTGGGACCGGTGAGTCGGCAAGCTTGTATCCGTCCAACTGTACTCCGAAATGCATATGGACAGAGGAGCCGAAGTGACTTTGTTCTTCGTAATGGCGCTGGCAGTCTGCTGCCGACGACGACGGTAAAGTTAGCCGTGATGCAATACGCAAGCGGACCGCATACGCGAGCCTGGGCCATATGTAGTCGTCGATCTGGCGTCAGTATACAGTGGTAGGCTATTATGCCCACAGCTGTCTTCGGTAGTCGGCACCGACGCAAGGCAGTTGCACACGGTAAGGTATACACAGTAGTCCTCCCAACCACCGTCTAGATGAGGGCAAAATTCGCTGGGACTTCCATGTACCCATCGGCTGCACTTCCACCTCGCATTCGCTTCCTCCTCCCTCCTTGTGGCGCACTCGCAAAACGCACTCCATGGGCACACGTCGGTGCTGATCAGGGTATGACGCTTCCAGGGCGAGGCGAGGGATCAGCAGCGCTTTCGACAAGGTTAGAAGGCTTCGGTTCCTCAACCCGCCTCGAAGCAACCACCTGGCGTTTTCGGCGTAGCCGACGTGACTCAATCGGTCCAGAGGCCGCTGGAGACAGGCTATGAGGAGGCAAAAGTTGACGCGGGGAGGGAAGTCATCAGCGGTTTTGGTGTTGGAGGAAGGATGTAGCGACCATTTGCCACCGGCGAAGCTCGCGCAACTTGCGAGCCCAAGTAGAGGAGTTTGCTCTCAATCTTGATGGAAACGCTCTGCAAATCCCATCAGTGCAGACGGATGAATGCCAGCGGTCAATGAACACATCCATAGCATCTCATACAAATTATCTGCAGCAGCAACGGCAGGATATTGCAGGCAAACGTTGACGCGGTGGGCATGTAACCAGGAGGCGAATTTGGAGTTCGGGGGAAAGAGATAGCGAGAGGGTCGCCACCATCGACATTTGCGATTTCCTCATCGGGAACAGCCACCGGTACTCGCTTCGCGTAGTCTACCCTTGCCCGGTCTATGATCGTCACCCACGGCGCAAGAGGTTTGTCCACGAAGGACGAGCCGCTGTGGGGTCGGAACGGTTCCAGCAATCTGTAATCCAACCGTTGCACCCGCGTCCGTCCGACGGGGCGCATGTCCGCACATGGTGATCACTGGGAGATCATGTTCTTGCTTCCGCGGTCTCAACGGCAGCTCGGTTGTGCGATTAAAGATTAATCTACCATGTAGCTAGTCTATATCATGTGCTACCTAAGTGGTATATTCAAATGAGTATACTCGTAGATGTAGTGCAGCAGAAAAGCAAAAAGGTATCTTGTGAACAGTGCCTGAAATCCACCTATGCGCCCAGAACGTAGGCGGTGCCAGACGTCGTAATGCTGTCGGAAAATGCCAGCCAAATGCCGTAAGACTCGAGACGATCATGGCCGTCCACCCAGGACATGCTGCCCTAACAACGCACAAGGCGTTCTGTCGCGCGATGCCTTGACAATAGCGTCCGCAGGAAAGAAAGAATGTGTCGCCGCAAACCTGCAAAGTCCGAAAAGTAAAAATTTCCCAAGTCAACAAGGTCAGAACGTGTCAGCCACGTTGCGTGCACGCGACGCCAACAAGCCACTGATCTCAGGAGATCGACGTTGACCCGTTAACTTCTTCTCGAAGCGGTATGGAAGGGTCGGTTGCAAGCTTTTGTGTGACTGGCTGCCCCATCGGCTGATGCCCGAACCGCACATCCCCGATCGCGCTTCCACATGGTCGGTCGGTTCCAAGGCAGTGGAGCAGGTCCCAACGTCATGATTTGGCTCGCTTCTTTCTCTCTCTGTACTCTGCTTTTGCCACACGCATCAACATGTCCTCATCCTTGATTGGAATCCAGGATGTCAACACCTTCATGGCGTTCTCAAAATCTGAATCTAGTAAGATCTCCCTTGTTGCATGCATTAGCGCTGCAGACGTTGCGTGCAAGACATCGAGGTCTCCACTAAACTTGGATGATGGTGAGTTCGAGTACGACTTGTCGCCTAGCAGCATGAAGACGTCCCACACACGTAGCTGAGCAGGAAACGGCAGCGAGTAGTTGAACAAGGTAAGGTACCATCGCGTGCCGTAGGCGGTATTGTCAATCATTAGCTCCTGCAGCTTCTTTGCTACGTCGCCGTTGCGGAGCCAATTCACTTCGAAGTCGTTCAAAGCGTCCATGAGGCCAGCGAAACCAGCTTCGTAGAGTCGCTCAAGCCCCCGGAGCATCCAGAGGCGGACCAACATGACGAACGCTCGGTCTTCTTCGTAGTAGCAGAGAAGAGTCGCTGCCAGCGCAGCCATACCCTGCACGTAGCCAGTGTCCGGTAGGTACAGAGACATGGCATGAAGCACGCGGAACAACAGTCGTTGTCTGTGCACTGTTGTCAGCTGTGATCATACTCATCAACCATGGCTAACTCACCCCCCTCGATACCGTCGTCGAAACATGATGTGTCTGTTGATAGTTCGCGGTACATCGACATCGATTTGCATGTCCTCTGCAGAGCTCTCCGTTTGCAGTTCATAGAAGCTCTCAATCAGTTCCTCGTCGGTGGGGCTGTCTTTATCGGCCTTGGCGCTCGCTGCGAGAAATGAATACCATGCTGTGGCTCTCCAACGATCGGGGATGCCCTTCCAGGTGCGGGCGATGAGTTTTGGGTCCTTCGTGTCGAACTCAAATAACATGCCGCCTTGGTCTGCGCCTGATTTGACCACTTTCGCCATTCTCCGCCATTTGTCGTCTCGCTCGACTTCTTTCGCCTTCATTGCTTGTGCTGCCCTTCCACCCTCCTGCTGTTCTGCAACTTCTGCCAGGCCTGGGGGCAGTTTGAGCATGTCACTCGCCTCATGGACAGCGCGACGCTCTTTGTGGTTGGGTAGAATGTCAATGGCGTGTCGAAGGGGGCGGTGCGTGTTACGCGTACCCGAAGTCTGATTGGAAAAGATTGATCTTGTAGGTTTTGCGGATTTCTGAGACACTCTTCGTCTTGGTGAGCCTGCGCGGGGATCAGCAGAACGTGCCCTCGATGCGCTGCGCCCAATTCGTCTCCGCCGCGGTTCTGCAGATATCAATTGCAATGCGGTTGTCACTCGCTGAATACCAATCTGTTCAGGTCCTTCAAGACCGTCCTCGTTGCCGGCATCACGCGATGCAGTCTTTTTCGGTATGATAAACCCGTATCGATCCACCTCACCGCCTTCGAGGTTGGACCAGTCTTCCAGTCCTCCGGCAGTTTCATGGGGCTCTTTTGGAAGCGGACTTTCCCGCTTCGAGCTCTGCAGCGAACTCGTGTCCTCGTGCTGGCCATCCACAGTCAAAGAGGATGCATTCGCAGGGGTATTGGCCGCACTACTATTGTCCGCAAAGCTCGTGGAGCCGCTTACGCCCTCGTCGTCTGGCGCGTCCCAGTCCACAGCACTCTCGTTCCCGTGCTTGTACATGGTGCGCACCTTCCGCGACAGCGTCATCTCGTCGGCAGAGAGCACTCGCAGACTGGTGGACCTTCCGCGTGCGGAGAAGCGTGACAGCGATCGCGGGGAAAGATGCGTGGTGGCTGGCGGCGAGAGCTCCTGCTGCTGCTTGGGATGCTCCTGCCCATTCTGTCGCTCTGGTGTGCTCGGCACGGGGGCGCTTTCCACAAAAGCATCCAGCTGTTTACTCCGCCTGTTGGCCTTCTTACCTCCTAACAGCATGCTGCCTCTCTTGGAGAAGGAGACCTGCGTGTCCGAGGTGAGGTCGTCGAGGCTGCCGGTGGGAATGATGGTGTCGAGACCCATGAACGAGCTCCTGTTCTCTCGCGCACTGTTCCGGTCTAGTGAGCTGGACCCTGGTGACCGCTCATCCTGGACAATGATGGCGGGCAGACTTGGCGTCCTGCGCAAACTGGTCGGCGTCGAGGGTTCATGGCTGGTGGTGCAGTTGGACGAGGTGAGGGCCGAGTCCCGGCGATCGTCGCCTTCGCACAACTGCTGCGTTCGCCGGAACGCAGAAGCCTTCGGCCCGGGTGAGGTTCGCGGTCGCCGCACGCTGCTGAGCCATGCTCGCGACGCAGGGCTCGCCGAGGCGCTGGTTGCCGTCGAAAGCGTGGGTGAGAGGTGGGCCTGCTGCGTCACGGCCGAGGGAGTCTCCGCCACAGCATTGCCAGTCACGAGAGCTTCGGCATCCCTCATGGCGACGGTAAGGCGCAGCTGGCCGTCATGGAGTTAGTGTCCGCGAAATGATCGAGGCCCCGGCGCGGGCGCGAAATGAAATGAAAGGGTGCGGTGAGGTGGGGATATGCGACTGCGGCGCGGGTCGAGTACGAGGGGATGCTGGCCTCAAACAACGCAGCGTCTCGTTTGCAGAGAAACAAAGCAATTGCAGAGATGTTTGTTATGCGACCACGGTCAAAGCGAAGCCGGACCCTTGAAGGCCATGTTTGCTGGGGAAAAGGGGCGTCGCATCCGGCGTGGTTGCAGCGTCGCAACTGCATCCCGGAGATTGCTGGTGTTCGCGCCGCGCTTGTGTGACGCCTGCTCACTTGACCGGCCCGCACCTGCCTTAACGTCGACTGAGCATTTCATCGCCGCCTCATACTCGACCTCGCGCCCAACAAGCGTTGCGCTGCTTCATTCTCCTCGTGAACCTCGACGCATTCGGTTGCTCAGCTTGCCGCAGAGACAACCCAGACTGTTTCAGGGCCCGCATTCTGTCGCATGAAGCATGGTTCCACGCGTCAATAGGCCTGCTTGCCGTTAGTGTACCCGGCCATGGCTTCCCAAAGGACTCGAACTCAGCCGTAAAGGTTATTTTCATTTATTTTTTGACTCCTTGCGGCTTCTCGGTCATGGGCACTCGGGCGATTCGCCGAACGAGCTTGGGCAAAATCCGTACTATCAGCAAGAGCATAATATCTGTCACTCCTGCCACATGTCACAGCAGGAAAGAACACCATCTCACTCCGCGTGCTTGCATGCCCTGGTCCTCATGGTACTCGTGCTTGCCACGCTCAGCCATATGGTGAATCGGAAGCCCCTTTCGACTATTCATCCCTTACTTCGGATGCGAGAACACCAGCACGAAATTATACCTGCCCGTGTGACAGCAGCTTGCACGACGTGTCTCGCCCATCCTATCAAAGTCGCCCGGCGCTAGCAATGCTCGATTTGATGTAGAACAAACAGGACATTGATTTCTCGGCGGTTATGATCAGCATGGTCACGCCGATCAATCTACACTAACACGTCCAAGCGGAGATGGGACCCGGCCTTCGGTCATCAACATCATCACAGAGTGTCACCGCACAATAGGACGAAAAGAAATTCGCTGGAATTATACCACTGGTAAACTCTACGCCTTGTAAAATTACCCAAAGAATTCTCGCATATCACCGAACATTCCAGTCGGACACTCCATGCACGCAAAATTGCCACGGTGTTCGAACGAGCAAATGTCTGAAAAGTGCAGACTTAAAACTCACTTTCGAGCGCTGAAAAGGGCGATTAGCTAGAGTCGAGCAGCGAAAACGCCATCGTTCCGCTAATCTTAAGGCAAAGGTAAGCCATGATATTCGTGGAGCTCAAGTCTGAGGGAGACCATGATCTCTTTCTGTTCCCCAGCAGCCCAGTCGTCACTCTCATCCTACCCGAGAAACAAATCAATATGGCACACTGTCCTCTAAAGAACTTCAAATCCGTCGTCGTCGTCTCCGCCCCCGCTTTCGGCACAGGGAACGCATCATAAGGAAATGTCGAATCAAAAATCTCCTCGTCAGCATTCAGCTCGGTGTACACCTCGTGCCGGACAATGTTGTAGTAGCACAACATGCTCGTCATAACACTCAACAGCATAAAAAAGTACAACGACAACGTCGTACAAATATCGTGATCAAACTGCTCATCCTACGGCGTCCCAATACCGATGTCAAAACCACCAGTTCCCCGCCCCTCTCGCCAACGACCATCATCATCCCGACTAGCCCACCTACGTAAACCAGCACCCTCGCGTGTCACTACTCAGAATAAACGCAATAGCAAATCGCACCATAAAACCCCACCTCAATCGTCCGCCACCTCGTCCTCATCTCCCTCGTATTCCCCATCCCTCAAACAACACAACCCTTCCCTATCCCCTCTTTCCCCCCCCCTCACCCATCTCGTAACCCGCCGCCCGCACACCAGGACCAATATCCGTGTGCACCGCCCTATCTAGATCCCCGTTCGCGAACACCACAACATCCCCATTCCCCGCCTGCGCCTGCGCCTGCGCCGCATAAACAGTATCCCGAGCCTCGTCATCAACACATCACATCGCATCGTACATCCGCGCCATGTCCGGCGGCAGCGTCCATCCTCGCCGTGCACCCGGGCCGGCTAAGCTGGACCCTACGCGAGCGAGATGACTCCGTGCAAGACGTTCTAGGGTTCTGAAAAGGCGCCAGCGTGCGGATGCAGCCTCAGCGGGTCCTGCTCTGTTAATCCCATACCAGGGACCAGGATCGGGACAAGTGTGTCTCGTTGTGCAGTGCCGAGCAGTAGAGCCTGGGCGCATCGTCAGATACTCAGTTCAGCGGTGCCGTAGTCGTCTGCATGCTGTCCAACGTGTACTGTACCTCGGAAACAGAAGCCGGCACGTGTATCTTGTATCTCGAATCCTCTGAAGGGGCGCACGCGGATGACGACTTTCCGGGACATGTTCGCTTGCGGTGCGGTGCGGTGCGGTGCGGTGTGATTGAACCAGGAGTACACCGCAGAATCGTGGGTTGTGCCTTTTTGGGGGTGGGTTGGGTATATGATATGAGGCGAGGTAGGTGGATGTGGATGTTGGGTATGGAAGCGACGTCGCGTCCGATTGGGAGCGAGAGGGCGCGCGGCGACGGAGGGCGATTGGATTCGGGTGGATGGACGGAGCGTGGATGGTGGGTGACGGCGTTAGTCTTAGTGCGGTAAATATGGGGTGGATAGAGATGGGGAAGGGGAGTTTGGAAAGGGGATGGATTTGGCAGTGAGTATTTAAGCAGGGCAGATATGATAGATATACGGATCCTAGATGGGGGGTGATACGTTGGTCTCGGTGCGGTGTATATTGTGTATTGACCTTTGATCTGGGAAAGGGTAACTTGTAAAGTGTATAAACTTGGTACGGGCGTAGACGTTAAGATGGACTTGAGTGAGTTTGATTCGAAGCTGGTAGTTTTCTGTAGTAGTTTAGTTTCTATCGATTAGGCTAGCTAGACTACTGCTCATGGGATTAGGGTTGAGTTGCTTGTTATGGACTGTAATGCTTTCGTTAGGGCATGTGATGTGCGGCTAGTGATGGCGTTGTGACCGGCCTCGAGGAGGACGTAGTTGAGTAAACTTTAGCTTAGACTATGTAATTGGGCTATAGGCTGCTATAATAGACATACTAAGCATAGAGAGTGGTAGAGGTACTTTCTTCTTGTCGCAGTATATATTGTGTATATAGTTGTAGAAAATATAAATTTGTGGAGAAAATGCTACATCAAGCAAGTTTATCATTCGTTGGAGCCTAGCTCAGGTCGCATTGTAGTGTTTTCTATGTCTACGTGCTGTTCTAAGTCATAATTGTGTCTAGTATATGTTGGCTTTACTGTTAGCCCGGGAGTAAAGTTCATGTGGGTATACAGGGCTGGTCGATGCCTGTTGGCAATGTGGCAAGGCTCAGCAGCCAGCCAAAGCGGTCATGTACGCCCATTTTCAACTGCATGATGAATATTCAGTGACAATGAGCTTGAAATCTCACAGAATCACCGTGTTCTGGGGTTCCTGCGCCTATATAATATCTGTGGTCGGTTCCTTCACCCACAACAACACTTCGTCTTGACTACAACCACAAAAGTCACATATATCACTTACCGCCAATTTAGATCCAAACACCATCACTCATGTCCACCCCACCACCCACTCAGGAGCCTCAAGCCATCATGCAGGGCATGCCTGGCGAGATCATATCCATGGACGGGTCCCTAGACAACAAGACCGAGGTTGCCAACAGCACGCCTATTCTCGACGTATCCGATGTCAAAAATCTTTGTCTGTATACCCGGCGCTCAAAACAGACGGCATTCGACGTCTACGCGCAACGCTATTTCACGGTCCGCAAGTACGTGCTTTCACGCGCTAGTCTGGAAGCCCTGTTGAGCATCGCTCAAGACCCCGAATGGAGCCCCTATGTCCGTGAACTGTCAATTGGTCCGAAGGATGTCCCATGGTTCGGCCAGCTCAATTTCGACGATTCCTGGGACGCATGCCAGCTGAAATACTGGGACGAAGTCGTGCAGGAAAATGGTCGCTTTCGAGGCTACCGATCGAGCTGTGCCAATGCTGCAAACTCCCTTTTCGTCCTTCACTAACCTCCGGCATGTGCGCATCGAATCTGGTAGCACTGAGGAAAGCACCGATGAGAAGCCGGCCCGAACATGGGGCCTTAGGGGCGTTTTTCGGATGGACGGCCCCCACGGTCACATGTGGGTTTGTGCGAAGAATGTTCCAAACTTTCTCATGAACGAGGACGGCCTTTGCAAAACATACGGACATTACGATCGCCTTCTGCGAGCTCTTCGTGCCATTGACGATAAAGAGTGGACTCTTGAGATCAATCTCCGATCGACGTGGCCAAGGAACGAGGCAGAACCCTTCAATCTGGATTCGCATGATTGGAGGCTTGTTCGAGACCGCGTGTAAGGCTGTTGGATTTCGATACATCTTATCACTTGATGCTGATGGCCGGAATTGCCGTTACGCCCCCTTTTTCAGCCAAGACTGGTTCGAGCGGTTCATGAAAGATTGTCGAAATATCGAGTCTGTGACCCTGGACGACGAGCGCGATTTCGTGTGGTTCTTTCGGTTGCCAAACTTCGAGAAGCTCCGTCGTCTCACAATTCGCAATTGCGCACTTCCGTGTCAACTGTTCCCTCAATTCCTGGAGAATCATGCCACTACATTGGAGTCCGTCCGAATGGAATGTGTCCTGTTATCTAGGTACAATTCTATGGTGGGAAGCGACCGTGGTAACGAGGACGAAGGGCCAAACTGGATCTCGATTTCCCAAATCATGCTCAACATGCCGCAGCTCGAAGTCATCCGTTTGTCCGATCTGGAACAAGATTTCACTGGCGCCATGGAACCGCGGAAGTTGCTCTAGAATTATGCAGACGCGCAAGATGTTCCAGACATTTGTTCGATAGCGGTACAAGGATAAGAAATTGGTATGCTTGCGCCGTACGATTGAAGAAGCAACCATGGTCGAGGTCGAGATCAAAGCAACCTGGGACCTAGCTCAGCGCAAGACCATGGTCTTTCCCGGAGCTATATAAATTGTGCGACCTGATATTTCGATGATCCATCTTCAGGACGTCGATTGGAATGTCATAGACTGGATTGTGTATTGTATTGTTCCAGGACGAATTTAGTGCTTAAGCCAGCACTAAAATACAATGTCCGATATTGCGGGGTTCGATGTGAGACTGCTTCAGCGTATCCTGCGGCTAGAAAATTAGTTCACCCACTAGAAAAGACGTAGAGGGCGTTTCCGCTCCAGACTACGAGCTGTATCTCCTATCAAATGGATCGGAAATAAAAACAGGTGCGATTATGCTCTCAACGTGCAACAAGGGTGATGAGACTGTTAGTTTGAACTAATTCCAGGTATGCGTTGAAGTGGCATCTTTGAGAAGGATACTAGAAGATTCCATAGTTGACAAAATGGAGAGAGTCCAAGCACTTCCGCAGGTCTGACCGGCGGCTTAGGAGCGATTGTTGAGCCTCGTGACTAGCCTCGTATCTGGGCAAGCCATGACAAGGCTCGAGTTGCAGATAAGCAGATTCAAGATGCTGACCTCAGCTACCCACGCCTTGTTGACAAGCTTTACACCGTTGGGGCTGCAAAGTGACGCGGTTGGTAGTGCTTTGGACGCCTCGTGCTGGATGTCAAGGAATCACAGCTTGGCGGAGGCATGAACGGGCAACGTGATGAGGCGATTGGTGTGCGCAGAGTCGGGTTTGATGACGTTGGGTCTGGCTTCGAGGTGGCCAAGTGCAGTGTGTCGGAAGTCCGGCACAACCTAGTGCTATTTCCGCCGTTCGCCAATGCGCTTTAACCTTATTGAGCGACTGGGCGAGCCTTGGGATTTTTAGGAGCGGAATGCTTGGCAGGAAAATCGCCACTTCAGTTTAACCCCTCCTTCCATTCTGGCCACATCACCCCCGCTATAGTCACCGAAGAATGAGTTTATTGCGAAGAAGATACCAACAGCGACTTTGAGATACTCCCCAATGTCACGAAGCTCCAGAAATACATGTTCAGCTACGCGATGCTCCGCTGCGACATCGACCTTTGGTATGGTCTGCCGGGCTGCTTGCAGACCCTTGTTCTTTGTCCCCCACTGCCGACTGTGACCGATGGTGACGGTGACGTCTCTTCGTTGTCTAAACACCGGGCCCAAGATAGTTCCCACATGCCAAGCGCTCCACCATATCTCGTGGTGCTTGGCTGTTCCCATGCTCTGTGCCGCATGTAGTCCCAGGCTTAAGGTTTAAAGGGCCTGGTGTCCCCCGGATCTCGATTTGCTTGTCATCCCAAACTCCTTCTTAGCACTTGAAGGAACAATTATTCGCCATGGGAAAGAAGCAGCCAACACTCGAAGGCCACAAGTCCGGCCAAGCGAACGAGCCTCTGACCAAACCCGCGCACGCTCTGACTTTCAAAGAGGTCATCGAGCAGACTAAGTGCAACCCCGATGATGGGCTTACAACTTCGGAAGCGAAGTCAAGACTTGAGAAATGGGGCAAGAACGACCTTGGTGAAGACGGAGGTGTCTCACCAGGCAAGATCTTGCTGAGGCAGGTCGCCAACGCCATGACATTGGTAAGTGTACAACACATCTTTAATGACGACACAGCTAACACCCTCAGATCTTAATCATGGCTATGGCTGTCAGTTTCGCAATTGAGTCGTGGATTGAAGGCGGTGTAGTAACTGCCATCATCCTGCTCAATATAATCATTGGGTTTGTTCAGGAGTTCAACGCCGAAAAGACCATGGATTCGCTGCGATCGCTATCTTCTCCGACCGCATCCGCCGTTCGCGATGGAAGCACAGTAACCATTCCAACTGTTGAAGTTGTCATTGGTGATCTCATCGAATTGAAGACCGGAGACGGTGTTCCCGCCGACATCCGGTAAGTCGACACTGTGCCAAGGACCACATCTTTTACTGACGAACCACAGCATCATTGAGGCCGTGAACTTCGAGACCGACGAGGCTTTGCTTACTGGTGAATCGCTACCCGTAGGAAAGGACGGCGAAGCGGTTTTCGATGAGGACACTGGCCCTGGAGATCGTCTCAATGTTGCTTACAGCTCTTCGACCGTTACAAAGGGCCGCGCCCGGGGCGTAGTGTTTGCGACTGGCATGTACACTGAGATTGGCTCCATTGCGATGTCTCTCCGACAACAAAAGTCGCGCGTTCGCCCTGTCAAGCGCAACGAGAGCGGCAAGGCGAAACCACATCGCTATGCTCAGGCATGGTCGTTGACTGCTGCCGATGCTGTCGGACACTTCCTTGGTGTCAATGTCGGCACTCCGCTACAGAAGAAGCTGGCTCGTCTTGCCATTCTTCTCTTTGGTGTTGCCGTTGTCTGTGCTATCATTGTGCTCGGCTCGAACAACTTCTCCAACAACCGCGAAGTCATCATCTACGCGGTCGCCACTGGTCTCTCCATGATTCCCGCTTCGCTCACTGTCGTTCTTACCATAACCATGGCCGCCGGAACGAAGCGCATGGTGCAGAGGCACGTCATTGTCCGCAACCTGAAGTCTCTCGAAGCGCTTGGTGGTGTCACCGATATTTGCTCTGACAAGACTGGCACGCTCACCCAAGGCAAGATGGTTGCGAAGAAGGCATGGATCCCCGCCAAGGGCACATATTCGGTCGGAACGAGCGACGAGCCGCACAATCCAACCGTCGGTGAAGTCTCATTCACATCCAAACAGCCACGACACATCGATGCGGACATCGACGAAAAGAGCTCAAGCACCGAAGAGTTGGTGAAGGACAACCCGCATCTACTCGATTATCTGAAGGTTGCCTCTCTGGCCAACTTGGCCAACGTCCATCAAACCGCCGAAGGACAATGGAATGCCCGAGGTGATCCTACCGAGATCGCCATCCAAGTGTTTGCCTCTCGATTCGACTGGAATCGTCTCAAGTACACCACCGGTGACAGCCCCTCATGGAAGCAGATTGCTGAATTTCCCTTCGACTCAGACGTCAAGAAAATGTCCGTCATATTCGAGGAAGTGGCTAGCTCCAAAAAGTACGTCTTCACCAAGGGTGCCGTCGAGCGTGTCATCTACTCCTGCACCACTGTGTTCAACGGCGAGACCGAGGGTGAATCAGAGATGGACGATGACTACCGCGAGGAAATTCTGGCCAACATGGAAGCGCTTGCTTCCGGAGGTCTACGCGTTCTTGCGCTCGCCAGCAAAGAGTATGTCGGCGAAGCATCGAACAGGTCCGAAGACTACGACAGGAACGAACTCGAGAACGGATTGGTATTCCGCGGTCTCGTTGGTCTCTACGACCCGCCCCGGCCCGAAACCGCAGGATCTGTTCGCCAGTGCCAGAAGGCTGGTATCGAAGTCCATATGTTGACTGGTGATCACCCCGGCACTGCCCGCGCCATTGCTGCCCAGGTCGGCATTCTGCCCTCCAACATGGGGACTCTCGCCAAGGAAGTTGCAGACGCAATGATCATGACTGCTGCGCAATTCGACAAGCTTACCGACGACCAAATCGATGCTCTCCCTCTGCTGCCTCTTGTTATCGCCCGCTGCGCCCCCAACACCAAGGTTCGCATGATTGACGCTCTCCATCGACGCAAGGCGTTCTGTGCCATGACTGGTGACGGTGTCAACGACTCGCCGTCTCTCAAGCGATCAGACGTCGGTATCGGAATGGGCACTGGTTCTGATGTCGCCAAAGATGCTTCCGACATTGTTCTGACTGATGACAACTTCGCCTCCATCCTTAATGCTATCGAAGAAGGCCGCCGCATGTTCGACAACATCCAGAAGTTCATCCTCCATTTGCTCGCCCAGAACATCGCCCAAGCCAGCGTCCTGCTCATCGGTCTCGCTTTCAAGGATGCCAGCGGCTTCTCCGTCTTCCCCGTGTCGCCTGTCGAAGTCATGTGGATTATCATGATTACGTCCAGTTTGCCGGATATGGGTCTCGGTTTCGAAATCGCTGCTCCCGATATTCTGACTCGTCCACCACAGAGTGTAAGTTCTACCTTCCCTCTGTCCATGATACCAAATACTGACGTCCTCCAGCTCAAGCGCGGTGTCTTCACAATCGAAGTCATGGTCGACATGCTCTTCTACGGCCTTTGGATTGCCGCCCTCTGCCTCGCGTCCTTCTCCCTCGTCATGTTCGGTTTCGGCGACGGCAACCTCGGAATCAGCTGCAACGAATCGTACAACCCCAGCTGCGACACTGTGTTCCGCGCTCGTGCGACGACCTTTGCCTGCCTTACTTGGTTCTCGCTGTTCCTCGCGTGGCAGATGTTGGATATGCGCCGCTCGTTCTTCATGATGCAGCCCGGATCCAAAAAGTACTTTACCCAGTGGGCTCACGATGTCTGGAGGAACAAGTTCTTGTTTTTCTCCATTATGTTCGGTTTCATCACCATTTTCCCAGTGCTGTACATCCCGGTCATCAACGACACCGTCTTCAGGCACAAGGGCATCAGCTGGGAGTGGGGCATTGTCTTTGTCGCTACATTCCTGTTCTTCGTTGGTATTGAGGGGTGGAAGTACGGCAAGCGCGTCTTCTTCAGAAGGCGCGACGTAAAGCTCGGCGTTGCCAGGCGAGGCTCGGTCGATCTCGAGGAGCGGGTATTTGAGCGATACCTCAGCACAGCGATCTCCACTGATGGTGAGAGCAACGAGAAGAAGTCGCAAGCGTGAGCGTTGTTTCAGCTATGAGACCATATACACGAGCGGTCGCTTGAGCATATCCTGATTGGTCATCGTTTCACGATGGTCGTGGTTCGATCACGGATAAGGAGTTTGGGTGCATTATTTGCGATACCTTATGTTTTCATGACTGCATCTGCATAGAAGCTGAAGGCTTTCATAGTTAGCGACATGTTCTGTGAAGTAATAGAAACTACATTACACAAATCTTCTGCCATGCTTTTCGCGATGTGCAAAATACAGACCTCCGTCCTTTGGACCGGCCATAACAAGATCGAAGATTCTGTCCTGCCTCCCCTTCACCCACGCCAACACACCCACGCCAACACACCTACGTGTCCTGCACCTTAGCACACCAACCTCCCACCCCGCTCCACTCCGCTGCCGCCAACGCGTAGCCCTACCGCCGGCCAAGCCCGAGTTTCTCCCCGCCACGCTAACTGGTCCAATCACGCGCATTCTTACGTCAGCCAAGCGCATCGGCTGATCGTGTGTTTTCACCCGAGCGATGTTGAGATGGCGTGATGACGGGCGCCCACTATCACATCTAGACCGACTCGAGGATGCGGAAATCACCCAGATCCGAGAGGAACCCGTGTTGTGGAAGAAGTGATTGGGTAGGGTCAAGTATTTCAGTTATCTGCTCGCGCCAAGCACATGTCAAGACCTCGGGACGTGGCTGTGGAGGCGCAGGGGCTTGATGGGGTCATCGACTCTACTTGCGGGGAAAGGAGTCGCAGCAGCTCACAGGGCTGGCGTGCAGATAAGAAAGAAAGCCGCTCTCGCGCATCCTTTCCCCGAGTCTTGCTACACTGACACCGATACGGCCGCGGACATACACTACTTTTCGATAAGCGACGGCAGTAGCATAGGACGGTACACTTGGCGCTTCGATCTTCAGCGCTGGTGCCGAGTCTTCCGACAAGACCGCACGGCCGTATCGATAACGTATCGACACCAATCTCGCCCCGTGCACAGGCGACGATCGCGATGCCTGCGATTTCGAATCAGGATGGGTGGGCAACGATGGTGTTGGAGAGAAGGGAGTGGAGCAATACAATCGGACAGAGCGGGATGACGCCGACTGCGTTTGCGTTTCTGATACCGGTGTTTGTGGTTGTGGTGTTTTGCCCGTTGTAAGTGACGGCCGAGGCATGAAGCGAAGGACCTGAGGACTGATATGAGATAGCCTATGTGTATTTTGTATTCGAAAACGTCAACGTCCAATACCGCCGCGCATCAAACCGCAGAAGAAACCAGCCCTGCGTCGCGAAGAAGCGAGACAGCGCTTAGCGCTCGTAACAGATGTTGTGAGCGCGACGGAAGACGAGCACAAGACACCCAGCGACGCTGCTGTCACGCAAAGAGAAGATGTAGCAGAAACCGCATCAGCCTCGGAACGCGAATGGTACTTCCACCCCCAAGTAACCTACTACATCCCACAAATCCAACTAACTCCCCCCAGCGCAATATGTCTCTCCACCCTCCACGCCCCCTCTCCACCCGAACCCGCCCTCCTAACCTCCCAACCCACCGTCGACGACGCCGCTCTCCCCATCCACCCTCCCACCACCGACCCCACGGCCCCCGACACCACCATCCTCAAGCTCCAAATCTGCGCCCACGAATTCCACTCCGAGTGCCTCGTGTCGTGGTTCGTGCTGCGCAAAACAACCTGTCCCATCTGCCGCGCCGCGTACATCAGCAAAGAAGACATGAAAGCCTACGAAGACGAGGAGGCAGCTGTGGGCGTGGAGCAGATGGGTGTGGTGGAGCCGGGCCCGCCGGTGATGGTCGCCGGACATGTTATCGGTGCTGTGCCGGCGGGTAGGGTCGATGCGAATGGGGTGCCGGTTAGTAATTGGCGGTATTTTTGGAGGGGCGAGGGCGTGTGGGGTGCGAGGAGGCAGGCGCGGGTTCAGAGTGAGAGTGGGAATCTGGCGCAACGGGTTGAAGAGGGCGGGGTGGCGGGAGTGGAGAGGCCGGCGAGGTGGAGGAGGATGCTTGGGAGGATTTGAGGTTGACTTGATGGAGCGGATGTACAATGTGTTTGTTTAAATGATACCCAGATTAAAAGAGTAGAGCAGTCTATGATTTTTGGAACGGCATTGCTGAGATGCCGATTGTGTGTGATATCAATGTGTAATGCCACGCACAACATAAGAGCTCACGTTCGCGATCTGCTTAGAGCCCGGCGAAGCAAGAGTGTCGGGTCATGGTGGCGCGGAAGTCGGGCAGTGGTGTATAGTGTAGAATATATCGAATAGTACGGGATCGACAAAAAATCTGATCCCACTGGAGACTGGGAGAGGACATCTAACTACGAGCAGGGCCATGTACGCTAGATAGCAGAACATTCATCTGGTTGCAAGTAAAGCTCCGCCCGTTCTCATCCCAACTCACCCCAACCACTTCCCCTCCACCCACGCTAACCCATCCCTCAACCACTCCTCCTCACTCTCCTTCATCCCAACATCAAACCCATGATCCTGTCCCTCCCTAACCTCCAACCGCACCTCATTTCCCATCCCCCGTTCCTTCCACTTCTTGACAAAAAGCCTCGAATCCTCCACACTCACCGCCGCATCCTTATCGCCATGAATAATCCACGTCGGCGGCGCCCACTCTCTCTCCTCAATCAAGCCCAACGGCCACAACTTCTCGTCCTCGCCAAAGAACTCGCGATACCGCCCAAACGCAGACAGCGTGTAGGACAGCCCCATGCGCGCCGGCGGCGTGGCACACGAAACCACACTCCCGGGCACAATAGCAGCTACATGCTCGTCGACCGTCCCCGGTCCCGGCGCCGGCCCATCCAAATACCCGTCCGCCTGCTCGCGGCGCAAATACCACGTCATGGGGTACTGCGCCAGCACCGCCCGCACAGCGCCCCGGGGCTGCGTCAGCGCGCTCATCAGCGCCATGTAGCCGCCGGCAGAATCGCCCGTGACCAGCACCCTGTCGTAGTCGAGCTGCAGGTCACGGGACGGCGGGAGCGATGCCAGGAAGGCCGTGACGCCGCCGGCGCGAAACCAGGTCCAGAAGTCGGCGAGGTCGGCGGCGATGGCGCGCCCGCTGTGTTCGGGCACGAGCCGGTAGTTGGGCAGGATGGTGATGGCGGAGTGGCGGTGTAGGAAGGGGATGATGAAGGCGGCGATCCAGTCGGGGTACAGACAGTCGCCCGTGACCTGGGGGGATGAGTAGATGGACTTGGAGATGGATGGCTGGAAGGGCTGGTGGCTAGGCTTCTTACCAGGCCGCCGCCGTGGAATTTGACGACTGGTGGATGTTTTCCGGGCTTGAGATTCTTGGGGATGAGAATGCCGACTTGGATCTCGTGGGGGCCGATCTTTTTGTAGCTTGTGCGGTAGACGTCGAAGCTGTCGAAGCGAGTGGCTGCTGTTGTGTCGTCGAGTGAGGCCATGGTGCGAGCTGATTCAAGGGGTGTCGGGGTCGACGTCGATGCACGGGGCTTGTACCTGAATGAAGGAGTGCTACCTAGACTTTTGAGTTACAATGCGGGGTAGCTCGTCCAAGTAGTTACACATGCAGAGGCAAGTAGTGTATCGAGGCGTTTGTCAGCACGTTCGGCCTGCATCTTGATGTTTGTAGCAGTCACGATGCACCGTTTCGGTTTAGAAACGTTACATGAACCATCGCGAATACAGACGCGCTGGATTGCGAAAGGCGTTCGATTTAGCTATTGCTTTCATCGTTTGCGCATCTGCAATGAAGATGACATACTCATCTGAAGTCCTTCTCGCTCAACGAGTCCTCCATCTTCTGTATCCTTTCCCAGACCTCAGTCCACTTCTCCCATTCACCTTCTGGCAACTTGCCCTTGATGGGTAATCTTCCGCCCTCCATTGTGCCATATCCATTGACGCGCTTCACGGCTTCCTTGATGCCCACAATGCCAAACTTTCCAATAAACTCCTCGGTCGTGCTCACAGCATACTGCAGCTCCTTGATCTTCTTCAGATTCTCGTCGCTGATTGGCCGTGTCTCTGCAAGCTTCATGAGTGTGCACACTGTCTTGGGGTATACAGCTGCAAGTCCATCGATGACACCTGCGGCGTCGAAGAAGACGATGGGACCGAGTTGCTGCCCCAGCCCAGAGTACACCTTGAATTTGTTGTGGTCAATCTTAGGGTCGAGCGAAACCTGGTTGTGCCAAGAGACGACTGCATGCGACATCTTGCAGCCAACAATGTTCGGGTGCTGCGCGAGGATACGGTACGTTTCGGGCGTAATCATGACGCCGTTGGTGACGCCTGGGTAGTTGTAGCTGTTCCACATTAGTGACGCTACTACCACCACACGCTCTGCACACACTTACATCAGCACTGGGAGAGGGCTCTTATCTGCAACCACCGTGTACCACTCTCGAAGGCCTTCCTGGCCCGCCACCGCGCCAAAGTACCCCGGCGCAAGCACGAGTCCCCATTGCGCACCCGCTTTCTTAAAGTCCTCTAGCCACTCCAGCGTCTCATCCACGCTGTTGATCAGCGTGCCGGCCATAATTGGGTAATCAGGGAAGCCAGCATCGGTCAGGCCCTTGCGCACGCCCGACACTAGGTCGATGCGCTCCTGTCGCGACATGTGGATCGCCTCGCCGGTTGAGCCCAGCAAAACGAGGCCACGCACGCCATTTTTGGCGAGAAAGACAGAGTGCTGGATCTGAGTTTCGATGTCTACGGCGGCCTGGACGGTGGAGGACGATGCGGGTTTGAAGAAGGTTGGGACAGGAACGAAGACGCCTGTTGGTGGGGATGAAGTCATGTTTGTGGCTCGTGCGCGTGAACTCTGTGTGGTCGTGTGTTGCTGTGTCTTTTGACGAGTTTCATCAACTTCACAATTGCGTTCACAATAGTTCGTGTAAGGTTTCAGTTCCAAGGGCAGTTCGCGATTCCCAATGCAACTTCCACTCGTCACGATTCGGCATGAAATACCCCAACTCCCGAGTCTGGAGAACCCACCGTGGGGCGCTACTGACCCCGCGGCCGAGGTCGGGTTACCCAGACAGGAAGCGTGAGGACTCCGATTCGTTCATCGGCGTATGAAAGTTTATCAACAGGCCTGTGGCGGATAGTCGAGGTAAATGCTCGTTCTCACAATGTAAAAGACACACATTTGTGGTGCAAAAGAAAACCCAGAAGAGCTAGCTGAGGCTTATTCAAGGAGACGGACAAAACGCCGATACAAGAACACGGACAAGACGCCGAGGAACAGCCACCCGACTCCAAAAAACATTACTGTCGGAATTGGAGGCTATGGGGAAAGTAGCGACAATCGAGTACTTCCGTGTACCCCCACGATGGCTCTTCGTCAAAATCACCGACCAAGACGGCAACTTTGGATGGGGTGAAGCATCACTCGAGGGCCATACGCAAGCCGTTGAGGGTTGCCTCGATGCATGGGCCGAACGATATGTCGGCTTTGAGGCAGAGTAAGTACCACGAACGCGAAGAGACTTGACCTCTGGACGCGAATCTAAGAAGCATGCAGTGAAATTGAACACATATGGCAAATGTGTTGGCGGACCTCGTTTTATCGCGGTGGTCCAGTCTTTATGAGCGCCCTGGCAGGCATTGACATCGCCCTCTGGGATCTCAAGGCAAGGAAGCTGAACGTGCCCATCCACCAACTGCTCGGTGGAAAAGTCCGAGACAGTTTGAAGGTATATGCTTGGATTGGAGGGGACCGACCAAGCGATGTCATGGCACAGGCGTAAGTGCATAGTACATCCTCTCACTTCGCCGATGAATGTATGCATCAGTTATCACATACTAACGTTCCCCAGCCAAGCACGCAAATCCCAAGGCTTCACAGCCGTCAAGATGAACGCCACAGAAGACATCGGCTGGCTCGACAGTCCCTCAGCCATCCACTCCGCAGTCGAGCGCCTCAAGACCGTAAAAGATCTCGGCATGGACGCCGGCATGGACTTCCACGGCCGCGTCCACAAGCCCATGGCCAAGCAGCTAGCTCGTGCCTTGGAACCGCACCACCCAATGTTCATCGAAGAACCGTTGCTATCCGAACACATTGGCGGCATCAAGGACCTCGCACAGCAAACCAGCTGTCCCATTGCGCTGGGCGAACGGCTGCACAGTCGATGGGATGTGCGCCCCTTCCTCGAAGCCGGGTGCGTCGACATCTTGCAACCAGACATCTCGCACATTGGCGGCATAAGCGAAATGCGCCGCATCGCCGCCATGGCTGAAGCATACGATGTCGCCATTGCACCGCACTGCCCCTTGGGTCCGATTGCACTTGCGGCCTGTTGCCAGGTCGACTGCACGTTGGCCAACTTTGCAATTCAGGAAATGAGTCTCGGCATCCATTATAATGCGGGCAGTCAGGATTTGACCAGCTATACGAAGAACCCGGGGGTCTGGGATGTCAAGGACGGGTACATTGAGTTGATGAAGGGCCCCGGGCTGGGTATCGAAGTCGACGAGGAGTGGGTGAGGCGCGAGAGTAGGGATGCGAAGGCTTGGGTTAGTCCCGGGTTTCTTGGGCCCGGTGGGGAGGTGCGGGAGTGGTGAGGTAGAGGTAGACCTGAGGATCTGATGTTGAACGGATGAAGAATGTTTCCATTATGTTGTTTGCTGGACTTCGTTCCAGTGGGCAAAGGTAGAAGCACGCGGCGAAAAGCGAAATCGATTCACCAAACACTCACAGTAAACACTACCACAGTCGTCGCAAGCATAATCGTGGTCCAAACCGACGCAGCCATTACCTCTGCTGCTCCTCCAAGAGCAGACTGAGACCCACCACCCGCAATCTCACCCTGGCCATTGCCATTGCCATTGCCATTCCCATTTCCGTTCCCTCCACCATTACCTCCTCCACCCCCACCATTGTCACTCCCCGGTCCACCAACCTGCCCCCCATCACCCCTCGCACTCGTCTCAATCGCAATATCCTGCATCGGCTGTCCCGGCGGATTATTCACGCTCGCGACCAGCGCCCCAAAGTCCATCATCGGATTCTCAATATTCGCACAACCCATGCGCCCGCCATTAGCACTCAGCGGGCCCGGGATCGGCTTCGTTTGCAATTGGCCTGCGCCTGGAAAGCGACTAATGCTATTCGTCACACTAATCGGCAGGTTGAAAATCGTATATCGATCGTTCCCGTTCAAGCGGTAATTCTGGTGAATCGAGATGTTGTATTCGCCGCGTGCTGTGCCCTGCGTGTCTTGCCCGTCGCCGACGAGACAGTCGGGCCATTCGAAGTTGATGTGTTTGACAGTTTGGCCGAGCTCTTGGGACATGATGTCGGCGAATGGGGGCGTGGATGTTGTGATGTTGCTGATTGTGAAGTTCTTTTGTAGCACGGTGGAAGTCAGGAAGAGAGTGAAGTTGAAGACTTGTGTTAGAGGGTCGGATGTGCTGCGCGGCGGGACGGGGAGTTTGCCGTCGCCAGAGACGTCGAGGGCTATGTGCAGAAAGTCGCCGCCCATGGGCGTGAACGGTTGGGGCTGGAGCGTGTTAGTCGGGGAGTGGAGTGAAGGGAAATGGCGCTGACTGCTAGTATTATCCCCAATCCAGGTGTGAAAATTCGTCCATTGACAATGTTGAATGCGCTGGTATCCGGCTGTCCGTTCTGTCGTCCGTGAAGTCGGTGGTCACCCGTCCACGATCCGATCATCTGCGCATCGCCTGCGCTCCATATTAGACATAACGAAAAGAGAAGTACTGAACGCGGTAAAGAAAATAGTGAGGTCATTGCACAGCAACGAAGATCATTCTGTTCGCACGCGACTCAGAGATGGAAAGAACGAAAAGGAGCAAGAGCGAGATCCCGCGTAACGGAGCAGGTTGCCCATATCAAGGCAGAGAGGCATTATAACATCCGTTATAGCCGAAACAGATTCTGAAGTGCAGCGCATGAGATCACACACGACGCGCGTGGAGCCCGATCATGCCTTATACGTGAACAAGTAAGTCGCGATGTCTCAACGCGGCGAAAGGATCCTGTGCCGGTGTTCATGGAGACTCTCTGAGCCGGGAAAGATGCGCTTGAGACGTGTGGTGTTTGGGACATGGTCGGTTGTTGCTGAGCCGTGCCTGAGGCGGGAAAAGCGGTTGTGTGCAAATGCGGTTAGCGGTTCGCTTGATTGCCGCAAGGGATGGGTCGCGGCTGAGGTGTGCTCTTCAGCTTACTTACTCTTTCACGATAAAGAGACATAACGAATGCATGCAGCGAAGGATCAACTGCAATTCTCTGCATTGTATTCCGCTGTAGTGGTTTTCATCAACTAATCGCAAATGTGGCCTGGCTTCATTCATTCGCGCACTTTCACGCTTTGGACGATTCCATTCGCAGTAGGACAACAAACCCACGTTTCTCTTACACCCCCTCTCAGAGCTTTACATTGAGCATAGGCATCGTTAAGAGCTTGGTCATGATGTTAGGTTGGTGTACGCCTCGTCCTGCACAAAAAGATCGCCAAGCATTATGGCACATCCAGCGGCCATCCCGCTCGAACGTCGCTGGCAACCTCTATGTCTGAATGGTTCGTCGGAGAGCCAAGTCTTAGGGCTGGAGCTCACCGGCCCTATCTGCAAGGCGAGATCTCAAGTGCCAAGAAATACTGAATGCACGCTCGCCGCCACCAAGTTCAGCTGAACCAGCCATGCGAAAGAGGCTCCCTTGATCAGCTCGCATTTCTCGCTTTCCACACTCAAAAGAGAACAATATCCCGCTTATCTTTTTCGCAACGATGCAAGGCAACTTAGCGACATACCAACTGCAGATTCACATTCAATGATAGCTGTCGGTGGTCGGTCTCCCAGATCACTCAAAAGATCGTTTCTCCCAAGTAGCCGAGCGGTGGAGGCGGAGTCAATCGCTATCGTGACCTTTCCCAGTCATTGACGCAGAAAGTGATTGGCCGAACCCAGGCTTCAGTACTCAGCAATGCCATTGAGACGACAAAATGATAGTCAGACCGCTTCTAAACCGGCGTCTGGCCTACGAAAGTGGTTTAAAGGTCGCATTACACGAGACGGAGACGACCCCGCTCCACGGACTCATAGCGCGTTGGCACAGGTCTCCCCAAATTCACCCAGCATCACGGGGTATGCTCCTGCACCTCCACCTTACGCAGGACATGCCACAAACTCGGCCCATCAGCAGCGGCCAGACTATGGATACTCGCCGTCGCATGCTGTTGATGGGTTCGACCGAGGCCGTTGGCACAGCGCTTCGCCACCAGCAGCACAGGAGATTTATCTCCCAGCACACTCGATACCCACGTTCCAAGTCCAGCCACCTCTAGATGACGAGTGCTACTATAGTTCGAATCCAGCGTCCCCTGGCCCCCATCTCGATGGTCCCCAACTTGACCTCGAAGGCCTGAGTCCAGCTCAACTGTTATTTGTCTTGACAGCTTTAAACAGGTCCGCCCTATCTGTTGCCCGAGGCGATGCACAGCAGGCTTCTCATACGGCCTATGAGATTCAGAATCGTCGGCTTTCATTCGATTCAAACTCCAGTTCAGATGGCTCCTTGGCAGAAGGCATTACAGAAGACCCATACTATATTTCTGACACCGAAGAGACCTATGATCATCCGACCGAACAGGACGACTATGCTATGCTGGATGTGCCGTTGCTAGAACGCGACCTCAACAGGCGCTGCATGTTCATGTCTCCAGCAGAACGCCCACACTGGTATATTGAGCGGCCCCTTGACCTGCCAACTGGCCATCCGGATTTCCTGTGCGGTACTGCCGGCACATAGATTTCATCAAGCTCTTCGAACAGGAGGAGACGAATGTGCTCCCGCCACGCAAGCGCTATATAGTGCTAGGGCTGTTTGCGGAGATATCAGCGAAGAAGGAGTGCCCATTTTGTAGCTTTGCATGCCGAGTCATTGTACACCATATGCTGATCGAGAAGAACCTCCACCGTGCGGACCATGAGGAGAAGAAACAGGCTCTTCTTGAGACCAGCTTGTTCACCGAGTCCTTCTACATCTGCCCTATCCGATACGTCCATACGTACCACGTCCCGCTCTTGTATTTCTGCCAAGAGTCGGATCTACCTAGCATATCTAGGCGTATGAGCATCGCTACTAAAGCAGTCAGATATGGCTTGCCTCGAACCATGTCTTTCAGGCCAATGCACAAAACGCAAAGCCGCCTTGGGCGATTCACCCCTCGAGATACGATCGATTTCCAATGGATCAAAGATCGAATGATACTTTGCGACGAGCGATCTCAGTCACGATCGTACCAGAATAGTCCCTACATACGAGCCATCAACGTCAACACGCTCTCCATCAATACTCTACCGGCTCGCGCACGATACTGTACCCTGTCATACGTATGGGGAGAGGCCAGTCAATTCACCCTTTCCAAAGAGAACGTCCGTGGGCTGCAAAAGCATGGATCATTGAAAAAGGTCATGGCCCGTTTTCCAAAGACCATTCGCGACGCAATCACGCTTGTGCGGAAAATAGGGGAGACGTATCTCTGGGTCGATGCGCTTTGTATCGTCCAAAACGATGATGCGGATAAGGCAGTGCAAATCGGTGCCATGGGAGACATCTATCGGCAGAGCATACTTTGTATACAAGCCATGTGCGGTGTTGATGCGACGTATGGACTTCCGGGCGTCGAACCCAATTCACGATCCATTCAACAATTTGCGACACGACTTGCGTGCTCTCGCGGCAACCTGCTACTCAGCAACCAGCTTCCAAATGCTGACAAGGATGCGACGTGGCGAACAAGAGCTTGGTGAGCGTGAATGGACTTCTCGACGAGAACGATGCTAACGTCGTATTTTTCGATCTAGGACTCTGCAAGAAAAGTTCCTCTCACAGCGCATGCTGCTGATCACCGATGACTCGGTCACCTGGTGGTGTTGGCACACTCAAACCGTTGAGGACGAGAACTGTCGCCACGAGATGTGGCCGAAAGGCACCGAGCATACGGAAATGTACTTCTTCACCACGGAACACGATTTGATCATGTCGAAGATACCAAAGAACAGCAACTTCGACATTTACGCTTTTACAGTATTCGATTATACCCAGAGAAACATCAAATACCAAGAAGACGCGGGGCGAGCCTGTCTAGGTGTGCTGAACGTCTTCGCTGGCCTGCACAGAGCCACATGTGTCTTTGGCTTCCCGGACACCGCTTGGGATGCGGCGTTACTGTGGTGTCCGGTTGGTAGTGCAGTGCGGAGACTGGACCAGCATGGCCGGCCACTGTTTCCGAGTTGGAGCTGGCTTGGCTGGAAAGGCGCTGCTGCATATCCTTGGCTTACAGAGCGCGAGTTCCCGCTGTCTACCAAAGGCTCGCCGCTATTGTGGGAAGATGCAAGCTTGAGAGGTGACGCGAGGTGGTTCACCTCGTTAGAGTACCGCCATAGTACATCCCCTTCGGGAAGGCTGACCCACGACCCCTTCGAGAACTGGAAGCTGGACTCGGAGGATCCGTGGGTCTACAGTACGGATTTCCAGGAAGAGCTCCGTTGGATCCATCCAGTCACCCAGGAACAATACTCGGGCGGTCGTCGGGCTTTCAATTACACCGTAGGCAAGTCTCATCGGCTGAGGTTCGTGACGCTGTCTGCCACTTTTGAGCTAGCACCCGACATTGTCCGTCGCAAGGAGAACTACGATTACGCCCATCCTCTATACCAGCAACGAATCGTCGACCGCTGGGGTTTCAGCGTCGGCTGCATTTATACGCCGGACCCAAACACCATGTCTGAGTGGCAACGTCACAAGTTCAGTGGTCGGCAGGAATTCATAGTCCTGAGTCGCACAAGCGTCAACCCTGACCCAAGAGCTGGTGCGGAGCAGCTTGACCACTCCATTTACCAGATGCCATCGCTTCGACCGCGCAATATCCCGCCACCGCAGAGTGGAGGAGAAAACCTCCATGACACGGCTTACTTCAACGTCGATAGATATGATAGCTCGTATCCTTGGTGCTTGTTCAACGTACTGATGGTTGAGTGGTGCGGGGACTGTGTGCAGCGTGTGAGTGTTGGCAAGATCCACATTGGCGCTTTCTTGTCAGCGAACCCGACAAGGAGGAATATCAGTATGGAATAGAGTGTCGGTGCTTTGACTAGCCCAGCCTTCCCTCCCAAATCTAATCTGTCCCAAGCTAAGGATTGTTGTATGTACCAAGAGCAGTCTTAAGATAGTTATACTTATTAGAGATGTTAACCCGTTCCCCATAAAATTTGTCGAAAAATTGGAAGGCTACGTAATGCATCATATGTTGTGGACATCCGATCGTGAGCACACCGCTCATTCACATCGAGCGACAATTATACCACTCCACTACCGCCCTTTAAGATCTAACAAAGCGACCACCTAGGCCCCAGCGACGCTTGCGCACGCTTGCCTCCATGACAACTTTCAACATTCAACCTTCATCCTCCTACAGAGCATCCACATCAATGGGATCGTCCCGTGTCGCTCCCGCGCGGACCAGATCATGACAGCGTTCGCCCACCCCCAAGATAGCTTTCATCTCCTCATCCTCCTCAGTCGCATCGACATCAATAGCGTCATCCCTCCTCCCTCCAACACGGCCCAGCCGCCGCCTGCGCACCGCGTGCGACGCGACCAACTCGACGTCGTCCGCATCCCGCGCGCCGCGCTTCTTGAGCGTCTGCAGAACCCGCAACGTCTCCGCCGGCGTCAGGACTTCGGCCGCGCGGTCGGCAAGCGCCGTCGGCAGCGGCGCAATGTGCATCGCCTGCAGGACCTCGAGCGAGCGGTAGTGGAAGTGGAACGTGGCGAACGGGGCGTCGCCGACGGGGTCCCACTCCTCCAGGAGCTGTGTCGTGAGAGGCGTAGGCTCCGTGAGCCAGGCTTGATGGGACTTTGGGGCGGCCTTCATTGCTGATTCCGGCACGGCGCCGAGCTCGAGGGTAAGCTGCGGGGCTTGGTGTTGGACTTGGGCGGGTCGGACATTCGCGCAGTGCTGGAAGGCGAGAGTAAGCGTTCCTGTGCGGGAGATGGTGTCGGTGATCAAGGCGCTTGTGGCATGGTGGTGTTCGATGCTGTCCACGGATTTGAACATGAAGTTCTGCTGGAATGTCTCTGGTCCGATCTTTACGATTGGGCCGTCGTGGATGTACTCTCCTGGCTGATAGAGGTCCTTGGCTGCGCAACGATCGTATGCGACGACGGCGCCGTCGATGGAGATCTTGACTTCGACATCCTGCTTGGTTGGGAATGGGTGCTGGTAGGTGACCTTGAAGGCAAAGTTCTTGCCAGTAGTGGACTCTACGTATTTCGATACGGTTTTAGCGTCCGATAGTGATTCGTCATCTTGGTATTCTTGCAAGGGCTGGTCGTCGACAATGACTTCGACTTTCAGGCCTGGGCAGTGTTCTAGAATGGCCATGTTCTGTAGTGCTGCTGGGCTGAGGAGGTCTGGTATTTAGTCGACGTAAGTCTACGGTATCCAGGGGATATTCCGCACAATGTTTAGCAGAGATGTCTGGTCGGCAGGAAGATCCTGTAGCGAAGTAGAGCGAGTGTGAAGCTTGATTGCAGAATAGGTTGCGATGAGCAGATAACTGAAAATATAATGGCTATGGTGCGACTAAAGGGATCATATCAGAATGAGACATAGGAAGCAAAGGTTTGGTCGCGGTCTTTGTTATTTCGACAGCAAACAATCTTCAATAACAAACACACTCACACCGGCGGCAACATGGAGACATGGTTGTTGACGTCCACCTTGCCTCGAGATCTGTTTAGAAACAAGCACTCTAGAGTACTTACAGCTCGTCGTGGATGCACAATGTATACAGTACCAAGTCAAAAGTATTGAACTCGGCTCGAAACCCCATCAAGCCTTACATGAGGGGTGTGACGCGCTCTTCGCGCGAGGCCACGTGAACTGCGAAACATCGGGACCATGCAGGACTATTGCGCACAGGTCACCCTCACCAAAGCTACAGCTCGTCGCCTGTGAGAGAAAGGCGCCGGCTATGGACACGCGCGGACACAGCAGCGGAGGGGTTGGCATCTTCCACCGCCATCGCCCGACTGCGCCTGGTCATTTGGAATCGATATATTCAGGCAAGTCTCATTGAACTAAATTTAAAAAGTGGTATCTTCCATCCTCCGTCCAACGCGCCTACAACATGTGAAAACGCAACGCAACGCTATGCAAGAACGCCCCAACGCCAACGCCTTCTGCAAATTTGAGTCCTCAAACCGATGCCGCGGGAGGGTATAAAGTGAGATGCTACGCGCCGTACGCTATGCTGATGGGGTAGATGGGAAAAGATGGGTATGATTTGTGTGCAAGGGACGCTATGCTGAGTGAAGATGCGAAAGAAGTATGGCAGAAAATGTGGTGACGGGAGGAAGGGAATGGAGTGAAGTGCGTGCAGGCCATTGCCAACAGACTTGTGAGCCTGGAAGGGTGTCGAGCGCAACGCCAGGCCTTCTGGTAAGACCGGATCGAGACACCGATGGTGAAAGGTCGATTCGAAGGGCAGGCTGGGACTCCGCCAAGCGGAATGATGCTAAGGACAGACCGGCGGCAGGGTTCGCGTGTCTGCCTCATGAGCGTGAATTGTTGCCACGTGAGCCTTTTCGCGCCGGCTCGCGGATCACGATCCGGGCATCTTCCGGCTTGAGCTCACCGGTGAGCCACTGGCCCATATGCGTCTGCCACCGCTTGAGGTCTTCTGCCTTGGTAGCCTCGCGTAGCCGCCGGTGTCGAACGAGTCGCTCAGCGACTTGCTGCAGTACGATCTTGGGCGGCTGGTACTCCTTGAAACCACCGGGGCTTTCCAAGTGCGTTCTTGTGAGGTACGCATTCGTGGCTTGTTCCATCCTTGAGAGAGTCTTGCCACCGTTGACGACTTTCGTCTCCTTGGTTTCGGGGTTGGTCCAAGGTCCCTTCTCCCAATTGTCGAGCTTGAGGTCGTGAAGTCCCTTGTCGACATTCAGGCGCTTGTACCACCGATGCTCGCCTCTGGCAATGATCCTCATGTTTGTGTGCTGCTTCTCGCCTTCGGTGTACTTGATCAAGACGTTCTTGAACACGGCAAATTTCTCGCTCCATTTTTGAAGAAGCTTCAATTTTCCAAGAGGCCCTGGCCATACTGCTGCGAAGCCATCATTTTCGGTGTTTGGCCGTCCAGTGCCGATTGAAAGTAGAAGAGCAGGCTCGTGCTCATCTCCATGCATGGAGCCATGCTCGCTGTATGCTGCAAATGAGGGGTTGTTTTCACGGATTCCTCCGTCTTTGAAGCCCATCCGCTCGTTGTTGACATCAGCAACCAACATGTCGAAGTAGAAGGGTGCGGCCGAAGTAGCTCTGGTCACTTGCCATATTTTCAACTTGTCGGCGCCCTCGTTGTAAGTGATGGCCCACGGAGGAAAGGTTTTTTCGTTGTACTTGTGGTTGTAAGATCGGAGGAGGTAGGCTTCGCCAATCTGACCGCTGTGCGTCGCGGTGAGGCATATCGATTGGCATATTCTCTCCACAGGCTGTATCGAGGTCGATGACCTGCCAGCGTTCGATGACCAGGTGGCTGAGTTTTCCAAGGAGCCTTCAGGGGTCTTCAGGGTCGTGGTGACGGGTTGGTCCTCATCTTCCGGGTGCCAGGGATGCCAGTCATTGCCGTCGCACTCCTCGTGATGTTTGCAGTATTGAGCCACAATCTCCTGTACAGCCTTCTCTAATGGTTTGTGGTGGTATTTGGTCGCGAGAGGAAGGACGTTTCTTCGATGGCCGAATAGCTCGTGCCCGACACGTCGGTAGATCTCGAGACATTGTGGTACCGTCATCCGTAGTCTGGCCAGCATGACTGAGATCAGGCCGCCGGTGCTTGTGCCATACATGTAGTCGAAGTAGTGGCATGGTAGTAGCTCGTCCTCATTGAAGTCTTGCCGTGCACTCCCACCGACTGGGCCCTCTTCGTTTTGTAGTCGTCGTTCGCATACGGAGATTTCGTGCATGAGCTGTTTGAGGATGAGTAGGCTGGAGTAGCCTCGAATGCCGCCGCCATCTGCATACACAAGTTAGCATTTACCACATATAGGCACAAAGCATGCAGCCAGCTTGGCGATGGATAACGCCTTCATGAGCGTCCCGTATCTTCCACTGTGCCGCGAGCGCATGTTGCACGTACCTAACGTCAAGATCAGATCCTCCCAGCAATTATCCCTGTCCACACTCGTCTTCCACGTCTCGCCCGTCTTGTCCTGCGCAGTCGCCGAGGTCCCGCTAGTCATGACACTCAGCGGCCGTGATTGCGCCAGCGATTCCGTCGGAGGTTGCAGCATCTTGTCGGTCGGGGGTGCGGTTGCTCTATGTATCGTAGTCTGCATGCAACAAGGCTCAGGCTCGGACGGTCGCCGGAGTTTGATTGCAGGGTGAGGGAATGCGCAGGACTATGCGGGTAGCGTGGTAGTAAATAAGGCCGCAAAGAGCCTCATGACAGGTTGCGCGCACAAGGGCGAGGTGTGGTGCTGGGGGAAGGGGAGAGGCTAGCGGATGCGGGAGTGGCTGACACTGCCGAAGGCATTCGGGGGTGCGGTGTCCTGATTTGTCGAGCCGGGCTGGCGGTGCTGTGACTGCGCCCTCCTGAGGACCCTCGATGACAAGTTGCGCCTGAAATTGGTTCCGAAGGCTTGTTTGAGATGGTCACTTTCTCGGAGGTTTGATGCGGCGGTTAGGGATGTGCGAGATCTGTGTAACTACAGGGAAGGAGTGATCAGATGAACCTCCGCAAAGCTTATGTGGTTGCCGCGTCACTTGCAGTGAACATTTCTGTCGATTGCCTTAGGGTCAATCTGCGCATTCCTAGCTGCCTGCAGAGGAGACGATAGGCAGCAGTAGCGGGCAAACTGATGTCCTGCGATATGCTCTTGCGACCAGGAGTACTACAGCTGGAGCAAACTGGACGCGAGCTTCGAGAAACCGCCCAGATGACGCCCCCTTGTGATGTGTGTAACAGCAAGCGACAGGAGAGTTCAGGGCAAGGGTTGAAGGGAGAAATCAGAAAGTCACCTGGATGGCGTCGCGGATGTGAGCAGATGACACAAGAGGCATGGGGTTCGTTCAGTGGGCTCCGAACGTCGTGATGGGCAAACTTCGGAGAACACTCTCAAGCATTCGAGCGTGTCCTCAACTTCTGGTAGTGAAGCCCTAATGCCGCATGTATGCCTGAGGATGCAGAATTGCTTGAGTCACGATGTTTCCTTTAGGTGACCATCTAATTCGGAGTTTGCCGCTTGCCACTTTTCAGACCACTCGTCTCCATATAATAAACAAACTTGATTCACGCAAGCGACCTGTCACAAGTCGCGTCGTACGATGTCGCGAAATGCTCCCTGCTCGCTGTTACGTCACAGCCAATAACCTTCACTTCCGGCACTGCCCCAGTGACAGCCAATCAAATCGCAAATCGGCCGACGCCGACATCATTCGCCCACCAGCCACGTCTTCGCTCGCCTGAGCCCGGAATCCGTGAGGCGCAGCGCTTGTGTGACGCTGTCTCCATTCCTTTGATGACCTAGAACCCTCAGCCATCACTCCACCTGCGCTTTCCCTCTGCTTCGACCAAATCACCCGACTGCCGCGGTGCTCCTATACAAACCGCCGCGAGCCCTGACCAGCAGTTTGTAAAACACAAACAGCGCCCTTTTCACACCGAGACCGCAACCGCCGCTACTCCTTCTCCACCGCAGCCCTATTTTCGCTACCTCACGTCTCAGCCTCATCTTTCTTCGGTCGACGCTCGAATGCAAGACGACAGCATGACCTTCAAATCGATATCAACGTCTGGCACCGCATCCAGTAAGGCCAGTAGCCTGTTCGATCTGGACGAGCATGGCAACAAATCTATTCTCGTCTACAAGTATCGTTCAGGCGCAAAAGGCCTGGAAACCCGGACCGAGCACGATCTCTGCGCAGAACTGGACCAAGGTGGGTCTCTTCGCGATCCAACTGTTCCTCACCACTAACACGCTGTCTTCACAGACCCCAACCTCCCCTTCATGCGCGTCACACGGAAACCCATACCTCGCGGCAACAGTCGCCTAGATATATTGGGCGAGGATCTCATGATGCCTGAGGAGCGTGAGAAATATGCCGAGAAGCCCACGCTCAAGGTGTCCGTCGCCAACGTTGGACTGCCCAAGCTGGCAAAGTGGAAGCACATGATCCTGGGCAGCTACGAGGATCTCTACATCGTCTCGCGATCGCCCACACAGACGCCCGAGTCGAGCAAGAACCCCAGCCCCGAGTCGTCACAGCACGTCAGCCCGGCGACAACATTCCCGTCGGATACTGCACATCCCTTGCGAGATCCGAATGCCTAGTTTGGCTGTGGCGGCTGCAGGTGTGCTATTCGTGGACAAGCGACAACTTCAGAATGAGGTGTCTCAAAGCCCTCGCGTCCACGAAAGATGTGTCACCTGGACGTCCGCAAACGTCAGAACATCACAACCTCATCGCTTCCAGCCACTGCGCCAACAAGGCCGTCTTTCTTTACAAGTATACGTCTCATATCCTACTATACGATACCCAACGAGCCTCGCTCGCTAGCGTGGCGTCTGACGGAGTTTTGGTTTCCTTCACTCTTTGGTGTTCTCATTGTGTTGAGCATCAGTCACTGTCGGACATTCAGTCATGCTGCTCTCAGTCCTGTGCAATCCACTAAATCAGTCACAACCAATATATCAATTTGCTTCACCTTGCTTTGTTCGCCCTGGTCTGTTTCCCTTCTGCTGATCGATTTCTCGCATTCGCCATCGATCACGCAGTACACTTTATAGTCGTTGCCCTAGATGGCGACAGAGCAGTATACTTGCGCCTCCTGCCAACTTCCAATCGCACCTCCTGTCACGTGTGTTTCCAGTAGTGATTGAGGGACAGGGTGCGAACGTGGAAGAACCGAGTGAGGAGTGTTTGACGACGAGAGATAGAGAAGGGAGGATACTTGAACACGAAGTGTACAATACTTAGCCTCTCAAATCGTGCTGGTTTTCGCAACGAACATAGTGATGTCCCACCTATAGTTCTGGTCCGCGGCTTGTTGTGACTATTTTCAAATCAAGTCTTTGCTAAATGCATCGCGATCAAGTTGGGACGGTGTGTCTGGGCCAAGGCTTAGTGGTTGCACAACAGCCTTGCTAGGCGGACGTCATCAGAGCGCCGATTCGCCAATTCGTCCATATCTCGACCGATGACAAGCCTGCAAACGACATCAGCATGCGCCGCGACAATGGAGCTGCAAAGCCTCCTTTTGCTCACACAGCGCGGGTTGTTGACTCTGCGCCAGCGTGCGTCGGCCACACGTGGGTGCTTCGGCCTTTCTCAATGGTTACCTTGGCAGCCGCTGCCATCTGAACGATCGACGGCCAGTCCAAGCTCCACCAGACTTTGCGTGCAGCAGCGGGGAGCTTCATGCACGTGCTGTCTCCTCGGTCGCTGAGCCCTGCTGGAGCTTCTATTCTTTGTGTGTGATTCTTATCCTTCTTTTCTTACCCTTCCATCCACGTGTGGACGTGCAATTGCGCGCAACTCGCCCAGCATGAGGTCCGTAACCCCCAACCCTGCACATGCGCGCCATCCCCTCCAATCGTCGCGCAGCGCCATGATGTCGTCAACGGGAACTAACGCGGGCGCGCAGGTTCGGCCAGCAATTGAAGCAGTCGATGAATAAGGAGTGGGTCTTCAACTACATCGACTACGAGAAGCTCAAGAGTGCGCTGCGAGTGCACCACATCTGGGACGAGCAGTCGGAGCAGAGCTTCGTCGAGCAGCTGGAGACGGAGCTCGACAAGGTCTACACCTTCCAGCGCGTCAAGAGCGGCGAGATCATCCGCCGCATAGCATCGTCGGAGAAGGAGGTCAAGGATGCCGTCACGCGCGCACAGCAGCAGACGCCGGGCCAGGACAGCGAGTCGGTCGAGGAGGACTTTGACCTGCTCGAGGAAGACCTGAGCGACATCATCGCCGACGTGCACGACCTGGCCAAGTTTACGCAGCTCAACTACACGGGGTTCCAGAAGATCATCAAGAAGCATGATGTACGTGTGCAGCGGGGCGCGACCGCAATGGATGCTAATGGACCCAGAAAAACACGCGCTGGATGCTCAAGCCCGTCTTTGCAGCCCGCCTCAAAGTCAAGCCCTTCTTCCAAGACAACTACGACTCGTACGTGATCAAACTATCTAGGCTATACGACATCGTTCGTACGCGCGGCAACCCGATCAAGGGCGACTCGTCGGCCGGCGGCAAGCAGCAGAACTTTGTCCGGCAGACCACCAAGTACTGGGTGCACAAGGACAATATCGTTGAACTGAAGCTCATCATACTGAAGCATCTGCCGGTGCTGGTCTTCAACCCTAACAAGGAATTCAACGACGAGGATGCTGCCATCACATCCATCTACTTCGACAACACCGACACATGGGAGCTGTACGAGGGCCGCCTGAAGAAGACGGAAGGCGCTGAGGCGATCCGACTGCGCTGGTATGGAGGCATGTCCAGCGACACCATCTTCGTGGAGCGGAAGACACATCGTGAGGACTGGACAGGCGAGGAATCCGTGAAGGCCCGTTTTAAGCTGAAGGAAAAGAACGTCAACGCCTACCTCCGCGGCGAGCTGAAGCCGGAGCAGGTATTCGAGAAAGAGCGCAGGGAGCAGAAGAGATCCGAGAAGGAGATTGCGTCGGACGAACAGCTCGCTCGAGAGATCCAGTACCGCGTCCTGACCCGCAAGCTCGTACCCGTCACGCGTTCGTTCTACCACCGCACCGCCTTTCAGCTTCCTGGCGACGCCCGCGTCCGCATTTCCCTCGACACGGAGCTTACTATGACCCGCGAGGACAATCTGGATGGCAAGAAGCGTGCTGGCGATAACTGGCGGCGGATGGATATCGGTGTGGACTGGCCGTTCAAGCAATTGCCGGCTGAAGACAAGGAGCTGTTTCCCTACGCCGTTCTTGAGGTCAAGCTGCAGACTCAGGCAGGACAAGAGCCGCCCCAGTGGATCCGCGACCTGACTTCGTCGCACCTGGTCGAAGCTGTTCCCAAGTTCTCCAAGTTCATCCACGGCACAGCTATATTGAACCCGACGCGAATCCATTTGATCCCGTACTGGTATCCTCAGATGGATGTCGACATTCGCAAGCCTGTCAGTCACAAGTTCGGCATTGAGCGCCCCGGTGCCAGCAACGAAATTAGTACTAGCGGTACCCTCGACGACGACAGCGACGATGAGGATGCCGTTATGAATCTTCCGGCTGCTAACGGCACCGACGACGACGACAGGCTAAGGAGGCTGCGTGAAGCACGCGACGTTCTGGAGCAGAACGAGATGGATCGCCAACGGGACTACGGCACCTTGACCAACGCAAACGACCCGAACACTCTCGACATAGAGGAGCGTGTAGCGGCCGGCCTCAATCGCGACAACGACCACCCAATCTATGATTCAGACAGTGAAGACGAAGACGAAGATTACGAAGCCGCTAGAAGACAGGGCGGGTTCCGATATGCAGTGAAATGGGCGGAACGCACCGCGACCACAGTGGGCTCTCGCATACTGCACGGCTTCATTGCAATCCTCCCCAAGCCGACGCCCACATCCGTCGGCGAAGGCGGATTCACGCTCGGCGTCCCAACCTGGAAACAAGCCGGCGAAGTCAAGCGCT
>TARA_R110002003_G_scaffold37_2_pt1 | contig 38389 bp, 33 predicted proteins | sample TARA_R110002003 | Tara Oceans TARA_R110002003 (sample SAMEA4396441) | marine metagenome | biome: Westerlies Biome; feature: [SRF] surface water layer (ENVO:00010504); material: water (ENVO:00002006), including particulate matter (ENVO:01000060) such as... | depth 5 m | reverse complement strand
GATGGGGCATGGAAACTGCATAGATCTTTTCGAACTACTCTCGTCAGCTTTGAGTACTTCTTTCTTGTATATGAGACTTGCTCCCAGAGTGCGGTTTTGGACAAATCGTATTGGGTTCCCCTTGGGCTCATCAAAATCCAACATAGGCTCCAAGGGCCAAGTGTGCTTCTGCATGGTCACAAGTCTTTGGGACTGCGAACGAGCAGCAGATGCTCGACTCAATCCATTTGTTCCGCTCAATGTTAGCAAGGTCGTTGTGAAGCTCAGGAGGAACAATATCGCGGCAGCTGTTGCAAGGCGTGAAGCGACCGTGGTGGGCGGCCATTGCCACACTCGAGCATGGACCATACTGAATGAGACGTCGCTTGGAGAAGTTTTCATAAGTACAAAAGACACTTGAACTACAGCGGGCATCATTCGAAGACATTCAGTGTGGACTTTTTTATTCGATCTGTGATTCGAGATTCCACCTACCGCGCAAGATAGCCCAATCAGAAAAAGTAAGTCCGAACTTGCCTCGTGTGTTTTTCTTCCCTGGCGAAGTCACAAACAGTCTCAGCCCACTTCGCCAGGCGGTGCACCCTACCGCAGCCACTGTCGCCTATCGGCCGAGAACTTTCCGCTTGGGCCAACCCGCAGGCATTTCGCTGAGCATGCGGTAGAGTAGAATTGAATTTCAGGGGGTTATCTTTCGCCATAACATTCAGTAGGAGCGGGACCCGGCGTATGTGCACGTTAAATACGACGATACATCCGCGCGGCTTGTGCATTGCACTGCCCCAGACCCACACAAGCTGTAGGTAACGAGGCTTTCCGTCGCAATTCTCGCCAGAAAAGCTGGTGAGCGAACGCACCCCGTGTGACAGGCGAACATGGTCCAATCGGAACCAGGTGATAAGACTACTGCCACATGTGCTCCCAGTTCCAATCTTGGATGGTGCCAAAATTTATCCCTTCATTGGTGTTGATCGTGCCAGCCTCGAAATTGGAATATTCCGCGGCCAGATCTGGCAGCTCTCCAAACCATTGCTCGGCACTATCCAGAAACTCTGTGGGAAATGCAATGTCTGTGACGGGAACGGGCGTGAGTTTAGGATTTGATATTGGCGGCGTCACCGTGTCTGTTACTTTCGTGCTTTGGGATCGGACTGTAAAGGATTGTGGCTGGTGCGCGACCATTGGCTGCAATAGGCGCTCACGACATGCTGCCAAGGTCCTTTTCACCACTTGTTGTAGAGCCTGTGACTTATTGGGTGTGGAGTCGGACAGCTGTACGGATTGTAGGGCGAGTGCAAGGAACACAATGTCCTTTAAATCACTGCCCTTTTGACCGATTCGATCGATCAAGCTTTCGATGGTGGAGTTCACAATGGCTACCAAGTTTGAGCTTGTTTCCGCTCCTGTTCGGCGAATCGTCTGGCAGCAATTCAACGCCCCCCAGAGTATGTCCATTCTGCAGCAGCGGTAGAAGAAGTTTTGATGAGCCGTTGGACTGTCCGTGATAGTCTTCAGCGCTGGTAGCGTATAGAGGTCTTGGTAGGACAGTATGACCATGGCAGAAACAAGACAATGATGCTCGATTTCTTTGTAGATTTCGGCGTGTGTGCGCGAGTCTTGATGAAGAAGGAGAGGTTTGTACAAGCATAGTATTGGTCGACGGAGGTACAAATCCAGCAAGACTCGGTGGAGCAGCGACCCAGCATCTGGGGGCGCTGTACTGTTGCTCCGCAATTTGACGACCTCCGGCTTGCCTTTGACGCACTCTTCTACCTTCCTGCCGAGACTCAGAGCTGCTTGAAGGTCTGGCGCAGAGCGTTGCACAAGTGCTAGGGCTCTGAGCCGTTGAGGCAAGGACGAGGCTAGTATGACTTGATAGATGCTGTCTGTGTACGTTTCCAGCGATCGCGACGAGGGCAAACTTGTTGAGCTTTCATCGAAATCCGAATCATTGAGGTTTGACAGTGCCAAGGACCCCGGATCCAGCTCTGGAAGTACTGTTGGCATGCCTGTTGTTACCGAGGCTTGGAGGTCTATCTCGAGGATGGTAGCCCATACTCTCCGCCGCATCTCAGCCTGGTATGGGGTAAATTCTTTCACGGCTGAATGGTCCATATTAAGCCCCAGGACCATAGCAGAGCGTACGAGTGCGCCAGTCAAGCTCCAGAGCTTCTCGGGATGCAGATGACGAAGGCTCTTTGCAAGAAGCAGGAGTATTTCCACTTGTAGTGTGGATAACTCTGTCCGTTGCTTCCGGCTAAGCTCATCGACCCAGGCTTGGATAAGATCGAGCGCGGCTCCTTTGAGATAGAATCTGTGGGGCTGCTCTTCGCCGAGCTCGCGAGCATCGTCCATGTGGTAGGCCATCGACATTACCGCTGTGAGCTGAGGCAGAATACTGGCGGAATTGCAAGACTCGGCGTTCTCTTCTCTCCAAAGCTGCTCATATTGACGCATGAAAGTGGGGATGTGCAACACACGCATGGTGCGCTCGAAGTGCTTGCAGTAGATTGAAATCAAGCGATCGCAGTACCGCCTGGGCGGCAAAAATTCTCGTAGCTTAAGAAGCGCCAGAGAGAACTCTGGCTCGACCACACTATCAGGAGATGCAATCTTAGCGACTGACTTGTTCTGGAGAAATTTGACCTGCTTTGCCCAAGCCTGGATCTGGTCGTCCGAGGACATTTCGTTGAGGAAGTTCTTGACTTCTGAGAACTGGCACGCATCAGCAATCTGACGAGTATCTTGAAAGGGATTAGGTATCTGTTCGCTTGCTACTACAGAACAGCTGCTGGATTCACCGTTGCCAAGCTCTCGAACATACCTGATTGAGCAGAGTCACTCGATCGTTCTGTCCGTGAAACACACTTCGATTACCCTTCACAATGACCGTTCCAAGCGGCAGTGGTGCGCCCTTTGACTTGTCAGGTGCAGCAAGAAGTCCACCAGACTTGAGACCAAGCAGCTCCTCTACCCTGGCGAGCCGCAATTGCAGGTCTTCCAGCGAAGCGACGCCCGTGGTCGGGACTGGTGTTATTTCCTTTACAGAAACCTGCCCGTTCCTTTGATAGGTGCATGTATGCGCAGTTGATGCTTTGACGCAGTTCTCACAGGGCGTGGTGCGATCGCACTTGAGTTTTTTGTCTCTGCACCTCAGGCAGGAGACGACGGGCCGCGGTCGTTTGCGAGAAGTTGCTTCATCCATCGTGATTCAATTTTGAGTACGTTGCGAGCATTCCTGTCAGACACTTAGCGGCAATGTGGAGATACAGGTGGGACCAAAGGAGTCGCCTGCTCGAATTATTCATCCATCTTGCTGCGCATGCGGCGCAGCTCAGGGTCCACGCACTTGTGAAACTGAAATAACCGGAAGTAAACAATCTCTCCACCTCAGCAGTAGAATATGGCATTTGTAAATACTTACTTTTAAGTAAGGAAAAGACTTCTCCTGGCTTACTTCGTGTTACCTAACCCGTGAAGTCTTATTACAGCTGTCTGCACGTGGTTGTGGTGTTGTGGACAGGTGCGCGTCCCAGCCTTAATTCCCGGCCATTTCAGTTTCACGCTAATCTCAGGTTGCTGGACGCCTCACCCGCGGCCAAGGCATGCTTGACCTGAATAGAGCACTGCAACTTTCTTGAAAAAGACAGACGATAGGATACTCGAGATAAATGTAGGCTACGGAATCAATTCTAAATGCACCTCCCTGCTTCGTCGCCGGTTAGACCTGACGGTGGCGTGAATGCAAAAGCCCCGTCATGCCTACCTTCACTGAAGAAACGCTGCGCATGCATGGATCAGCACGGACACCGAAAGCCGAAAACAACGCCGCGAAATCCGATCATGTCCAACACCCTTCGCTCAACGCCACTAACCAAAGTCGTGACCGCACCAAGTTATCAGTCCTGCAGCTTCATCGCGTTTGCTAAGCTTGTATATCCTCAACAACTTATGTAGTCAGGCAAACAGAGACCACAAAATTTGCCCAGGATAGCCAGGCTCTGGTAAACCTAGAACGCGTCGTTCCCACTCCTAAGCTGCTACCTCCTTGGATGCAGCGATTTCCGGCGATGTCTTCGACTTTGCGGCATCTGACCGCTGAGCAAATTTAGACTGCAACCACGAGATGGGGCACGTGTCCTTTTCGTGGACCGCCGCACTCATCTTCGCAAGCAAGTCTTTCTCGATATCAGCGTTGTACAGCCAGCCAAGTTCACCGTGGTCGCCGCTCTGCCACACTGAAGTCCCAGCCGCAGCTAGCTTTTCGCGCATCGCTTGTGGCAGGCGGGCATTATTGAGCTGCATTGTAAGCTCGATGACTTTGTCGACACGTTGCTGACGCATCGATTGCCACACGGTAAGGGCCATGTCAAGTGGCAGCGTGGACGTGATCCGAGTCAAGAGTGCAGCCAGCGTGAATGCGTCTTCGAAGCCTTGCGAGGCGCCCTGGCCAGCTGTTGGAGGAATTGCATGAGCAGCATCACCTAAAATGATGACGCGCTTTTTGGAGGAAGACCAGCTTTCGAGCTTGGGGACGATGTAGTAAGGCCAGATGCTCAGGGTGTGAAGATCGACGTTGTCCAGTGCCGATTGCACGATAGACGGCCAAGTTTCGTAACCTTCTTGGAATAGCGCGAGCAGCCCGTCGCGGTCGGCGAGCAGTGCATCCCAACCCGCGCGATCCTGTTCTGGCCATGCCCGCTGCGTACCTGCCAGCAACTCCGAACCATCAATGTTTTGAGGTGCCATGACGAAAGCGCCATTCTTGGCGTGAATAGCCACGGGCATGTGATAGTCGTCTGCGGAGATATGCGGCGGAAACTCAAGCTTGCTTGTCGGGAGCGCGCATGTAATTGCAACCTGACCAGAGTATTCAGGAACGACACTAGGTGCGACGTACTTGCGCACAGTGGAGTGGATGCCGTCCGCTCCTACCAATAAGTCGGCCGATGCCTTGGTGCCGTTGGTGAAAGCAAAGGACACGCCGTTCTCATCTTCAGAGATGATATGACTGAACTTGACGCCATATGTGATTGGTATCTGAAGCTGCTTAGCTTCGGCACGCAGCTCGGTGAGCAGCGTCTGGCGGTAGATTCGCAGAGCCTTGTAGCCGTACAGCTTCTCGTTGCCCAGATAGTATTTATCGGTGGTCACCTGCTCGTAGTTCTTGAACTCGAGGGTTTCAAAGTTGTAGCCTTGTGGGAAGAGGCGATCGTAGATGCCTAGTGTGTCCAGGATGCGTAGAGCGTTTGGTGACAACATGAGTGCACCAGATGTCGTTATGCTCGGATCTCTCAACTCGTAGATCTTGCAGAAAATGCCTTGGCGATGGAGGGATATGGCCAAAGTCAGACCCGCAAGGCCCGCGCCCACAATGGCTACTCCGTTAGGACGTGTAGAGAGCATGTTGTTGCTGATTCGGGAAGCAACGTGTTCGTCCTTCGTTTTCGAGGGACAATAGGTTCAAGCGAGCAGCTGAGAAAGACTTTAGGGATGCAAATAGCTGAAGGGAAGTCGGGTCGACTGAGGTGTGATCGGATGTGTTGGAATGATACTGAAGCACTTCCGTCGGCTTATCCTTATACCTTGGCTGCCTCATGTTGTCTCTGGAGATACCTCGAGACTTCTCCGACACTCAGCAAGTGCACTGTTGGGGTCGTATGCTACTGCGCCCCCATGGTAAGCATAGCATTGGCTACTTTACCTTGAGGCGTTTTGCTAAGCCGCTTGCGGTTAGACTATTGCACGTTCCGGAGCCGAATAGTCGTCGGATCCCGGAGCATCAAGTTTGAACTTCATCTCGTCCGCAGTGATGTCCGAGCCATCCAGCTGGTGATGCCGGACTGCGAGAGACCTAGCAAGCATATAAGACAATTGTCTAGGCAATGCTTGTGGCTCTCTCTATTGGCATCCACTTGTGAACAACCAAAGTTTCTCACTCTTATTCTCCAACTTCGACATTGCAAAGTCTTCCTCCAAGCTCAGTAAGACAAACCAGTCACAGTCATCGTCGTCTTCAGGAATCTCAATTGCCAGCGAACTACTCAGCAAGAAAGATGAGCTCCAGCATGCGCGTCCTCATGATCGGCGGCAGCGGCCGCACAGGGAAGCTCGTCATCAACGAGCTCCTCCATCGCGGCCACCAAGTCACTGCTCTCGTGCGCAACCCAGAGGCAATGGCAACCGAAGTCAGCGCCGGCCTCAAGACGGCCACTGGCACACCGCTGGAGCGACCAGACGTGCGTCATGCGTTCGAAATAAGCATACCAGACGTCGTTATTGTCACGCTCAGCGCACCTCGAGCCAGCGATAGCCCATTTGCCGCGGTAGTCGCTCCACCTCGCTTGATGGCCGACTCGACTGCGAACGTCGTGGCGACGATGAAAGAGTTCAACACGCCCAAAATCGTAGTCATGCAGGCATTCGGCGTCGGCGAATCTTGGAGAAACCTGCACTGCGTGATGCGCCTCTTGATGAAGCAAAGCAATATGATCTACCAGTACAACGATCATAATCTGGTTGCAAAGGAGACCAAAGCCAGTGGGGAGAACTTTGTCTTTGTGAGACCATCGCGGCTGGAGGAAGGCGAGGCCAAGGAGATTAGAGAATATGCAGACGACGGGAAGGGAGTGCCGATGCTGGCTGCGATCTCTCGTGGAAGCGTTGCTAGGTTTCTGGTGGACGCAGCAGAGAGCGATGCGTGGGACGGAACGGCGCCGGTCATCACCAATTAGGCGGATGTCAGGTGAGATGATGGTGTGGAATATAGCGTGTATCGCATTGGCCCTGGGATGGCGTTTGCATAGTTGAAATATGACCGGGTTACTTAGTTGCACCTGCTGGGCCGTGTTGTGAGAGTAACGTGCCCTGTTCAATCCATGAGGCAATCCATGTGAAGACAGAGCATATGACGGGGTTGATGTCGTGTGTGGTGGTGGAACGACGGAGGAGGTGGTGACGTTGAGCTTCGCCTAGCAACGACCCCACAGTCCCTGAAGCACCGGCGAGAGATTTCCCCCCGCCGAGCTCCACGTTGCACTTCCCACTACCAATTCCGCCTCTATCACCTTTCTGGAGCGTCATCAATTGCGTCTTGCAGCTCCCTTTCTTTTGGCACCAATTTCATTTTGACGAGGTTCGTGCCGCAGCAGTCCGCCCGGCACTGCAACTAACTAGTGCTCGTGTTGACACAGTATTTCATAGCTAACAGCTCCGCCCGCATAGCTCCCACTGCACCCGCAACCATGGCGACGTTCGAAGCGAAGGTCAAGAGCGTGCTTTCGGGCGACACGGTCATTCTGCACAACATCAACAACCCCAAGCAGGAGCGCACCCTGAGCCTGGCCTTTGTGAGCGCCCCGCGACTGAAGCGCGAGGGCGACGAGCCCTTTGCCTTCGAGTCACGCGACTACCTCCGCAAGCTGCTCGTGGGCAAGGTTGTGCGCTTCCAGGTGCTGTACAAGATTCCCACGGGCGCGAATCGCGAGTACGGGCTGCTGGTGCTCCCCAATCGCATACTGCTGCCCGAAACCGCCGTCGCCGAGGGCTGGCTCAAGCTGCGCGACGATGCGGGCCGCAAAGAAGACTCGGAGGAGGCCGCACAGCTGCTCGAGCGGCTGCAGGTGGTGGAGGCGCGCGCGAGGGCCGAGTCCAAGGGACTGTGGGCTGAGAGCGGCGGACGCATCAACTCAATATCGGAGCTGAGCGACCCCCAGCAGTGGGTCGAGGAGCACAAGGGCCGCGACCTTGACGCCATCGTCGAGAAGGTGCTCGCAGGCGACCGTCTCATTGTGCGCTTCCTTCTCTCGCCCACCGAACATCTGCAGACCATGGTCCTGCTGGCCGGCATCCGCGCGCCTGCCACGAAGCGAACAAACCCATCAGACGGAAAGGAACAGCCCGCCGAGGCGTATGGCGACGAGGCTCAGCAGTTTGTCGAGACACGGCTGTTGCAGCGCTCCGCCACGATCAACGTCCTCGGCACCTCACCCAACGGCCAGATCGTGGCAGACGTCAAGCACCCGACGCAGGGCAGCATCACCCCATTCATCCTCAAGGCCGGCCTCGCCAAGTGCATCGACCACCACACCACCCTCCTCGGCCAGCAGATGGGCGTCTTGCGCCAGGCAGAGAAGGCCGCGCGGGACAGTCGTGTGGGACTCTACGCTGGACACGTAGCCCCCAAGCCGAGCGCTGACGGCGAGTCTGAGGCGGTCGTAAGCAGAGTGCAGAGTGCAGACACGCTCTTCCTGCGGAACAAGGCGGGCGCGGAGAGGCGCATCAATCTCTCCAGCGTCAGACAACCCAAGCCCACCGATCCGAAGCAGTCGCCCTGGGCGCCCGAGGCGAAGGAGTTTCTGCGCAAGAAGCTGATTGGCAAGCACGTCAAATTCCATATCGACGGCAAACGTCCCGCGACTGAGGGCTATGACGAGCGCGAAATGGCCACCGTCACCTTTCAGAACAAGAACGTGGGCCTCCTGCTCGTCGAGAACGGCATGGCCACCGTAATTCGCCATCGCCAGGACGACACTGACCGCAGCCCCATCTACGATGATCTTCTTCTCGCCGAGCAGGCCGCCCAAGAAGAGCAGAAGGGCCTCTGGTCGCAGAAGGCGCCCGCGGCGAAGCAGTATGTCGACTACTCAGAATCCCTCGAAAAGGCCAAGCGCCAGCTCTCTCTCCTCTCGCGGCAGCGCAAGGTCCCCGCCATTGTCGACTTCGTAAAGTCGGGCTCGCGCTTTACTGTCCTGGTCCCACGCGAAAACGCCAAGCTCACATTCGTCCTCTCCGGCATCCGCGCACCACGGTCAGCGCGAAACGACCAAGACAAGGGCGAGCCTTTCGGCAAGGAGGCTCACGAGTTCGCGAACAGACGGTGCCAACAGCGCGACGTGGAGATTGACGTCGAAGACTGCGACAAGGTCGGTGGGTTCATTGGTACTCTGTACATCAATCGCGAGAACTTTGCCAAGACTCTAGTTGAGGAAGGTCTCGCAACTGTGCATGCCTATTCAGCAGAGAAAGCAGGAAACGCAGCTGAACTTTTCGCGGCGGAGCAGAAGGCCAAAGACGCACGAAAGAACCTGTGGCAGGACTACGACCCATCGCAAGATGAGGAAGTTGAGCAGGCCACGGCTGCTGCCACGGAGCCTTCCAACGGCGACGCCGCAGCTTCTCGGCGCAAGGACTACCGTGATGTAATCGTGACCCACGTCGAGGAGACTGGCCGGCTCAAATTCCAGGAGATTGGAAGCGGGACAGCAGCACTGACATCGCTCATGAACGCCTTCAGCAAATTTCACCTAAACCCAGCGAACTCCGCAGGCGTACCGAATCCCAAGGCCGGCGAATTTGTGGCAGCTAAGTTCACCGCCGATGATCAATGGTACCGTGCCCGCATACGGCGCAACGATCGCGAAGCGAAGAAGGCTGAAGTCGTGTACGTTGATTTTGGCAACTCTGAGACTATACCATGGTCACGTCTGCGTCCACTGTCGCAAGCTGAGTTCCTGCCGTCGAAGCTGAAGCCACAAGCTCAAGAAGCACAGCTGTCCTTCATCCAGTTGCCCCAAAATCCTGAGTACCTCGCCGATGCCGTCAACTTCATCTCGCAAGAGACTGCTGACCGCCAGCTTGTCGCAAATGTCGATCAGGCGGACAAGGATGGCACCCTCTGGGTCACTCTGTTCGATCCAAAGTCAAGCAAATCTGCAGCCGACAGCGTCAATGCGGATGTTATCGATGAAGGACTTGCTATGGTACCAAAGAAGTTGAAGGCTTGGGAGCGAAGCGCAGGGGACGTCTTGGCTGCCCTCAAGAAGAAGCAAGATGTTGCAAAAGAGGAGAGGAGGGGTCAGTGGGAGTATGGTGACCTGACTGAGGACGACTAGATGCATCGTCGAGCCGTGGAACCGGCGCGGTCTTGACTTACGACTGCATTCAGAGGCGCAGTGATTTTGCATATTGACAGGAACAAAATATGAAGGCCGTGATGGCTTGGACAATTTCTGGGACCTCAAAAGCATAGCATGGCTTGGAAAGGACACAAAGTTTGGAAGCACATCTCTCGGTCTCTCACATCAAATTCTCCATGTACATGTTCTTTTGGTGAACAATCGTCGTGCCTTGCCGCGACAAGGATCAGAACTCACGCCGACGTTCTCTACATAGCGAATCGCACATGATTACACCTTGGCTCTTCAAGCTACACCAAGCCATGAATACAGGCTTACTTCTCCTTACCACAATCTCTTCCCAATATCTTCGCTCACAGTCTCCATGCCCTCTCCCTTTGCCACTCTTGCCCAGTACTCTTCAATTTCCCCAGCATACATCGTTGTATTGAGCGGCACATCCCACTTCGCGCACTCGCCCAGCCAGTGCGCCATGCGCTCCGGCCGCCGCCCGTCTCGATTCGACGCGAAGTGAATAAGCAGCGAGCCCGGACGAGCCGTGTGCTGAGCGCGTCGCCGTGTCGACTGGGGCGGGAATCCATTGAACCATCGTTGCGGGACCCAGGCGACCGAGGCGTTGTAATATGGCTGGCAACGAGGGTTAGTCGAAATATTCCATGACGGGAGCAGAAAGGACGCGGGCGCTTACACGTTTGAGTGTCTCTTCCATGGCACTTTGCTCCGTGTACTTCAACACCACATCGGGTTGGTAATCCCGTATACTCAACGCGCTTGCAAACAACTTGAATGCCCACTCGCCAACTCTGACAAAGAAGACGCCATTGTTGAGGCCGTTGCGATCGCGCGTGGCGAGCAGGCTGATGTGGTTGAATTCGGGCTCAGGTGGCAGGAATACTTCCAGTGGGATTTGCGCGTTCATGATGATGGTGTCGCGGTCGTGCCAGAATAGCCACTTGAGCCGCTGGGCTTCAGGCTTGGAGAGCTCGTGCCCGAGGATGGTGAGCAGGTAGGCGTGTTTGGACCAGAGGCCGGACAGGATTTGCTCCCGGAGGAGGAACGTGGGGTGGTTGTGGAGCGAGCTGTAGGTCATATGTGTTGCGATGGCGGCTTCGTAGCTGGCATCTAGCGGGCCGAAAGATGCGGTTACTTTGCCGATGGTCGGCCATGCAAGTGCGGAGTCATTTGTGATGGCTGCCTGGTCATCGTGAAGCTGTAACGGTTCTGTCGTCTTCGTAGTGTTTGCTTGAGGATCCGTGTGGATGAAATCAAGCACCGAGTTGATGTTGAGGGGCAGGGGCTTGGAAAGTGAGTGATGCAACACGACATAGAGCAAACCAAGCACAGCGGTCGAGAGAAGCAAATACTTGACTGCTCTCATTGCTGCTCGAGGGAGGCGTGAATGGGTTGATACGTGAGTAGTGGGATAAGGGAGACCGTCCGGTTGCGGACTCGTCCGCGCTCTACCCTTAGTGAGAACTAGATACATCGAGAGTAGTTACTGGAGTTGAGGTATTGGTATTGACATTTGTCCGCATTCTTTGCCGGCCAAGAGCACGGGTCATGGCGGCAGGATTGAGCATATTGATGTGAGTCAAAAGCTGTGATGAAGAAGTATCTGGAAATGAGCAATCCCTTTCCCAGTCAGGAAAAGACGTCATCAGCGTGATGAATGTGCCGTCACAAACATATGCATGTCTTACGGCGAAGCCGCGTGTGTTCGATGCGCACCAGCATCATCGGCTCTTCTTGTGGCCAACCTTAGATTTCGAAGCATCCAAGTGGGAGCTGAAGTTTGTGATGGAAGAGAATAGTAGCATCAAAATGAGATTCCGATCGCCAGTAAGGTCTTCACAACGAGGTGACGAGCCGCTAGCGCAATCTCATCTCAAACATCCCATAGCCACCGTGTGCCTGCTTTTCCACCAACATGAACACACTTTGTCTCATTCCAATTGAGTTGTGACATCTCGTCCTGGAGGTCGAATTATCCTCGGCTCGTGGCAAGTACTGCTGACCTAGCGACTTCGGAGAGATTTTACTTTGTGATCAAATATTAATCGAGTATGCTCGTCACACGTATCGACGTCCATGAAGACAGTAAGATTTCTGAATGCAACTCAACTATGATCCATTCAAGGAAGCAGCACCTATCGGAGGAGCCTGCGACTGGAAGCAATCGGCCACTCGAGCTTAAGTTATTTTTCGGGTAGCTCACTGACCGAATGAGACATCGCCGAGCTCTGCGCTTCCTTCTTTTCTTCGCTACGTCGAGACCGAATCTCCTGAAGATCGAGGTGGCTGCGGACACAGCCGAAGCGATGTCAATGGCTTCCGCGCACAGTGCTCAGCAAGTTTGTCGCGACAATCTACTAGTGTTTCGGTAATTGGACGATTACCGCATAAAAAATCGAGGCAGCGTTTCGAAAAGAAGGCCCCATATTGTCGACTTGACTGCCACCTCTCGCTCCGCTGATCTAACACCTCCTTGGGCCCCTCGAACAATTTCCCAGCACCATATCCTCCGACCAAACTTACAGTCAAACTCACCGCTCCCCATGTTCCGCCATCCAGCTTCGTCACGTCACCGAAAAGGCGCTCGATCCGCCGGTTTGCGTTCTGCATATTTATCGCTGTACTTTTGGCTTTCTGGCAGTGTTACCCTACACTCTCAAGATGGCGGTTAGCTCACTCTGTCACCGAACGGCTAGAAAGACACATCGAATTTGATTCCGGTTCTGATTCACAGTCTCACGGTACCAGTACGGTGTTGTCATTGGCCCAGGTTGCACCACATGCAGATGGTGGCGATGCCAAAGCTAGTTGGAAGTCAGATGGTCGGCCGCTTGCTCGCCTTACGCATAACCTCAACACGACCAGCACGTCCAGAAACAACGACAGGAGGCACACATCCAAGTTGATTTTTCCAGATGAGAACGGGAACGAGGCTGGTGTGGTATCGTCATTGATACCCCAGGTGGTGGACTCGGAACGGACTGGACTGGATTTAGATCACAGCCGGATGCATACCAGGTTGAGCAGGATCGAGTCGATCATCGCGTACAGAATCGTCGAATCGATGAATACGTGCAGCCACCCATTTTACCGCTACATACGACGATGCCCGGGTCCGAGGAATACAGATTTCCAACTCAAAGTAACTGCGACGAAGTCCAAGAAAGAGCGGATGGACTCCCCGACATGGTGGTCATTCCTTTCGAAGAGGTTGTAGCAGACGTCAAGCTCGAGGGATGGGAAGATATGTGGGTATCGAAGGGTCGCTACATTGGACCGAAGCTCGCTGAGCCCAAGATCGACTTCGTCTACAATTGTAGGTTCAACAAGCATAACATATGAGCTGGAATGCAGGCTGACAATTCTAAAGGGGTCAATGGGTCGCAGCCAGAACTTGCTGCTACTATGCGCCCTTATGAGATCAACTCAAGCCTAAACGACGACCGAGGGACTTGGCTTACATCGCATGGCTCTAATCGTTACCGCGAATGGGATGAGCTTCGCTACTCCATACGCAGCGTGGCAAAGTATGCCAGCACTTTCGCAAATCACATTCAAATTCTCGTTAACGCCTTCGAGGAGCGATCGCGCAACGACTCTAAGATACTGAGAATGGGGAAACAACGGCCGCAGTGGCTTCGGGAGGGTACCAGCCAGGTTCAAGTGTTCTCTCAGGAAGAGTTCTTTGGGCTCGAGGAGAGGAAGTGCCTGCCTTCGTTCGACTCCTTAACAATTGAAAATCAACTGTACAACACCAAGTCCGATACCGACAGAGTACGTCATCAAATATCTTCATCTGTAAAGCTGGATTTTGAACTAACATCTCTGGGAAGCTCTTTGCACTTTCTGATGACATGATCCTGGGCAAGCCACATGCTGCGTCGGACCTATTTTCGCCCCTGTTCGGCCCAACCCTGGGCTTCAAAGACAACGCATACAATACGCTACAGCCACCAACGGAGAAGGATGCTGCACGATTTGGCGAGAAACCGTTTCTCATTTATACTTCATGGCTTCTCAACCGCCGCTTTGGCGCTCGTAAGAGGAGGGGTCAAGTCCACTTCGGTCACTCTCTTTCCCGTAGTATCACGCGAGAGGCCATCACGAGCTTTCCGCGCCCTGCACTACGTAGTGCGTTCCAACGATTCCGCGGTGAAACGGGCTTTCAGTTGTACTCGTGGTAAGTGGTTCTCGTACGGGCTGATTGTGCGATACTGGCTGACTTGAGACGTCCGCCACCGCAGGTATGTGGTCTTCCATTACACCATGGAAAGACACCGTGAGGTACTTCTCTGGAGCTACATCATGCTGAGATCTGACAGCAATGACGATGGTTACCTGTCATGGTCTGAACGTCAAAGAATTCTGCACGACATTGCAGAGGGCATGGGTAATGAACCACCCGAAGTATTTCGTCGCCGCTTCTTCTACCGCGTGGGCGACAATCTGAAAGAAGCGGGCCTTGAGCCACCGAAAGTCAACACGAATATACTTTGGACAAGCTTAGATGGCCCATCGATGATAAGGGATCTTGACTGTGACACGTTCGACACAGAGGACTGCCTGGCCCCAGGCTTTTCTATCGGAGCCATTGATGCACATGCACGCAGTCCGGTGTTCTCGTCAGCTGCAATCTTCGACCGGGTTGCGCGTGAGACACCACGCTGCGGCGACTGTCTTCTCAAGCTGGTGCTTAACAGACGCCGCGCGGGTCTGGGCTCCCTCCTACCACATCCTATCAAGAAGCCCCAGCAACGGGAGATCGTCGTCAAGGCACTCATGAGGTACCAGTATACCATTGTGCAACCTGATGCATCTTTTCATATGATCACGGATGCGGAGCAGGTTGAGCATGTTTTGATCAAGCCCTATGTCTACAACAACAAGAAGGTCGGTCAACTGTGTTTGAATGATGATGTGGTAACTCATGATCCAAACGAGTTGGAGGCTCTGAGGAATGCCATGAGTCGGCTGTTCGAGGGATTGTTGCCACAGAACAGTAGCTTTGAGAAATGAACGAGCAGAACAACCCTCTAACACCACAAACCGCCCGCTTCATGGCAACGATGACAGCGGCGGGAAGCATGGACCGCGCACTGTTTCTCTCCGGTTGGTAGGAGTGGATTCGTACTCTCGTCGAGCTGTGCCAGCTGGTGGCCGAATTGTAGAATCGTCCATGCAATGTTAAGGGGAGTCCGATTGATGAATGTAATTGTCAGATTTCGAGGCTTCTTTCCAAAGATCTAGGTCTGTATCGCAATGCTCTGAATGTGCGACAAAGCTCTAGCGAGCAATCCCAGTCCTCCTTGCCGGTGTGCCTTCGAAGTCGTCTTGTATCCAAAAATAGAGCTGCGCGAGTGGCGGACCGTAGTCCATCGCTCGACCACGATTCTTCCGTTCAGCTCCTAGATATTGAGTCATCTCCACCTCCGCACGGCAGGCATGGCATCTCCTCGAGCCTCCTATGATTTGGCGAGTTAACCTGGAGAAAGTCGCCACGCACGGCACGCTTGACTGGTTCATGTGAAGTTAGTTCTCGACAACCGAATCGATGATGATCGTCAGACGTCGTGGCTGCAGGGCTCCCGCTTATGGACCGCGAATGCGCTAAAAACATCCAAAAGCGGCTTTGCCAACGGGCAACACGGAGAATTGTGGGGAATGGCGCAGGGGTAAATCCCAACCACGTCCGTGTTTTGGCGAACACCTTCAGCACCAGTAATGCAACCCACGTTCACCATACCATGTCTTCAGCAAATTCGATCACATTCCAATGCAGAGCTGCACCGATTGTGCCCTTTGGCCGGCCGAAACGGATCATGTCTTGATGCTAATGACAGCAAGCAAGTCCGTCCACACAAGGTCATGATCAGAGTAGTAAGACACCAGCTGGATGTCATTCCAGGCAATACAAGACTCGGTCCACTCAATGGAAAGTATTATGCAGGCGACGAGGGGCTTCGCAACGCCGCGGCTGAACGCGCGTGCTGGATCAAGCAATCCTCCTGACCTTGACGCTATTGATGGCTGTGCACGGTAGCGCACAATGGTCTAGAGCTGAAAGTACGTGACAGAACGGGCCTAAACCCATGGACCATTCACAAATAACCGCACTCATCCGAGATCCGACCCCATTTGTCATCGCGCCGAGGGCGCCATGGAAGCTTGTCTACCAACCGAGTGCCTTACCAAGTTCTGGGGACTTGACAAGGGAGGATCCCCATTCCGAAACGTTCTCAGGTGCTTTCAACATGCTGAGCAAAGCGAAAATATGAACAAGAGAAGCAGAACATTGCTTTGTGAACCTTGCTTGGAACTGGTAAGTAATCGTAAACTCGTCCATGTACAAGAGCAACGGACGTTCTTGGAGCACTCGGACTTACTTCTCGGGTGTCAGAAAGAGCGATGCACGGCCATGGCAGCACCTCGTAAATCAATACCGTTCTTACTTCACTAGGCGGTCTTAGCAATGTCTCTGCTGAACGGTAGGCTGCAACGCTGCATGCGGTACGTGCCTTTTCACATACCAAGATGCCGTGCCAGCAAGCGAACGGCAGACACTCCGTACTCAGGGGCGTGGTCGTTCATCTCCGAGCAAGCATATATGGACAGTCAGGTCTTACTTGGAATCCTCATCCTCAGTCATCCTTTGTGACCGGAACATCAGTCTTTCGCACTCTTGCAGTGACGACCACACTCTTTTATCTCTTTTAATTCATATCTCACCCCAGTCAATCGTTATCAACGAACCAGTATTGCTTAATTCCTAATCTCAATAATCTTTCCACCAACAACATGAAGTACTCCATCTTCTTCGCCGCGACCGCAGCGGCCTACGATGCCTACGGCGGATATGGTGCTGGACAGTCCAGCTCCGTTCCGGCCAAGGTCTCCTCCACTCCTGTCTACGGCGGATATGTTGACTACCCTGTCTCGTCCGTGAAGAGCTCCACTTCGGCCCCCAAGTCCACTCCGTGCAGCACTTCAGTTGGCAAGAACGGCTACACCACTGTTGTGCCCGGATACGGCAAGGAGCCAGTCACTGTCACCACTCAGCACCAAGCTTACCCGACCTGCGTTGCCAAGGGCTACGATGGCAAGAGCTGCGACAAGTGGGGTGACGACAAATACGTCTCGACCACCGTCACCGACTACAACAAGAAGGTTGTCACCATCACCAAGGTCCAGGACTACGTGACGGTCTACCAGGAGAAGAAGACCATCACCCACTACGCCACCCCCACGGTTGGCGGATACGGTGCTGTTTCCACTCCGGCATCCAAGAACGCCACTGGTGTATGGTACGAGCTCTACGAGAAGATCTACGTCTGCGAGTACCAGAACATCGGCAAGAATGTCATGGTCGGCTACACCGGCCCTGGTCTCTGCCAGAAGTGCGATGATGAGCAGCCAATCGTCCAGAAGGAGTACAAGGGGGGCAAGTGGGTCGAGGAGCAGAAGACCCTCAACTATGGCAAGCCCAAGGATGAGGTCAAGGTCTACGAGAAGCCCGGTGTTTACACCGTCCCCGCAAAGGTTGTGACTGTTTACGAGTCCAAGCCTACCGGCGGGTCCCAGCAGGGCATCTACCATTACGATGCTAAGACCATCACAATCACCAAGCCTGGTCAGACCTACACCTGCAAGTACGACGCACCCAAGCAGACTCCCTCCAAGACACCTTCCAAGGATGAAGGCTACCCAGTCACCGTGACCAAGACCCCAGTCTACAACAACGACTACGGCTACAAGGCATCGCCTACACCCACCCCAAAGAAGCCCGACAACAGCTACCCTGGATACCCCAGCTACCCTGTCAAGTCCAACTCCACCTCGTCAGCCAACGGTTATGGTGACAAGCCCTACACCATCCCCTCAAAGCCTTCGTCTTCTCCCAGCCCCACCCCATACGGCAACAACGGATACGGCGGTGACTACAAGCCTTCTTCCTCTGCTCCCTCCAAGCCATCCTCCACCCCGTGCGATGATGACAAGACGAAGCCCACCCCAACTCCCTCGTCTCCTTCATACGACAACAACAACGGCTACGGCGGTGATTCCAAGCCATCTCCTACACCCTCAAAGCCCGTCTACGATGACACCTACAAGCCAACCCCAACCCCTGCTACCCCAGTCTACGACAACAGCAACAGCTACGCCACCCCTACGCCGGTCAAGCCCGCGTACCCGGCTGATCCGTCCGGCGGCTATGGCTCCACCACCGAGTACGGCAAGACCAACACTGGCTACACCAAGCGTGGCGGCATGATCCAGCGTCGCAAGGCTGTTGCTGAGGCACAAGAGGCAAAGCGCGCCATCGTCTTGTAATCTGGTACAATTCTTTTCTTGTGTGTGAGTGAAGAGGTATGCTCGAAGGCGGACGGTGCGAAAAGTAATCATTGCCGGTATTATCGGTGGTGATTGGGCTCTAAGATAGATCACAAACAATGCAATATCTTACTGCCTACTTTCGATGGCCCAGTTTGCTGTGCAATTGTTCTCCATACCAGCTTTCGCTGTTCTAGTACAGCGTCTTGTGCAGTTTTTTTCCACAGCGGTCAGGGCCAGGTACGCATTAAGCTTACTGATTAATCTATAGCGGCGTGGCACCGAAGTCTAGCTTGCCCGTTCAGCGCCGTCGATACTCTAGAAACGACTAGAAGCGCTTGTTCTTCTCTTTCCTAAGCCGGCAATGCGTTTACCAGACTGTCGAAAGCAGCGCTACTTCGGAGAATAATTCGGCCTAGCTGCGTGGGCCGCTTGCTATGGCTATGCCGTGCGCATAAAGAAGGAGACGGTTCGGCGTTGCGTGATTTGGAAAATGTGTTGCAGGTTTGAGCCGCTTGAAGCAGGAAGAGCGTTGTGGGGTAAAACCTGGCTCGCGGAAACCAATAGGAAGCCTGTTCTTGACGAGCAGCCGCTGGGCGTCGGACAGAAGTCCGGTGGAGGTACATTGATATGTGTTCTACCAGATGAAGTTTATCCCTAGTGGAGCATCATCGAATGCAATTGACGATCCGATAGCACACATTGCACTCAAGTGCATGTGCGGGGCGGGGTTGGGTGGATCTGAAACGATATAGGCTACATAACTATGAAATCTACGGATACTGAGGCTCACAAATCAAGTCACGACGACATGCTCGACAGCTAGAACAAACGACCAATGTGAAAGTACAGTGGGTCGGCCGTATCAATATTCGACTATGCCGATACAGCGGATGAGATCATCATGAACTGCACCGTTCGTCGGCGGTCAATTTCCTTCTTCAGCATCAGCAGACATGTTGCAATGACCAGCTCTTCAGTAGGTCCATGTTTTCCGTTGACAAGTTCGCTCAGTACCAGCTCGCCGCCATTGCCTGCGCTGCAAGACTTGCTGCCCATTGTCCGCGTCTCGTCGTTTCTGATTAGCGCGGCTATCCTAGTTTTATCCATCTCGAGCACGAGTGCAGTGCCTTTGGCTCCCTTTGTGCCAAACCCAGCCTCTTTCTTATACCGCCAGGTGAGCGTGCGGCCGTCAGGCAGGAGGAATGTATGGTTTCGTGAAGTCCACCTTGATGTGGTTCTGATAACATGCGTTGTACCCTCAGCAACGTCCAGACGGCTTAGGAGAGGATCCTTCGATGGGCCGAAATAGTAGGTGGTACTGATGAGTGGCTTGCCTTCTGCATCCGATAACACGCAGTTGCCCGAGCTTCGCTTCGTGCGTCTTGAGGTATATGCAGTACTGCCGTCGCGATCGTGAACGCTGATCTCGAGCTCGGAAGGGGGCAGAGGTAAGCGCAACACAGGGATACCGCGCGTGTTAATGTGGAAAGACTTTGCTGGTGTGAATGAAGGCTCCGATTCGCCGAGGGTGGTGCTGCTGTTGATGGATGCCGTGTCAGCAATGATGAGCTCCTTCTTCTCCTGTTCGGAGAGCATTGTGATGTCAACAGCCGGTCCCTCAATCTCGGTGGTGGTTTGCATGGCCATGACCAATTCGTGTGATATGGTGAACCGTGTACGATAAGTCTTCTGTTGTTTTGAATCTTTTTGAATCTACCTGCCGTGTCCCCCAATGCTCTTATACCAAGGTTCGTAATGAATCCGGTGAACCTTGCACACGTGAAGATCGCACTGTGAAGTAATGCGAGTGTAAGGCTGCCCCAAGGTTGAACTGCTGTGGCTCAGCGGCTGCGGATACGTTAGCTCACGTCGTATCTCGCATTGCGCGAGATCGCGCAAGTACTGCCAGGGACTATTTGCCCGGCTCTGGCTTCTGCAATCAACCTTCGTAAGGTGGGTGCATCACGCATGATAGGCTACCAGTGTCCTGATAAGTATTCAAAAGCCTTGCCGTTGATGTTGATGCCCGCCAGCAAGATGACGCAGCCCAGCCTTGCTTGACCAAAACTCATTTGAGCCTCCACACAGTTTCAAATCTTTCTTCGACGCAACGCGGACCCTCGAACCATTTACAGTGGACAACCCTGGGTGACAGGTGCAGTGCCTGCGACGAGCACATGTGGGCAATCATATGGTATGATGCTGGGAAACAAAAGGAGATACTCTCTGCTTGCGGAAGACTTCGGAGTATCGGGTGATTAGAGTAGCCAGTAGGTATATGGAGGTGTTCCAGATGGTGGCGCGTTGCCTTTCAAACACGTGGAGGTAATCGTGCTATAGGGCCAGGAGCTTGGAAAGCAAAGACGAGGCTGCTGTAGGTCGCGGAATTGAAGCGCGTAGACTCGCTTACCGATCGATTAGATTTCCAAAAATTTGGTCAGCAGCCGGCAACCGCCTCATCCGTCCGCCGATGGCCGACTTGGGTTCCGGATCTTGGACTTATCTTGTTCTTGCCGCAAGGTCCTCCCGCTCGCCGCTTACCACCCTAGTCTTAGCGATATGCAGGGGTGGTGCTGTAATCAATCCTTCTTGGTGCAATTTCATATTGTACAGCTAACGACTAATTACTTAGTCATCCCTCCTGACTCGTGCATCATGTGTAGTTCGTAGGAACGTGAGAGAGAACGCTGTAAGACATCCTGTTGAGGGCAGTGTGTTTAATCTACAGTCATGTTTCGAGTCGCTTAGCAAGTACGTACCACTATACAAATCATTTTGTAAGTATTACACGCCTCGTCTGGAAGTAGCGACTACAGACCTCACCTTCTTGACGCCCAAAAGATACAAACGTCGTCGTGCGGGCACGTCATACCACCATCGCACTTACTGTCAGTAACACATCACTGACAGCGTAGTCGTTTTCTTCCCGAGCTATGTGTACCTCGATACTTGTAATACATCATGGAAGTGCTTCTTTGCCCCGGCTTCTCAGTCTACATTCTGGAATGCAAATAAAGCACGTATTTCACGAGAAGCGCAGTAATGATCAATCTGCAAGCAACGAGGCGCGCTACTGATGAATGTGCGGAAGTGTTTCTTGTACAAGGAGAGTTATTACTTCGGTACTGCACCAGATCCTCTGCCAATCTCAATGCAAGATGGAGATGTCATCGCGCTTGTCAGCGGGGTCAACTTGCCATTAGTATTGAGACCAGTCGATGGGGGCTATAGACTGATTAACTTAGTTGAGACATTACGCATTGTGTTGCGACGACGAATCACTGGTGAACCACGTTAATCTCAAACCAAAAAGGCAGCATGAGATAGAGTATATTTTCAAGGCTTATATGTGCGGTAGCCAATATTCGCACGATTCATCGAATAGGGCTCAAAGCCCATCCTCTCCTCCCACCACCTCTGCCCGTCCATCCCCCAATGGCGCCAACAGACCCACCACTTCCAAGCCTATTTGCAAGTATCATGTTTACCGGTAGGATTGATACGGCACCCATTCTTGCAATACTCCATAGCGATAATATCGCCATCATTTCCACCATTGCAGTAGAACAGGGTCTGATCGGCTCCATTTTCGACCCTACCACTAAAGGAGTCGGAAACAGGTGAATCAAGGAAAGCGTCGAGGACCTGGTCCCAGTAATCGCCTGCGGCTGGGTTAACTACATGCAGAGGTAGGGACGCGTTGGCAGATTGTGAGTGTACCGATCTGGAAAAGTGTATTGCCGCAGTATGAAAGCCCGGGGGTGCAGTTTCGGGCAATAGCGCCAGTGGCGAGGAAAGCGGTGACGGTGGCGGTGAGAGTGAATTTCATGGTTGTCGGGTCTTTCTTGAAGGATAGTTAGGTAAGGTAGTTGGGGGTTGGGTGTGGTAGTGACTGGGAGTGAGCTCGAGTGAGGGTTGATGGAAATGGACTGAAGGTATCAGGTTTGTGTTTGAGGATGAGGTTGACTGCTGGGAGGGACTTTTGGTCCTTATATAACGGCTCAGGTGCCGTACTGGAGCTGCTTGACGCTTCAAGAAAATGGGCCTGTCGACTCTCTACCAACTAGATTTGCATAATAGTGTTGCGGCTGCGTGCAAGGGTTTTATTAGCGAATACGGCTTCACCCTTGGACGCAGCCTAACCGGCAAGAAGTCCACAGGCCCATTTTCCTGAAGCGTCAAGCGGCTAAGGTTTCATCTTAAACCACAGCTGAACAGTAATTGTAAGGCTGACCAGACAGAGTAGAACTCGGCCTGACCGGGGCGAGTACCTCTAGCGCACTACAACGCTCTCAGTCCACCGCGAGGCAGAGGGCGCCCCCTTACGCGGTTATATAGTAGACGACGATGACAACGACGACACCGTTAGCACGAATAGAGTCTACATTTCCTGGCAGGATAAGCTAAAGGTTATGGTCCAGATCCTGTGGGATAGAAGATGGAGCTTTGAAGAGCTGATAGAGACCTGGGTTGGGATACGGGTGCATGCCGACTTTCGCGTCGCTCACAAGCGATACCACAAGCAGAGGCAGAGGCAGGATGCGGAGACACGCGCTCTGCGTAACTTAGCTGGCATAACGATTGTCAGAAGGAGTCGGACGGCACTCGGTGTGCGCGGGAGCTTGACTGACTTGTCAAGGAGTTGACATGGCTACACGCCAGGGACTTCAAATTTAGCCCTGCTCCTAACCCGAACCGGGTTTCGGGTGTCCTGGCGCGCTTGGCAAAAGCACCGCACAGCCACTCAGCCACAGATCCATCGTCAGCAGCGATGGATTACAGCTAAGCTGCTTTAAGGCACAGAAGCACGAAAATCTCTCGAGCTTAAGCGCAGTGCTCGGAATAGGATGATGATATAAAAAGCTGTAAGTTGGCGGACTTTTGACAAGATGTATGAGCTTTCGACGCACTTACTGCTAGCCAGAGCGAGGCGGCCGCGTGATGTCCACGGGTTCATACCAAACTGTTGTATTGCTCGGGAAGCAGAACCCATTTCTAAGAGATGCGAAGAAAGTGCGGCGTCTCGTCACGCAGGATGTCTCGCTACGCAAGGAGGGACGTCACACATGTTCACGTGTATGGGATGATGTATGGCGAGCTCTGGCTGGAGGAAGAAGGTCAATTAGATGCCATGGCACTGCTTTGAATCGAGCTGTGTGAGTCGGCTTGTGTTACCTTAGTCAATACGAAGTGCTTGCGTCTCGCCATAGTAAAGGCCTCAAGATAGTGATCTTTCAGATTGTTGCACAGTTCAGTGTTGCTAAGAACTCCATCACACTGTTCGCATACAAGTCAGGTAGTATGACTAAGTGATACAGGTTGTAAGTTCGCGTATTCTTTACGGCCAGACCCCTACACAGCGCTAATACCAACGTGGTAAGCGCGCTATGGCAGGACTGCGATGGGAACAAGCCAAGTACAAGTTCCGGAGATACCGGTCGGCACTGTAACTGCAGACTCTGGGCTTGTAAATTATCCCAAGCTCGTATGCTAAAGTGGCCACTGGGAGGCGAGATTGTCTTATCAAAGCACGTCGGGGCCCGCTGCGATGCTTTTGTAACATATCCCAAAGCATCACGTCATGACCGTCGCCGCAAAGTCGCTTCTAATCGGCCTACTAGCGGGAGTATTTCTCGCAGTGTTGGCACCACGATTTGTCCTCCAGGTGCAATTGCCGACACTACAAGAGGGTGTGGAGCCAGGGATCACCTCACCGCTTTCCCACGTTGACTCGATGGCGCAAGCATTGAAGAATATTGCCGGGCGTGGAGCTCGTGGGTACAAAAGCCTCTGGGCTGCACCTGCTGTCCCCAAACCATCATTGCGATACCCAGCACCTTCTACTATCTCTTCTGCTACCCATAAACACGCAACCTTCTCGACCACCTTCGCAGCCATGTCCAACCAAAAGACTTTCTTCGACGCCGTCAAGGAGCGCCGCACATACTACCAGCTCAACAAGGAAGCCCCCATCTCGGACAAGCAGATCACCGACATCGTTGAGAAGGCCGTCCTTCACGTTCCTTCAAGCTTCAACTCTCAGTCGACCCGTCTCGTCGTGCTTCTGAACAAGGACCATGAGACATTCTGGGAGTTTGTGCTCGAGGTTCTGAAGCCGCTTACCCCCGAGGAAAATTTCCCCCAGACCGAGCAGAAGATCAACGGCTTCAAGGGCGCGTACGGAACTGTAAGTCGAACAAACTCTTCGTGATGTCGGAATGGGCAGCTTGCTCCTCGCTTGGAGGAGCTTCTGGAAGCTTCACAAGCTGCCCCACCATGCATGATGCAAGCCCCACCCGCCATTCCGCAATCGATCGATCCCGCAGCCTCACCGTCCTGTCTGGCGAATCCACATCAACTAACAGTGTCCGCCAGATCCTCTTCTACGAAGACCCAGAGCCGGTAGAAAACCTGCGCAAGGCCTTCCCGCTCTATGCGCACCACTTTGGCGACTGGTCTGAGCACACCAATGCCATGCATCAGTATGCGCTGTGGGTCGCGCTCGAGGCCGAGGGCTTTGGCGCCAACCTGCAGCATTACAACCCCATCATCGACCAGAAGGCTGCAGACCACTGGAAGATCCCGCTCGGCTGGAAGCTCAGGAGCCAGCTTGTCTTTGGCGGACGCGCAGGCGAGCCGGGTGAGAAGCAGTTCCAGGAGACGCATGGCAAGAGGCTGTTCGTGCACGGAGCGAAGGAGTGAGACAAAGCTCAGGTCTTGGTCGGTGTCGACTTCACTTAGATATGCATATAACGAAGCAATGTGATATTCTTGATGTATATGTCCTCACAGTAATCCTCCTATCCTCCTCACCACTGGCTTGACCATGCTCGATTCGTGCAGCAGTTTTGGAACGAAAGGATAGAGAATCCGTCTCCACGTATTCATTCTTCCGCCTGATGTTATACACGTGCCAATCACCTCAGCTATGCAATTGCTTGGATGCACATTGCCAAACTTGCGTCGAGATTTTCAAGACCAACAGGTCACTCAGCCAGCGACACTTCCTTTGCACCACCGCCGGCACAGACCTCGTCTGCTAAATCATCATCTTCTTCGTGTTAGTCTGCGCCTGCGCTTTCATCGCTGTCTTTGCCATTCTGCAGTTCTCCCTCGCAGTCCAGCGGTCGACTGTACACCTCTGCGGTCGCCCGTGGGACGGCTTCCATCAGAGCTAGCGCCTCCCTGAACTGTCCATTTCTCTTGTGCATCGCGAGCCTAGTCTCGAAGGCACGGAGCGCTGTCTCGTGGAGCAGTTGCAGCGCAGGTGCCGGATGTCTCGTGAACTTGGGCGAGAAACATTTTTGTAGTGCAGCAATCACCCGAGAATCCGCTGCGTTGGCGCAGTAGAACGCGAAGGCTGCCCGGAAGCATCGTTCCACAAGTTCCACAAGGCCGTGTAGATCGAATCCATGTGCCAAAGTGTATGTGAGAAGGTGCGACAGGACGGAATCGCTGAAGTCGCCGCTCAAGTTCCGGGAACGAGGACTGTAGGTGTCCAGGTAGCAATAGGCAAAGATGTCGGTCATGGCATCGCGCACGGCCAGCTTATTATGCTCGTTGGCGTCTTCAAGCTCATCGAAATCTTCGCAGCGGAACAGATCGAACAAGTCGGCTTCCTAGGTAGAATGTTGGTGACGAATAGCATCGGTGGCTGTTGACCGCACTGTTACCTTCTCATGCACCATGAAGAAATTCCTGAAGACCGGCGATTTGGCCGCGAGGATCAGCTTATGAACCTTGTGGTCGTCGCATCCAGCCACCTTGAACGTGAAGTCGGAGTAGGCTCTAGTCGCAACAAGTCTTCCATGCGTTAGCATGAGTCCTGTTGACGAACGCCCACGCTTCTCACTCTAGCATGAACTCCTTCGAGAGCTCCATCGTGTCGCCGTTGTTTGTGGTATGGTTGTTATGTCTCGGGACTGGACCTTGGAGGTAGATATGAACTGACGAAAGGTTGAAGAGACGTCGCGTTGCGGTGTATTGGCGAGGGAGCATAGAGAGAAGTAGATGGCCAGTATGTTCATTGTTGTTTCATATTGTACTCTCACGGTGAGAGTGAGGTCGCGATCTTTGCAAGCACGGACGTTGAGGTGAAGACGAGCTCAGACGAGCTTAGACACCAAGACTGAGGTGGACTGGTCGCCGTGAGAAGAAAACAGTCACCTTGCGGATCGCATCAGCTAACCGGAGCCTTCGACCAGATGGCCAAGGCCGAGCGAAACAACGGCCATCGAAGCTCGTCCGTGGTATGTTGTCGTGAGACACCACTACTCATTTGCCTCTGCTAGCATCCGACGCCGGGCAAACCGTTCATCCAAAATGATACAACCAAGGTCATCACCAGTGTCTCGCGAATACGCAGCGTGATTGATGAGGTCTCTCTCCTTTGCCATCCAGTCGATAATCTTGTCGGGTGACTTGAAGTCCATGTCACCAAGTCTACAGTCGATGATGGCCGCATCCACTTTAGATGTGGTGTAGCCAGCCTTGATATAAAGCGAACAATCTCGCAAGGTCATGGCCAGACGCAGGTTACGGTCGAACAATGGTCTAGTGTTTGCAGACACCTGATCACGACAAATGACACCGTGAGAGTCAAGATTCGTCTGTAAAAGCTGGAGATGTAGCAGGAGAGCCCTGCCGTCGCCCATTGTGAGGTATGTCGTAATTTGTGATGCGATTTGGGTGCTCAGCTCTATTTGGTGCTTAGTCGGTAATTCTGCGCTACCCGCCAGCTGCTCCTCCACCCGCGCAAAGATCCATGGGTATAGGTCGTCGCAGCTACCATCCACTAAACGCAATGGACAGAGGTGTTTCTTCGGGTCCTTGGGCTTTGCGACTTGCAATGCGCAGGTCCGGCAACGCTTGGCGTCTTTAGGCGCAGTTGGTGACTGGGCGAGCCACTTTGGCTTGATCTCAAGGGTGACCGATGATCCAGGCATAGCAGACATGTCGGGAAGACAGATGCCCCATCGTTTTGCGGTGAGTCGTCTCGTCACAGACAGTTCTGAACGGGCTTCGACAACAATGGCATCGCTTTTCGATGTGAGATCCGCCATGACACTCGAGTACAACATGACTCCTCGATGTTCCATCAAATACTTTGTGAAATCACGATCTGGTAAGGTGAAGGAGAACACTGTAGATGTTGAAGTTCTTGAATCCTTGTGCACGAGCTCGATTACTCCTGGCATGAACAGTGGCCGGACATGATCGTAAAACCCAGTGATGACCTCGTCACATCGGAGTGTCTTTTCCAGGCCCTTGTTGACACGAAGAACCTGATTGAGAAGCACCTTACGGTGGAGGGGATTAGCTTTTGCGCCGGTTATCTTGGAGTCAAGAAAGAGGAAAGGCGGCCCAGGCTCTACACTCGCATGCCACCACGGAAGGATTTTGAAAATGACGTTGGCTCCGCCTTGATTGAGGTATTCAAAGCGGACAAGAGCGGTGGGAGGAATGTAGTTGTCGGATTCCGCCAAGCAGCAGCGCATTTCCAATCTTTCGGCATTTGTGATGTCTACTTGAACTTCAGATGGTACTTGGATGGGATTGAGATGGGGTGAGGCGGGCGTCGAGGAGGGTGACCCGATAGCGACTTCGGTTTCAGGCGTATACAGCGCAGAATCCCCCATGGTGCCTAGCGAACTGAGCGGCTCAGGTGTCGAAGGAGCTCGGCGTTGCTGCTGGTGGTGATCATCTTGGATCCGTTCTTGCGGCTCGTTGATACTCGCAAGCTCCGCCATGGGATGAATAATCCCTGTATCCAAATCAAGCGCAGAGCGATGGCAAATGCGAACAGTGATGTCGGCCTGGTAAGTGGTATGGTTGGAAAGGTGTGGGCATTGCGGCAACTACCCTCGTACTGCTTGATGGCGGTCGTAACTGAATGTTAGGCAGGTGCAGTTCTCCCGAAGGTCCTCGACACTCTCTGCTACTCGCTCTCGACGTTGATTGAAAGGCGGTAGTTTTCTTCGTTCATGACGGTTATGCCTGAAGGCTGCGCCTTGTGGCGTCGGGACTCCTCGATAGGCATATCACGTAAGCCTTCCCAGTTCGAGCAACACGCGAACACACACCCACACCAACCACACACAACACGTGTACACAACCACAATTGTTGTGTGTAGCGCTGAATAGAAATACATTCGCCATGTCCGCACCGTCACCCCTCCCGAACTACCTCTACAAGATTTTGCCGTCCGCCCCGCCGTCGCCGCTTCCCGCACGTCTTCCACTTTCAGACCTCGACCGCACAGACGGCTACATCCATCTGTCGACGTCGGAACAGGTGGCCAGCACTGCAGACAAGTTTTTCGACAGCTTTTCCGAGTTGTGGCTGCTCAAGATCAAGTACGAAGTGCTGGCTGCAGGCACCGACGGAGATGGCACCGTCGATGCAGCACATAAGGCAGAGGTCAAATGGGAAGAGGTGGGCCGTGGCTGCTTCGCGCACTTCTACCACGGCGACCTGGGACGTGGGAATATTGAGGAAGCAGTGAAGGTGGAGAAGACGGGAAGCTGGACGGAGAGCCTGCGCCTGGAGTGGTGAGGCTGGCACGATCTGACGGCTACGCTCATGCTGCCACTGCGGTCGCTTGTACACGAAACACGCGGTGTTCTCTATACTCTGAGACGACCGTCGCATCCCTATTGCAGTCCTAGGCGCAAAGGAGCAATCCATATCGAAAGCACGTAGTCTTGGCAAGCCGGAGTGGGTCCACTGCATCATCGATTTGCGCACCTATCAACCGTGCACAACCAACCACAAAATAAACATGTATTTAAGCCATTCAACGCGCCGTTATCTTTTTGGTGTCATTCCAAAGCATGGCCAAACAGACTGTCAGCATTATTGGTGCGGGCCTCGGCGGTCTGGCACTGGGTCGGTGTCTTCGACAACGGGGTATCGCAGCCGTTCTCTATGAACGAACATCTTCAGCGGCGCAACACAACTACGGTATCACTCTATATGCCTCCGCCTATGCCCCGCTGCTGAAGACACTCAATGTTTCGGAAAACGCATTCAAGCATCGCGTTGCTGTCGATGCAGCAATCGGCGGTACAGGTAGCATCAATCACACCATTTCGGGAGTCGTTCGCGGGAAGGCTGATGAAGGGGAAGACTGCTTCCAAGCGAACAGAGGGAAGCTCGAGAATTGGTTAAGAGAAGGCTTGGACATCCGATGGGAGCATACGCTACAAGATGTAGAACCATCACCCAGCGTTGAGGGCCAACCAACAGTTCGCTTCGACAACGGTCAGAAGTTCCAGACCAACGTACTCGTTGGCGCAGATGGCACACACTCGGTACTGAGAAGATCTCTCGTCCCGCAAAGCGAACTTACGGTGTTGCCATTCGTGGCATTCAACGGCAAGCGAAGAATTGGTCGTGTTGTGTTTGAGGACACCATTCAATGCCACCTCCAGAAATCGAACGTGATCTCTTTCACACGCGGCGACATTCGTATCAAGCTAAGCATTGACAACTACGCGGACGACAAGGTCAGCGCAAGCTGGACCTACTCACGCCCCTCATCGGGTGCTTCAGATCCATTGTACAAGCCTGAGCGGACGCCATCTGGCGCGACCCAAATTCCTGACGAATTATTCGAGGAACTTGCATCACTTCTGCATTTAGGTCTCCCCGAGCCACTCGACAGAATTCTCGATGAGAAAGAGGTGCGGAACGATAGGCTGCTGCACTGGCTGATGCGCACCACTCTTGTACCCAAAGAAAAACTTCATGACCTAACACACGGGGGAATTCTACTCATAGGAGACGCGGTGCATGCTGAGCCGATTGTTGGAGGCAATGGCGCAAATGCCGCCATCCTAGACGCAGTGAGCCTCGCAGAACAGATTGCGGAGGCACAAGAGACGGGCAAGCATAGTTTGAGCAGCTGGATTGACAAGCGCTATGATGACTGGCAACACGGCATCCAGAGCGCAAAAGCGAACATCGAAGCCATGCACAAATCACACAATGCCAAGATGTAATCAAGTCACCCATCACGTTCCAACATATCCTCACTTCAACTCCCGGCACCCACACTGCCCCATTCCTCCTCCGCATACACTCTCTTAAGCACATACCACCCCACCTCGCTCTTCGCCAGCCCGCCCATAACCCGCTTCGCCCACGCCGTCTCAGCACTTTCCTGCAACTCCTTCCACGGCAACACCTGCCCCTCGAATTCATGCAGCGCAAGATACCGTGGTATTTCAGGCACGGACCGCTCAAACTCATTCAGCACCGTCCCGTGGACGAGTTCGTACCGGCGCGACCGCACACACCCCGGCGCGCGACTGAGCACGGCAATGTGCTCGTCGCGATACCACCTGTCGAAGTCGCCCGCCGCGTCCGCGGGCGGCTCCAGGGCCGCGCTGATGACGAAGCGCGCGGGCCCGGCCTTTGCGCCGGGAGCTTGGAACGTCTGCGTCTCGGTGTAGAAGCGCGTGTCGAAGCGCGCGTTTTTGAAAATGCGCGCCAACGTCGAGGCGGAGGGTGTTGTTTGGCCGTCGAGACTGCGGAAGTCGTCGCTGTGTCGGTACTCGATGTCGTGCATCTCGTAGAGCGTCTAGCATGCTGTTAGCTAACTGGAAAGTCGGTACTGGAATTGGGCACGACGGACTAACCACGGAGCGGCGGTGCTCCAGGTATCTGGGGATGGCTGGGGCTGTAGGGCTTCGTAGCGCGCGGCGCTGGGGAGGCCCGGCAGGGAGAGGACTTCTTGGATGTGCGTCTGTAACGTTTAGCGGAGAAGGGGACGTGGAAAGGCGGTTGTACGTGCATTCTCATACCAGTCGCAGAAGTCGCCAGCAGACAATCTGTCTGGCGCCGTGACGCGTGATGATACCCACAGCACGCCTTTCGCCATGTTTGCTGTCGTGCCGTGTTTCGATGTTCTGCGCTCAAGTGGGCCTGTCCATCGACGGTGGTGACAGTAACTACGTAGATCCAGTAATCTGCTTGATAAAGCCGTAAGTCGACACTTATACAAAGGGTGCTAGAAGCTCTTGTGGAATACGTTAGCCGTTCTTTCTCCGCACCACTACCGATGTGTACCGCGAGGACGCACAACTTCATGAGCCGGACGAGAGAAGCCAACTACTGCGATGGGTTTCCACTCCATGCATGCGTGTTCCAAAATCTTCTGAGTGACTTCAATATTAACATTACGCCTATATACCAGTTTCACGCCCAAAATACTTCAGAGGAGCTGTCGATGATGCTCCTTGCCGTGCCCAAACCCAAGCGAGTATACTACTCGGCATGCAAATCGTGTACGTATAATGTGCCTATGTAGGCCAGATTGAATAGTATGCGTACAGCACCCGGCCCAAAGGACCCGCAGTGAGCGGATGCGTGTCTCAAAGTTGATGATGCTGAATTACGCTAATAGAAGAATGCCATGCTATGCTGAATGTGACCGAGGGGGTCGGAGAAATATGGTGTGCCAGTCTGCAGCTGAGAGAGTTTTGGTAGTCGGAAAGGTGGTGGGATGATTGTGGCTGTTGGCGCAAGGTGAGAAAGGATGTGCTAGAGTTGATAACCCACTGGGGTCACGAAAGTGTGATGAAAGAGTAGGCGCAGAAACGACCGGACTATGTCCCAGAGCTCTCTGCCTCGGGCGTCCCGTTCTCGTTCTCCTCGAGCAGAACCGGCGGCGGTATGACACCCACACTCTTCCTCTTGCTTTTCTTCTCCTTCTCCTCTTCCTTTTTCAGTCCATTGACGCTCATACCACTGCCGTCTGGTGGGTTGGCCGCCAATATAGGGCTGAGTCCTGTATCCTTCTTCTTACCCGGAGCGATGCTGGAAAAGGATGCAGACATCCTGGACTTGGAGTCCATGGTCTCAGACTTTTCGGCAAAGTCTTTCCACCTGCGCCAACCGTCGAAGTCGATGAGGGCCTGCATGCAGCCCCATTCTTTAACTTTGCGTTCAAGCCACACGAAATTGACGGGCTATCAATGTATGTCAGTGAGTGTCAGTTGGTGCGGGAGCACAAGTTCGCTCACCTTGGTCAGGAAGTCATTGCAACCGGCCGCAAGAGCTTCGTGCCTGTCACTCTGAAGTGAACTGGCCGTGAGCGCGACAATGATGACGGGACTCTTGAAGAGCCCTTTATCACCCAGTTTGTCATTCTCCTGCGGCTCCTCTGGACGACTTCCGTCTTGACCGAGTCTGGTGTTTGGCGCCTCGTTGCTGCCGCTGCTAAACACACCAATGCTGTTGACTCGTTCTAAGCGTCTGATCTCTTTGGTGGCTTCCAGACCGTTCATCACAGGCAGTTGAATGTCCATGAGCACCAAGTGGAAGCCGCCCGCCTTCCACTTTGTCACTGCCTCCTTGCCGTTCATGGCGCGCTGCCACCGTACCTTGAGACGCTGCATAAAAGCACCCAACACACGCAAATTGATGATGTTGTCTTCTACAATCAGCACGTTGATGGGCGGCACCGATCCGTCCAACAAGCCAGCTGGTAGACTGGGGGGCTCTAGTAGCTGCTTCTTCCTGCGCTTCTTATTCGAGGTGTTGGGCTGCGGGGAGGCAACACGGGACGTGGGTGGGCTCGACGTCTGCCGCACAATGGGGTCGGTCGAAGCAGGCGGCGTCGGTATCGGATTGTTCGATGTGGCAGAATGCTTGGTCTCTGACGCAGAGGAATCGTGACGCGGTCGATTCGGTGGACGGGCGCTCGTGGCGGAAGAGGGGATGCCGCCTGTCAGGGTGGTGGGTGAGGCAGTGTTGTGTCTCGGGTACTTTGGGCGGCCCTGGTGCAGTCTACTACTCCTTGTGCCACCGGGAGACGGCAGTGCAGGCAGCTGGCCGGTGTTGATTACAGCAATCGAGTGTGGGGCGTGCGGTAGTGGAATGCGAGCCTCGCCCGTGGCAGCGGGAGAGGGGTTGATGACGGGCATAGGCGGGAAGTACTCGGTCTGGTGGTAGCGGCCGTCGTCGTGGTGTTCGTAGGCCAGAGTCACCCTGGGTGAAGGCTTCGGCGTCAGTCGTCGCTGGGGCACGTCGATGATGAGGGCGTCGTTGACCGTCTGGCCGCCGGGGAAGTAGGCGTCGAGTGTCCTGCACATGTCCTCCTCGGGCCCCAGCGTTCGGTCGTGGGCCTTTGCAGCGTCCCGGGGGACGATACGCAGCGTCACGTCGGGGGCGTCGAAGCTGCGGCCCAATGAGTTGGCATACTTTTTGAGTATCATGTCGCGCACGTCGTCGACCAGGTCATCCTCGCGGATCTGCACGAGCGTGGCCGAGGCATTGGGCCGCTTGACCCAGATCTTGCGGTGCAGCATGGCGGCGCTGAAGGTCGGCGGTGCTGCTCCGCCAAAGTAGTCGGTCGCAGAGGCAGAAGGCGGGCCTGGGGCCGCGGCGGGCTGGGCGTCTTCGGGGGCCAGCAGCGTCTTGATTATCTTTGCATCGGTGTTGGCAACGAGCGACTGGCGGCGGATGAGGCCGGGCGACGAGGATTTGGAGGAGCTGTGTGGGAGGTCTGAGGCGTGGTCGCTGGCCTCGGTGGGCGCTGCGGAAGAAACCGAGGGCTCCGGCACTAGCTGGGCGGGCTGCACCACGTCGGGATGGATGGGCGTAGGGTACTCGAGGGTGACAGCAGGGCAGCCGGTGGGGATGTTGGCAGGCGGCCGCTGGGCAGAGGGCGTGGGCGCGATGCTTGAGGCCGTGGTTGCAGAGGTCCGCGAGTGCCGATGCTGCGAAGTCGATCTGCCCTCGGCTGGGCTCGTCGCAATCGACGTCGCAGTGCCCAAGACCTCAGACTTCACCAGCCGCTCATCGTCGTCAATGTCGGCACTCGACACTTCGGGCAGCTTGGAGAGGCTGATGCTCTTGCGCAGCGTGCTCGCGGGCTTCACGTGCCGGTCGCTCCCCGACGAGGCGATGGAGCGCGTCGTCGTTGAAGTTGCGCTGCTTCTTCGGAGGAACTTGGACCGGGCGTGCTGGATACGCGTCTTGATATTGCTCATTGCGAGCGACCAGCGACGGCGGCTGGCATCCAGTCGAGCGGCAAGCAGCGCGGTCGGGGTGCGGGGAGCAATGGAGCCACGAGGAAGAAGTCAGGCGCGTGCTGGTCCTGGTGCCGGTGCTGGTGCTGGGAGGAGCTATGGCGCCGTTGGAGCTGCAAGGTATCGGCGATTGCAACGGCTATCGGGCTCGTGATGGATATATCGTGATGGATGATCGTGATGTGTGCGTACAAAGGAAAGTAGCCAGAGTTGCAGAAAGGAGCGGAAGGGCCAATGTTGCGCGAACGGGCGTGAAAAGGAAGCACGTCGCTGTTGTCCTTTGCAGCATGGCCTGCCCTGCACGTCTTTCAAGGTTGGGCGGAGCGGGTAGCTAAATGAGATACTTTCGCTTCTCAAAATGGTCGCTCCACCATGGATACAGGTATATCTACTGCATGTCGCCACGCGCCCAGCATGTCGCACGCGTAAGTCCTGCCATGACGACGCTGGCAGCTACCGCTGTGTGGTACTAAGACTGCCTGCAGCAAAGTTTCACAGCCGCCACGACGCCTGCGGGTGGAGGTGTCAGTTTCACTGCACCCGTCGCAATCAGGTCTGCCGTCGACACCGGAAGTCAGCACGAGCTTAGGACACCCCAGCGTGTCTTGCAAACAACTCATGCTTGCTAGGCGTGAACTAGCTTCTGCCTTCTCCTATTCGTCTTCCCCGTTTCCTGTTCACCAGTCTAGCTCGCTTCTCTTCCCTGTCAGTTTTGCCACACTCCACCGCCACACTTCTAGCTTGTCGTCTTCAGGAGCCACGATTCTGGGTATCTGCGAGGGTATAAGCTTAGTTTCAGAGGCCTCATGCATGCAGACACTGGGAAGTAAGAGGTCTGTGGCGCTCAACATGTTTGGCTCAAGACAAACCACGGGGGCGAGTCTCCTTCACATAGTATCCTGATATTCGCTGCTCGTGCAGCTATATCAGGTTTACGACACTCGATGCGGTTTCTATGCCGAATCTCACAAGCGCCTGGATTCTTTGTACATAGCCTGCTGATTCGCGGGTCATCACCGTTACCTGCATATCCTTGATTTGGTTGCAGCGAACGGCATCTGTAGTACTAGTTGGCATCTGTACTGCCACCTACCTTCTCTTCACGTCCTCAGTAATTTTCTTGTTCTCGGCCTCTGTTTGTCCGTTTTCGTTCGTCCTGTGAATTTCATGTTTCCACCGATTATCCCCGTCATAAGACCCTACCGCGGACCTGGGATTCGTGCCTATCGTTTACCCAATGCGGACACCTACCTCAACCCCCGTGTGCTCATTGCGAACAGCAACTCCACGTATACATGTGGGGAAGTCGATACGTTTGATTTAGCCTGGCTTTGCCATGTTAGAGTACGGATCGCGCCATTTAATCCATCATAGAATTCAAGAGTACTGAGATCCGCAACATGATTGTTTTCATCCTCCCTCTTCGCTGTTATCGAGAAATGTTCTACGCAGCACTTCAAATATGCCAAGAAGACATGGCATCCATTATATCTTACGTGTCCCATGGCATAGCGACCTGCCGTTGCCACGCTTTACAGCCGCTCAGGGGAGACAAGCAATTTCACTGGCCTTATGTACATACACGACCCACCAGCTAAAACTGCTTCAGCACCACATCAGACTTGTTTCCCTTGAAGTATACAGGCGTGGGACTCTCTAGCGAATAACGCAGCCAGCCGTGGGGAGAATACAGCGTGACATGCGAAAGCACGGCCAAGCGTCACTCTCCGCCCGCCTGATAGAAGGTCTCGACTTCCAAAAGAACCGATAGAAGATAGCCGAACGTGGCTATAAGAAGTGCGGTTTCTATTTGAGACAGCTCTTTGTATTGGTTGAAACAGTCGAACGGCAGTTGCGTGGTAAGCCGACAGGTGGTGGACAGCGCCTACCACGACTGCGACATGTACTTGGTGCACGACAGCCTTATACCATCACACACTGGCCGTCGTCACGTATCTGATCTTCGCTGGACATGTGATGGGCTCGGTGTTGTTCGCTAAAGTCAATCAGCGGCAAAGGCTACAAAACAACGAAGGCTATCCTGTCGGGCTTTGGAGCTCTTCTCTTCTTCAGCATGACCTTTCAAGAGCACGCTGACCCTCACAGCTTGTTACTTTTGAAGTCCGCTTCGTCAATCTCCCGCATCGTATCGTCACACCTCTCCCCCTGACTTCACACCACTCCCCATATTCACTTCCGTCACTGGCCAACCCCCAGTTCCTAAACTCATCAGGATGCCATTCTGCACAGTTCTCCGCTGCGAGACGCTCTCCCAGTTGTCTCAACACTACCATTTTGTTGTCTCAGCACTTGCCGGTCCATTGATTCCAACAACCCACAGTCTAATCAAGACAACTGTTTGCTTCCTTCCAACCACATGCGCCCACGCCTCCCACGCCTAATCACCGCAACAAGCAGACCGGCATCGACCCTGAAAGCACCGCCTAGCCTCGCCCTCACACTCACAAATCCTCCAGCAGCACCGCCGCCCATGACAGCACCGCCGTCGCAACCAGTTCTCGAAGCCATTCTTGCCGCATTTCCAGCTGAGCCACGGGCCAAGCAAACATTCAGCGAGCCAGTGCTTCTCACATGTCCCCATTGTGCTTATATCGAGATGCATCATCTTGACCGCTCCCAGGCTCCACCAGTCTGTGCAGCCTGCCTGCATCGTTTCAAGGAACGCGAAACGAGAAAAGGGAGAAGGGAAGATGAACTGACCAGCTTTCCGTGTTTTTTGGAGGAGCGTGGCGCGCTGCGGGAGCGACACAGGAGGGGGGAGAACAGGAACGAGGACGTGGGTGCGTATCGAGGTCTGCGCGGGCTCTTTGGTGCGACCTGGGGCCCGGGGAAGGCCGGCGATGGGGCGTCGCAGGGAAGTGGAAGCGTGGACGAGAGGGAGTGGAGAAGGGATGCGAGCACGTTCGACGGAGGGGTTGGGAGTATGAGGTCGTTTGGATGATTGATCGCCATGTCGTGCCTGCCAGTTTCGGATCTCGGGAAGAGCAAGATTCTCCCTCGCCAGCAACCAATGTTTACCGCTGTGCCAATATTGCTCAAGTGCCCGGCCGCCATATCGTCCAGAGGCGATAGACGGACCACGGCGTGTGGTTCAGAGTGCTACAAATGATATTTACGGGGAATAATGTACAGGTGCGCGACTCGACTCTATCGTCTCTTTGCGTAAAGTGTGCATTCATATCAAATCCCCATGATACTAAGCGCATCCTAGGGCGTAGGGCTCGGTACACCAAAAAACTCCGTTCGTGTGCTCATTGGAAACCATCTTGGGTCCGAATAGAGGTTCGTGCTAATCATGAGCAAGGTTGGGCTAACATCCCTCTTGTTCTGCTGTCCCGCTCTTGCATGCATGCGCGTGTCAGACTGCCGCCCCGGCTGTCAGATGTTTGTCATGCTAGTCGTTTGGGTCTAGAAATCTTTGAAAGACTCGTCCCACTTATCGCTCAGCTCTTTCGTATACGGATCGCGATGCTCACTTTCTGGCTCATACTCGTCAAAGTTCCGTGTATCAGCCGGGCCTCGGAGGTGCGGTACAATGGGACCGTTGACTTCGCGCCTGTACAAGCGGTCCCAGTCGATGTTCTTGAACCACGGGTGTGACTTGACGCGGCCGGCCCCACCACTAATGTTGCCGAGTCGCTTCGACGTGTCGACGGTGCAAAGGCCAGAAATGAGATCGCGAGCATCTGCGGACATGGCGCTGGGAAAGCGAACCTTGCCTTCTACTATTCTGCGAAATGTCAGCACTCGCGCCAATAACTCTATTGTCGGATTGAGGCATACTGCTCGTATATCTTCATGGGGTTTTGGTCCCAAAAGGGCGGTTGACCAACAAGGAACTCGTAGACTAGAATGCCGAATGCCCACCAATCGACGGCGGTTCCGTGACCTGCTCGTGTGAGTTAAGACCGAGACGTGGGACGATGCTACCCACCTGTGTTTCTTATGACCTCGGGTGCCAGATACTCGGGTGTGCCACAGAGCGTGTATGTTTCCCCTGCTCGAATTAGCACCTGGTAGCAGCCACTGAATTTGCACCACTAACTGTTCTCGACCTTCTTCGCGAAACCAAA